>OHAY01000881.1_pt1 | contig 30095 bp, 30 predicted proteins | sample 1577191 | NCBI WGS metagenome assembly OHAY01 (sample SAMEA3541504, study PRJEB24748) | human gut metagenome | biome: human gut; feature: human-associated habitat; material: faeces | place: China | collected 2012 | reverse complement strand
GACGAAAAATTTGACGACGCATCTGTCGCACAATCTTTGTGCGGTATTGCCTAAAGAAAAGCAGTCACCACGGCTGTGGAAAATGACATAGAAATGAGGAATCTCCAATGAGCGATATGATAAAGGGTACCATGATCTCCTATCGTCCGGACATCAAAGTGCTGGACGCTACCATTCGGGACGGCGGACTGGTAAACAACTTTGAGTTTACAGACGACTTCGTCCGGAAGCTGTATCTGACCAATGTACGTGCCGGTGTCGATGTGATGGAAATCGGCTATCTGGCAGATCCGGAGCTGTTCGAGGAATCCAAGTTCGGCAAGTGGAAGTTCTGCCATGAAGATGCCATTCAGAAGGTACTGATCGACATTCTCGACCCGAAGATGCAGCTGGCAGTTATGGCAGACGTAGGACGTGCCAACGTGGCACGGGATCTGCCGGACAAGAAGGACAGCATTCTGGATATGGTGCGGATCGCCACCTATATCAACACCATTCCCGCAGCCATTGACATGATCGAAACCTGTACGAAAAAGGGCTATCACACCACAGTGAACATCATGGCAGTTTCCAAGGCACAGGAATCGGAACTGGAAGAAGCACTGGAAATGCTGGGCAAGAGCAGCGTGGAAGTCATCTATCTGGTAGACAGTTACGGTTCGCTGTATCCGCTGCAAATGCGTCAGCTGGCACAGCGGTATCTGGAAGCCGGCGAAAAATACGGCAAGAAGATCGGTATCCACGCCCATAATAACCAGCAGCTGGCATTTGCCAACACTACCGAGTGTGCTATGATGGGTGTCAGCTATCTGGACGCAACCATGGCTGCCATGGGACGCGGTGCCGGAAACTGTGCAATGGAACTGCTGATGGGATTCCTGAAAAATCCGAAGTATGACATCAAGCCGGTGCTGCGGTTTTTGCAGGACGAAATGCAGAAGCTGAAAAATGACGGCGTTGTCTGGGGCTATGACATTCAGTACCTGCTGACCGGTTACCTGAACCAGCATCCGCGGACGGCGATCGCATTCACCAATGAAAAGCGGCAGGATTATTTCACATTCTTTCAGGAATTGCAGGAAAATGAAGTGTGAGCCGGAGAAAATCGGATAAATGAGCAAACCGCCGGCGTACAGAAAAATCTGCGTGCCGGCGGTTTGGATTTTGATGTGGTAAGGATAATGGTGAGGAAATGCGAAGATGTTGCAAAAAAAGTAAAGTGATAATTTTTATTATCGTGCTTTTGACGCTTGGAATCACAACGATATGGATAATGATGCAGCAAAGTACAAATGCCGTTGTTTTGGAAATAGAAAATGCTGTACAGAATGATACATATTATGTGATGTCAGAACATGAACTTGCCGTGGAAGAACGTCTATTGCTGGACGAAAATCAAGTGAAATATGAAGAATATCACTGGAATCAAATTTTTGATGATTATCGGCTGTATTGTTCCCCTACACGTAAAATGTCAATCGAAGAATATTTAGAGGGCTATAAAATACAAAACATAGATGTTCATCGCACATACACGCTGCATAATTTTCATTCCGGATACATTTGGGTTGTGATTCACTTCGATGTTGTTGACAAGGACGGCAATATAATGACAGACAATCAAGGCGGTCCTAAGATGGGAACAAAATTTAAAATAGAAAAACAGAATGGAAAATGGCAAATCACAGACTTTTATGAACAGAATTTCTATGAAACAATGTCAGATAAAATCTACTATCTTCTTCCTAATTGGGATTTGACAAAGCAATAAAAGCGTTTAGAACATACTGTAAAATGCCTGCGGTGTTAGAACAGGAATCTCAGATTTTAAAAAATCAGAAACATTTCTTGTAATGATGTAATCTGCATTTGCAGATTTTGCACATTTGCTTTGAATGCAATCTTCAAAATCTTTAAATGTGGTCATTTGGATTGCATGAAGAACTTCTTCGTGTGTTGTACCAGTAACTTGCAACAAATTGCAGATTGCTGTTAAAGCATTTCTTCTAACTGCATCTGGAAGTTTGCGAAGCAGATACCAGATTGTTGTGATTGTGTGCAGTGCAATATAGCCGTCAACGGTTTCTGTGCTGCACAATTGCATTACTTTTTGTGCATCAGCATAAAAAGGCTCTCGCTTTAAAATATAATCTAAGGCAATACCGCACAAAGAGCGTCTGGCGACTTTGCACGCCATCTGCTTGCAAATTTCCCGTCATATTTCACAAAAATGCTCGTGAATACATCAAGTATTCACTCCGCTTTTTGTTTCATCTGACGAAAAATTTGACGACGCATCTGTCGCACAATCTTTGTGCGGTATTGCCCTAAACATGCAGAAGAGTGTGCATGTTTGATTGGATTGGAAAACACGAAATCAAAAGCATGTGTAATGCTTTTTGAATTAGGAGAAGAATGAAAATATCATGTCACAATTTAGCGAAACTCTGACCCGTCTGATGCAGCAGAAGCACCTGAAATCGGTGGAACTATGCGAAATACTGTCCATTCGGAAGTCCCGTTTCAGTAAAATCAAAAACGGCGGGATTCTTCCCACAGATTTTTCACTGGTGGAACAGCTGGCAAAAGCCATGCACCTGAATCCGCAGGAAGAAAAGGAACTGTATCTGTCCTATCAGATGTCCAAATTCGGGCACACCTACGAGCAGATCGAAGCCTCCATGAAGCGGCTGTACGAGGTGGAATGCCCTCAGTATTATCAAAAAGAGGAGTGCCTGAATACGCCGGTTTCTGCGGAAAACGGACACCTGTACACCAACAAAATGGCAGTCCTTGCGGCGGTGCAGCGGCTTTGCCTGAACACCGCTTCCGTGCGGATCGCCATACAGCCGGAGGATCAGGACCTGTTGGAGATCTTAGGACGCTGTGTTGCTTCCTGCGGCGATACGGTGTCCATGCAGTGGCTGTTCTGGCTGGAACCTTCTGACGGCGGCATTTCGGCGGCAAATCTGGACGTATTTTCGAAAGCTCTGCCAGTCATCTGTGCGGGGCGTATGGAAATTCGATGTACTTATGGAGCTTTGCCGGAACTGTTGGAGCAGCATTTGTTCCCCTATTTTATTGTGACCGAACGGGGTGCCCTGACAATTTCACGGGACTGCACCAAGGCAATGTGGTTCTGCCAGCCGGCGACAGTTTCTCTGTACGAGAAGCAGTACGCCTTTCTGTTTGACCGCAGCAATCCTTTCTGTTACAAGTTTTTCAGCGTACCGGAATTTTTTCAGGCGATCAACCGGACACGAAACATGTTTAACGAACGGCAGGGAGAGGAACTCTATATCCTCGCCAAGCACCCCTGCATTTCCAGCGGGATTTCGGAGCGGGACTTGCAGACCATGTATCTGTCAGAGGAGGAGTCCGGTTATAATGCGAATATCTGCTACGCCTATCTGGTAGACTACATAACGCGTGCAAAATGCGAACACATCATTTTTTCGGAGCAGGGCATGCAGGAGTTTTTTCAGAATGATCTGTACTACGAATATTCCGAATCGATCTCCACGCCGATCCCCAAGGAACGGCGGTATGAGATGTTGTCCAGTATTCTGAAACAGAACAGTGACCGCTGGCGTTTTCAGATGTTGAAATATTCGTTCATGGATCATGCGAATATTCACGGTCTGGACATCTGGAATGACGGGGCAATCATTCTGGTCATGAACTTTCACGAGAATTTCTTTTTGATCACGTTGAAAGAAAAGTCCATTTCTTCTGCGATTCTGGCATATCTGCACTATCTGGAGGAGTTGAAAGTATTGAGTTCCAGTGCGGAAACAGCAGATATGTTGTTGAAAAAGTGTCAGTTCCATCAGAAGACCATGACACCAAAATCCACATAAAAACACCAGCCGCAGGCAAACACGGATTGTCTGCGGCTGGTGTTTTCTGATTCTTGCGTTTTCTGTTATTACTGATAATGTGCCAGAAACTGACGGGTGCGTTCCTGTGTGGGACGCTCGAAAATCTGTTCCGGCGTGCCTTCTTCAACAATGTAACCGTCTGCCATGAAGATGATCCGATTGGAAATGGCTCTTGCAAAACTCATTTCGTGGGTAACGATGACCATTGTCATGTGATCTTCCGCCAGCAGACGAATGACTTCCAGAATTTCACCAGTCAGTTCCGGATCCAGTGCAGAAGTCGGTTCGTCGAAAAACAGGATCGACGGGGACATTGCCAGAGCACGTACAATGGCAACTCGCTGCTGCTGTCCGCCGGACAGTTCGCAGGGATACGCTTTTGCCTTGTCAGCCAGACCGACTTTTTTCAGCAGTTCCATTGCTGTTTTCTCTGCTTCGGTACGGCTTTTCTTGAGGATCAGCCGCGGGGCTTCGGTGATGTTCCGGAGCACGGAATAGTGCGGAAACAGGTTGAAGTTCTGGAATACCAGACCGAAATAGTGCTGGATCTTGCGAAATTCCGCCTTGGGAGCATAAACCGGACGCTTGCCGTCCTTCGCCTGCACTGCCTCCTGTCCCATGTAGGAAATTTTTCCGCTGGAGAGCGTTTCCAGAAATGTGCAGCATCGCAGCAGTGTCGATTTTCCGGAGCCAGAGGGACCGATAATGGAGAGCACCTCTCCCGGCTTTACAGAAAAGGAAATATCCTTGAGAACCTGCACCTCTCCAAAATGCTTTTGCAGGTGTTCAACTTCTAAGTAATTCAATGTGGCACCTCTTAAATCTTGTAGTAGTTCAGCTTCTTTTCCAGCAGGGACATCAGACCGGCAACTACCAGATTGAAGACATAGTAGAAGATCGCAGCAGCCAGATAGGGGAGCATGGAGGTTTCCGAAGCCGCGATCATCTGGGTTTCTGTAAACAGTTCAATGTAGGAGATCGCAAAGGCGAGGGAAGTATCCTTGACCAGTGTGATCGATTCGTTGGTCACTGCCGGCAGCACCCGCTTGATCATCTGCGGGGTAATGATCCGCAGGAATTTCTGCATGCGGCTGTACCCCAGAATCTTGGCAGCTTCGTGCTGTCCAACGGGAATGGACTGAATGCCGCTGCGGAAAATTTCTGCAAAATAAGCGGCGTAGTTCAGCGAAAAAGCGATGATTACTGCCCAGAAGCGGTAATTGGTCGTCAGGGGAAGTCCGAACAGAAAATACTTTCCGAAATAGATGACCAAAAGCTGTAACATCAGCGGCGTGCCGCGGACAACAGAAATGTAAAATTTCATCAGCCACTGTACCGGCTTCCATGCATACATGCGGGCCACACAGATGAGAAGTCCCAGCGGCATGGAAAATACCAGTGTCAGCAGGAAGATCCATGTGGAACGCAGCATGCTGTCGCTCAATTGTGCGACGATTTCAAAAAAAGACATATCAGGTTTCCTTTCGGAGATTTAGTCAATAACAGAATCCGTCAGATCCCACTTTTCAGCGATCTCTGCAAACTTGCCGTCCTCACGCATTTCGTCCAGTGTTTTCTGTACCTTGTCCCGCAGTTCGGTGTTGTTCTTGGCGAAGCCCACTGCATACTGTTCTGCGGAGAGCACGTTGTCCAGAATCTTGTACTTGCCGTCGCGGGATTCCATCTGATACTTTGCAACGCCGATGTCCATGGCAATGGCTTCTACTGCATTGGAGTCCAGATTCATAAAGGATGTGTTGTAATCAGAAACGACTACCAGTTCCTTGAAAGAATCCTTCAGATCCTTGTTGTCATCTTCCTTGAGGGCAGCCTCTGCGGAAGAATCGGTCTGTACAGCAACGCTCTTGCCGGCGAGGTCATCAAAGGTGGCAATGCCGCTGTCCTCCTTGACCACGAATACCTGCGAGTTGTCTACATACGGTTCTGTCCATGCGTATTCGTCCTCACGGCCGTTCATGGTGAAGCCGTTCCAGATGCAGCTGATCGTGCCGGAATTCAGTTCCATATCCTTGGCGTTCCAGTCGATGGGCTGCTTGACCAGTTCCCAGTCGTTCCGCTTGCAGACTTCCGCAGCCAGATCCAGATCGAATCCCACATATTCGCCGTTTTCGTCCTGATAGCCATAGGGCGGGAATGCGGCATCAAAGCCCACAATGAATTTTTCCTTGCCACCGTCTTTGGAATTGTCCTTGCTGCTGCCGCAGCCCACCATGGAAAATGCCATTGCTCCGGCTGCAACGCCTGCCAGCAGGCGGATTGTCCAGTTCTTTTTCATACGTAAAACTCCTTTTTCTCAATGATAGACGATATTCTGATGCAGTGTTTCCTTTACAGCACTACTACATTATCGCAAAAACATTTTTATTATAACATGGTTTTTCCGGTCTGTCAACCGGATTTCACGTGTGAAAAGAAAGAATTTATCAACATATCATATCAAAAACGCAAAAAATCCGAAAATACCGGAAAACCGCTTGCATTCTTTGCGAATTTCGATTATAATAGAAAAGAATTGCGTATCAGCAATAAAAGCCATGTCAGTACAGGACTGACAGAAAGGAAGTTCACATATGAAAAAAACAACGAAAGCAATCGCACTTCTGGCAGCAAGCACGATGCTGGCGGTATCTCTGACGGCATGCGGCACTCCTGCCAACACTGTATTCAGTGCAGATGATCTGAAAGGCAAGAAGATCGGTGCACAGCTGGGAACCACCGGCTATATCTATGCCGGCGATGTAGAAGATGCCACCGTAGAACCGTATAATAAAGGTGCAGATGCTGTACAGGCTCTGAAGCAGGGCAAGCTGGATGCTGTTATCATCGACAGCGAGCCGGCAAAGGCATTTGTGGCAAAGAACGATACCCTGAAAATTCTGGACGATCCCTTTGCAGAGGAAGAATATGCCATTGCCTACAAGAAGGGCAACGATGAACTGGGACAGAAGCTGGACGATGCTCTGACCAAGCTGAAAGAGGACGGCACACTGGACGAGATCGTCAGCCACTGGATCGGCGATAACGCAGACCAGAAGTCCTACACACCGGACGACAGCGTAGAACGGGACGGCACACTGGTTATGGCGACTAACGCAGAATTCCCGCCCTATGAGAGCGTAGACGGAGATACCATTGTCGGTGTCGATGTGGATATGATGCAGGCTGTCTGCGACGAGATCGGCATGGAACTGAAAGTGGAGAACATGGAATTCGATTCCATTATCGCTGCTGTACAGTCCGGCAAGGCAGATGTCGGCGTAGCCGGCATGACTGTTACACCGGACCGTGAGGAAAACGTATCCTTTACACAGGGCTATGCAACGACGACACAGGTTATCATTGTCCGGAAAGACTAACAGGAGATCGTAACCGTGAATTTTATCGATAACTTTATAAATAAATTCCATTCCACTCTTATTGAGAAAGACCGCTGGCTGTACCTGCTGGACGGCTTGAAAACGACGCTGATCATCACATTTTTCGCGGTGATTCTGGGCATGGTGCTGGGCTTTCTCATTGCCATTGTCCGTTCCACCCACGACAAGACCGGAAAGCTGGGCTTTCTGAATGTTCTGGCACGGATCTATCTGACAGTGATCCGCGGCACGCCTGTCGTTGTACAGCTGTTGATCATCTACTTTGTCATTTTCGCTTCGGTGAATGTGGGGAAAACCTTTGTGGCGGTGCTGGCGTTCGGTCTGAACTCTGCGGCGTATGTGGCAGAGATCGTGCGTTCCGGCATTATGTCGATCGACAACGGACAGTTTGAAGCAAGTGCCAGTCTGGGACTGAACTACCCGAAAACACTGCTCTCCGTCATTCTGCCGCAGGCGTTCAAGAACGTGCTGCCGGCACTGGCGAACGAGTGCATCGTTCTGCTGAAAGAAACTTCGGTTGCCGGCTATATTGCGGTGATCGACCTGACCAAGGGCGGCGATATTATCCGAAGCCAGACCTACGAGGCATTCCTGCCGCTGATCGCAGTTGCCCTGATCTATCTGATCATGGTCATGATCTTGAGTTCTCTGGTGACAAAACTGGAAAGGAGATTGGCGAGAAGTGATCGAGGTTAAACATCTGGACAAATCCTTTGGAGATCTCCATATTCTGAAAGACATTTCCACAAACATCGAAAAGGGCGAAAAGGTAGTCATCATCGGGCCGTCCGGTTCCGGCAAGAGCACCTTTCTCCGCTGTCTGAACCGTCTGGAACAGCCCAGCGACGGACAGATCTTCTTTGAGGGTGAAGACCTGACGCACATGCCCGACCGGCAGCTTTACAGCGTGCGGCAGAAAATGGGCATGGTTTTCCAGCATTTTCACCTGTTCCCGCACCTGACCATTCAGAAGAATATCACCCTTGCACCGGTAAAGCTGAAACGCATGACACAGGCGGAGGCAGATGCCAAAGCCACAGAACTGCTGCAAAAAGTCGGACTGGCAGACAAGGCGAACCAGTATCCCGACCAGCTTTCCGGCGGACAGAAACAGCGTATCGCCATTGCCAGAGCACTGGCAATGAATCCGGATGTGATGCTGTTTGACGAACCGACTTCGGCACTGGATCCGGAAATGGTCGGCGAAGTACTGGAACTGATGCGGGAACTGGCAGACGACGGCATGACCATGATCGTGGTGACTCACGAAATGGGCTTTGCCAAGGAAGTTGCCTCCCGCGTGATGTTCATGGACGGCGGAAAAATCGTGGAAGAAAACGAACCGCAGGAATTTTTCAGCAACCCCAAGAATCCCCGTTTGCGGGAGTTCCTGTCTAAGGTACTGTGAGCAATGGCGTATCAGACTGCCATTTTAAAGCAGCTTAACGAGGGCTGTGCCGCTGTGCGAAAAGCCGTTTTCATGGAAGAACAGGGGTTTCAGCAGGAGTTCGACGACGTGGACGACCGTGCGTATCACGTGCTGATACAGGACGGAGAGCGTCCCGTTGCCACCGGACGACTGTTCACGGAGGACGGCGAAACATATCTCATCGGCAGAGTTGCCGTGCTGTCTGCCTATCGGGGGCAGCATCTGGGAGAACACGTTGTCACTGCACTGGAACAGCAGGCGAAGGCATGCGGTGCCAAGTGCATTACCCTTTCGGCACAATGCCGTGCGGCAGGCTTTTATGAAAAGCTGGGCTATACCAAAACGGAAGAGTATCACATGGACGAGTTTTGTCCCCATGTGACCATGCGAAAAGCATTTTGAAAGAGCAGAGCATACCGGAGCACATGTGGCTTCGGTGTGCTTTTTTGTTGTGATCTGTCCGATGAAATATGACGGAATTCTGCGGAGAAACCCATTCCGGCAGTGCGGGAAATAAATTGTTCACCAAATAAAATGTAAATTTCAGCCGAAAAAGCTGGACAATTCCATCAGAAAATTGTATAATAAAGATGGGATTTTCCGAGATGCTTTCCAAGCAAGCATTTTTTTCGCAGTTTATGCGGAACGGTCTGGGAATATCGCGGAATTTCCGTCGGACGGTATCGTATCGTCAGAACGTCAGATTTGCAGAATGGTCTGACAAGGAGATGAACCCATGTGGTTCTTACAGGAGGATTCAATGAACGAACAGGAAATCAAAGAACAGCTTTGTGATGTCTGCCACAAGATGTGGCAGCTGGGCTGGGTGGCTGCCAATGACGGAAATGTTTCCGTGAAGCTGGAGGACGGCACCTTTTTTGCAACACCTACCGGCATGAGCAAAAGCTTCATCACACCGGACAAGCTGGTTCGCATCAACGACAAGGGCGAAGTGCTGGAGGGGGCTGCAGGGCTGCGGCCGTCCTCGGAAATCAAAATGCACCTCTGCTGCTATCGGGAACGTCCCGATGTGGGGGCCGTGCTGCATGCACACCCGCCTGTGGCAACCGGTTATGCCGTTGCCAACAAGGCACTGGACGAGTACACCATGATCGAGTCGGTAATTGCCATTGGCTCTGTGCCGGTGACACCTTACGGCACGCCCTCTACAGACGAAGTGCCGGAGGCGATCAAGCCCTATTTGCAGGAGCATGACGTGATGCTTCTGCAAAATCATGGTGCCCTGACGGTGGGAGCAGACCTGATCACTGCGTACTATCGCATGGAAACGCTGGAACTCTTTGCAAAGATCTCCCTGAATGCCCACCTGCTGGGCGGTGCACAGGAGATCTCGCGGGAGAACATCGACCGGCTTTGCAGCATGCGTGCACAGTACGGCGTAACGGGAAAGCACCCCGGCTATAAGAAGTACCCCAACGGTCAGAACTGAATCGGAGGTGTTTTTTTATGCTGAAACACATTCCGGAGATTCTGACACCGGAGCTTTTGAAAGTGCTCATGGAAATGGGACACGGCGATGAAATTGTGATCGCCGACGGCAATTTCCCCGGTGCGGCAATTGCACAGCGGCTGATCCGTCTGGACGGTCACGGCGTGCCGGAGATTCTGGACGCGGTGATGCAGTTTTTTCCGCTGGACAGCTACACGGAAAAGCCGGTGGGACTTATGGAAGTGGTAGCCGGCGATCCGGCAGTTCCTGTAATTTGGGACACCTACCGTGAGATCCTGAACCGGTACGAACCTGAGCATTGTGAAATCGAATTTATTGAACGGTTCGCATTTTACGAGCGTGCCAAAAAGGCATACGCCGTAATTGCCACCGGGGAAACGGCGATCTACGCCAACGTCCTGTTGAAAAAGGGCGTAGTCCTGCCGGAGGAAACCACATGATGCGGTATGTGCTGGCACTGGATTTCGGAGCGTCCTCCGGCCGTGCCATGCTGGCAGGTTTTGACGGCAGCCGCATCACCTTGCAGGAAGTGCACCGCTTTGCCAATGAGCCCGTTTCCAAGGACGGCAAATTGTACTGGAACGTGCCGCAGCTCATGGAGGAACTGGAACAGGGCTTGCAGGCAGGCTATGCCATTGCACCCTATGAAAGCATCGCCATTGATACGTGGGGCGTGGACTACGGTATGCTGGGGGCAGACGGCGCCTTGCTGGAACTGCCGCGGCATTATCGGGACGGCAGAACAGACGGTATTTTGCAAAAGGCAGAACAGCTCCTGCCGGCAGCGGAACTCTACCGCCGGACAGGCACACAGGTCATGGAGATCAACACGCTGTTTCAGCTGCTTTGTCAGCGGGACAGCGGCGGCTTTGACCAGTGTACCGCGATTCTGCCAATGCCGGATTTGTTTGCGTATCTGCTGACGGGAACCATTTCTGCGGAACGCTCTATCGCCAGCACTACTCAGATGCTCTCCGCGGAAACCGGCACATGGGATCGGAAACTGCTGGAGTTTTTCCACATTCCCCACCGAATTCTGCCGGAAATTGTGGAAAGCGGCACGGCAAAAGGCACGCTTTCTCCGGAAGTACAGCAGCGGCTGGGCCTGCCGGCGATACGCGTGACGGCGGTCTGCGGACACGATACCCAGTGTGCTGCATTTGCGGCTCCGGCAAAGACAGACAAGCATGTGTTCTTGAGCTGCGGCACATGGTCCCTGTTCGGAACCGAGCCGGAACAGCCGGTTCTGACGGAGCAGGCGGCGGCACTGGGCTTGTCCAATGAGATCGGCTATGGGAAAAGGGTGACGTTCCTCAAGAACATCATCGGTCTTTGGCTGTTGCAGGAGTCCCGTCGGGAATATGCCCGTCAGGGAAAGAACTACAGCTTTGCGGAGATCGAAACCATGGCACGTCAGAGCCACGAACCGTCCAGCTTTATCGATCCGGACGATCCGGTCTTTGTGCCCCACGGGGATATTCCCAAGCGGGTGCAGGCGTTTTGCCGGAAAACCGGTCAGCATGTGCCGGAGAGTGACGGAGCCATTTTCCGCTGCATCTATGAAAGTCTGGCACTGAAATACCGCATGGCTCTGGAAGAACTGGAAGCCTGCACCGGTGAAACCTATCCTGTGATCCACATCATGGGCGGCGGTGTCAAGGACAGTCTGCTCTGTCAGCTGACAGCGGATTATTGTCAGCGGCTGGTGGCAGCCGGACCGGTAGAAGCTACCGTGTACGGAAATGCCGCGATACAAATGCTGGCACTGGGAATTTTGAAAACGCCGGCAGAAGCACGGCGTTGCATTGCCGCATCGGAATCGATGCAGTTTTATCATGCAGGAGCATTTCCTGCGTCATCTTATGAGAAATATCGAACCCTGTTGAAGTGAGGTTGAGTTTATGATATATCCGAAAATCGGTATCCGTCCGGTCATTGACGGCAGACAGTTCGGTGTCCGTGAAGATCTGGAACAGCAGACCATGGACATGGCATATGCAGCACAGAAGCTGATCGAGTCCCGTCTGCGGTATCCGGACGGCACAAAGGTGCAGTGCGTCATCGCCCCGAAAACCATTGGCGGCGGGGCAGAAGCCTATGAATGTGAAACCTTTTTTCAGACACAGAACGTGTGTGCCACCCTGTCCGTAACGCCCTGCTGGTGCTACGGCAGCGAAACCATGGATCTGAACCCGCTGACTATAAAGGCAGTGTGGGGATTCAATGGTACTGAGCGTCCGGGAGCCGTTTATCTGGCAGCCTGCATGGCGGCTCATGCACAGCGTGGCTTGCCGGCGTTTGCCATTTACGGCAAAGACGTGCAGGACAAGTGGCAGTCTGACGTTCCGGAATCCGGAGAGATTCCCGAAAAGAAAGCCTATATGCCGATTCCGGCAGATGTAGAGGAAAAGATCCTGCGGTTTGCCAAGTGTGCCGTTGCGGTGGGTGTCATGCGGAATAAGGCGTATGTCGGCCTGGGCGGCGTGTCCATGGGGATCGCCGGCTCTTACTGCAATTCGGACTTTTTCCAGAAGTATCTGGGAATCCGTGCAGAATGGGTAGACCTGACTGAAATTCTCCGCCGGATCCATTTGGGTATCTACGACCACGACGAGTATGAAAAGGCTCTGGCGTGGGTAAAGGCGAATTGTCCGGAGGGCTATGATGTCAATCGGGACGTGCCGGAAGACAAGGAGATCGATCCCTTCGGCGTTAAAAAACCCCGCACTGCCGAGGAAAAGGCAAAGGAATGGGAATTCATTGTCAAGTTTACGCTGATCGTACAGGATATTTTCTTCGGCAATCCGAAGCTGCTGGAAATGGGCTGGGCAGAAGAAAGCCACGGCAGAAATGCAATTCTGGGCGGTTTTCAGGGACAGCGTATGTGGACAGACTGGCTCCCTAACGGCGACTTCACCGAAGCCATTCTCAATTCCAGCTTTGACTGGAACGGAAAAAAAGAGCCGTCCATTCTGGCAACCGAAAATGACGGTCTGAATGGTACGGCGATGCTGTTCGGCAAACTGCTCACCGGCACGGCAACGATCTTTGCCGACGTTCGAACCTACTGGAGTCCGGAAGCGGTAAAGCGTGTGACAGGTGTCGCACCTACCGGACGGGCAGCCGGCGGCTTTATCCACTTGATTAACAGCGGTGCAGCGGCTCTGGACGGCACCGGTGCATGCAGGGACGAAAATGGCACGGCGGTCATGAAGCCGTGGTGGGAAGTCAGCACCGATGATATTCAGGCAATGCTGGCAGCGACCGACTGGGCACCGGCAAATCTAGGTTATTTCCGCGGCGGCGGATTCTCCTCGCATTATCGGACCCGTGCAGAGATGCCGGTGACGATGATTCGCGTGAATATTCTCAATGGCACACAGCCGCTGCTGCAAATCGCAGAGGGCTATACAGTAGACCTGCCGGACGAGATTCATCAGCCTTTGGACGAGCGTACCGATAAGACATGGCCGACCACATGGTTCGTGCCGAATCTGACGGGAGAGGGTGCGTTTACGGACGTGTACCATGTCATGGCAAACTGGGGTGCAAACCACGGCTGTCTGGCATACGGGCATATCGGAGCCGACCTGATCACGCTGGCAAGCATGCTGCGGATTCCGGTTTCGATGCACAATGTTTCCGAAGACCGGATCTATCGTCCGCACACATGGAGTGCCTATGGCACCAAGGATCTGGAGGCCGCGGACTATCGTGCGTGTGCCGACTACGGTCCGCTTTATTAAGGTGAATCCTGTGTTGTTCTCCGCGTGAGGGCAAAACGGATTTCATATATTCAGTTGCACACAGAAAGCCGCTCTCGGGATGCACCCTGAGGACGGCTTTCTTATTTTATCGTGTGACAGTGCAGCTGAGAAATTGCCGGTGCGTGCAGAAAGTGCAGCGTCAAGTCTGGCTTCGCATTGTTCTGTACAGGAATCGGAAGCGGCTGCGGCACAGACTGCTGATGCAGAACAGCACAGGTGAGCACGGCAGCAGCCAGCCGCTTTTTCTGGATAGAGTGCAGGGGACATACCTCCTTTGGAAAATTATAGGCGATACCGCACAAAGAGCGTCTGGCGACTTTGTACGCCATCTGCTTGCAAATTTTCCGTCATATTTCACAAAAATGCTCGTGAATACATCAAGTATTCACTCCGCTTTTTGTTTCATCTGACGAAAAATTTGACGACGCATCTGCCGCACAATCTTTGTGCGGTATTGCCTATACAGTGTTTCCTGATCGTGTCAAAATATCAGCACACTCTAATATAGCATATTATGAATCCGCCTGCAATATGTTCGGGAAAACTCGTGGAAGTTCGTCTTTTTTCGAAAGCTGCGGGAAGATGCTGCTCTCTGTTCCGGAACGGGTGCCAGTATTTTTCGAAACACGCTTGGAATTGACAAATCCGCCTGCAAATGGTATAATGCCAAAAGTGACTACCCACAAGGAAAGGAGTTCCCCAATGAACTGGAAAAATCACTATCGAAAAGCCCTGACATTCAGCTATGACGACGGCAACGAGCAGGACAGAAAACTGCTGGAGATCCTGAACCGCTACGGCATGAAAGCCACGTTTAACGTCAACACCGGACTGAACCACGACTGCGGCACATGGGTATACCGGAATGTGCTGGAAGTGCACCGGCTGAATCTGGCAGAGTGTCCGGAACTCTATGCCGGTCATGAAATGGCTGTCCACGGTGTTTACCACTACAATCTGACGGAACTGACACCGGAGGAGTGCACAGCGGAATTGCAGGGCAATATTGCGGCGATCACAGAGATTTACGGCACTGTTCCTGTGGGCATGGCATATCCCTACGGCGTGTTCAATGATGCGGTTGTGGAAGAACTGCGTCGGCTGGGAATCGGCTACGGACGGTGCACGGAAAGTTCTCACTGCTTCGCGGAACAGAAGGACTTGCTGCGGTTTTGTCCCACCTGTCACCACAATGACGAAGCCCTGTTTTCACTGGCGGAACAGTTTTTGCAGGCAGAAGCTGAAACGCCCCAGATCTTCTACATCTGGGGGCACAGCTATGAATTCGAAGGCAACCGCAACTGGGACAGACTGGAACGCCTTTGTGAGATGCTTGCCGGCAGGGACGATATTTTTTACGGCACCAATCGGGAAGTGCTGCTGCCGGACTGGGCGGTGCAGACGAAATGAGCGGTCTGGTACATCTCTACTGCGGCGACGGCAAGGGTAAGACGACTGCGGCAATGGGGCTTGCGGTACGCTGTGCTGGCTGGCAGGAACGGGTGCTGGTGGTGCAGCTGATGAAGCAGGGTAACTCCGGAGAACGGCGGATTCTGGAGCAGCTGCCGCAGGTCACCCTGTGGGAAACCTATCCCGATGCCAAGTTTTCCTTTCGCATGACACCGGCGGAAAAGGCAGAAGCAGCCCGTTGGTATACCGGACAATTCCGCAGAATTACCGAGGCAGTGCAGGGCGGGACGTATCGCATGCTGATACTGGACGAATTGCTCTCCTGTATCTCCTGTGGATTTTTGCCGGAGGAAACGGTGCTGGCATTTCTGGACAGCCGTCCGGAGAATCTGGAAGTCGTCATGACCGGCAGAAATCCCAGTCCTGCACTGGCAGAACGGGCGGACTACCTCACCGAAATGTGTCTGCGGAAGCATCCGTATGAAGCCGGCATATCAGCACGAAAGGGCATCGAGTATTAGGGAAACACCGCACAAAGCTTGTGTGTAAGATGCGTAGTCAGGCTTTTCGGCAGATTGCACAGAAATTCCGCAGGCAGACTGTATGTCTGGCAAGGGATTTCTGGGCAATATGACGGAAAATCTGCACGCAGATTGCGTGCAAAGCCGTCAGGCGGGCTTTATTCAGTGTTTCCCTAGATTCATCTTACCAGAAAAAGTGGATTCTGTCAACTGTTCTTTCCAGAATATTAAGGGAACATTGCAACAAGAATAGCATGTTCCGGAATCCTGCAATTATGCCCTTGACCTTTTTTCGGAAAAACGTTATAATGTTACTTATATCAACATGACAGGAGGAAATATACATGAATCCAATTCGAATATGCTCTGCCTTCTGGACGGCTTCTTCTGCGGTTGCCACAGATACCACAGATCTGGCACCTGCCGTACAGAACATGGTGGACACTGTAGGGGAAGAAGTAAAGCAGACTTCCGGCATACTGAACAAAATTTTTCAGCCTATGCTGGACAAGATGCCGTCCCTGATCTTTGCCATACTGTTTTTGCTGATCGGCTTTTTTCTGGTAAAACAGATCATGCGGATCCTGAAGCGGGCATTCAACCGTTCCAACATGGACGGCATCATGTCCAGTTTCATTCGTTCCGTTGCCAAGATCGTACTGTATGTGCTGCTGATCGTCATTGCTCTGTCTATTCTGGACGTGCCCATGGATTCCATTGTTGCCGTGATCGCGTCTGCCGGCGTAGCAGTCGGTCTTGCCCTGAAAGACAGTCTTTCCAATCTGGCAGGCGGTTTTATCATTTTGTTCTCCAAGCCGCTGAAAGAGGGGGACACCATTGAAGCTGACGGCGTGACGGGTAAGGTAGAAGCCATTACCATTCTCTACACCCGCATTGTCACTGCGGACAACAAGACCGTTTTTATCCCAAACGGCGTAGTCGCCAGCGGCAAGATCATCAACTACACAGACAAGGATACCCGCCGCGTAGACCTGAACTTCGGCATCAGCTATGAGGACGATATTGATGCTGCCCGCAAGGTACTGCTGGAGCAGGTGCAGTCGGCTCCGGAGGCTTTGGCAGAACCAGAAGCGAAAGTGGTGGTGTTCAGTCACGACGATAGTGCTGTGGTGCTGCAATTGCAGGTGTGGACCAAGAGCGAAAATTACTGGCAGCTGCACTACCGGCTGCTGGAGGACGTGAAAAAAGCGTTCGACAGCCACGGCATCTCCATTCCATATCCGCAAATGGACGTACATATGCCGGAAGAAACCACGGATTTTAATTCCTAATATTTCCAACACGAAAATGTTGCACCTATTTGTATTTCTTATATAGAATTATTGTAAATAATCTATGATTCTATTGACAGAAGGGGTAGACAGGGGTATAATATAAATATCCTTTCTTAAAAATTTTTTTTATAAAAATCCCCTTACTAAAACGCTCGTCTGCTCCCTCAGGCGAGCGTTTTACTTTGTGCAGATCATCCCATGCAAAAAGGACGGACTAGTTTGAGGCAGCACATTTCAAATGTGAAATAATTGTAAATTATCCTGAAATCTGTTGACAGAGGGGGTAGGCAGGAGTATAATATAAGTATCCTTTCTTAAAATTTTTTTCATAAAAATCCCCTTATTAAAATGCCCGTCTGCTCCCTCAGACGGGCATTTTACTTTTTCGAAGAGCAAAACAGATGCGAAACACGCAAAAAACGCTGACTTGTACCATGCAAGTCAGCGTTTTTATTTGTGCGGTATTGTCTTATAAAAGGATCAGCTTACAGGACGAAAGAATCCCAGGCGATGTGGTTGCCTACTGCACGGTTTGCAACGTACAGGAGGAGATAATAAATGTCTGTGCTGTCCAGAGTTGCTGTGCTGATCTGTCCCAGTGTGTCGAAGTCCATGAGGTAGAATGCAAAATCCTCCATGTTGGCATCGGTGGAAGTACCGGTATACAGAGTGGTTTTCATACCGACAGCCTTTTGGGCAATGTAGAGGGACAGGTGGAAAATATCAGTGGAGTCTACGCCGCCGTCAAAGTTCAGGTCGCCGCGTTTGCCTACCATGATGTTCTGTGTCACGTTCTTGTCGGTAGTCTTCCACTTCAGCAGTTTGCCGTTATAGTACAGGGGCATGTTGGGAGAGGAGAAGAAGCCATTCTTTGCCTGTTTGTCGTAGAGTTCCTTCGGTGTTGCACCGTAGCAGTCCACCAGACGGGTGATGTCCACATCAGATTCTGTGGTGCCGTCGGTATAGGTCACGTCTGCAAGGATCTTGCTTGCAAAGTCTGTCGCACGAATGATGTTGGTGTTGCTGTCCGTGTAGAACTGTACGTTATCCTGCTGGGAATCGGTAACAGCAACGCTGTCCACGCCTACTGCAATGGAGGTGCCCACCAGTTCAGTGGGGAATTCCTTGCTCTTGTTGCTGGTAAGCTGAGTGGGAGCCTCGTTGGCACCGACAGTTTCCCGTGTCAGGAACTGTACGTCATATATGCCGGAAGCAGTGCCCTTGGAGATAACGATGTTGACATGGAACAGCGGGAATTCGTCAGAAGTGCTGCCGAGGAATTCGGCACCGTCCTTCAGCTGGCTGGTACCAGCGACCCACATGACGCTGTTGCAGGTATCCGGCAGCTTTTCGCCTTCCGGTGTGTCCGGATTATAGCGGGGGAGAATGGCAGTCTTGGTAATGGTCTGGAACGAACTCTGGTCGATGTAGTCATAGGAGTACACGCCGTTGCCGTTCTCGTCCACTGTCACATCTGCAATGAAATCCTTGTTGGTCTTTTTCACGCCGTTTTTGCGTTCGTCTGCACTGTTGTAGAACGAGGCGTTAAACTTGATCTTGTTCTTTCCGGCACTGGTGATCGTCGAGCCGAAGATCGGGTCACAGGCATATTCTCTGGTGGTGAACATCGGAGAATTGCTGTCGTATTCGTCATCGTAAACAGAGCCGAAGCAGTACGGCACATAGTCCGTGGTGAACGTGCCCTGACTGCTGTTATAGGTTTTCTTTTCCGAAGTCCGGTGAGCGTTGTCGCCGGTGGAGATGCCGGAGAAGTAAACGCTGTCAGTTTTTTCATCGTTGCGGAACGCATCGTACTTTACCATAACGGAGCCGAAGCGGTTGGCAGTGCTGCCGGAGATATACACAGCTGCCGGAATGACCACGTCGCCGGCGGCAACTTCTTCTGCCGTGACGAAATTCCGTTCCGGTACGAAACGCAGCTGATAGGGCAGGGTGTTGGCGGTGCCGGTTGCCTGAAACGGGTTGGCTTCGGCTGCCGCCGTATCAAAGACAGTGCTTTCTTCCAGTGCAGATTCTTCTGCCGCAGCGGAAAAAGCCAGCGTCTGCGGCAGCACCAGTGTTGCAGAGAATACCGCTGCACTGATCAGTGAGATGAATTTTTTCATAAAAATATCCTTTCTTGGGGTATGTTTCTGTGGATACCCTCACGCCGGAACCGCAGCCTCCGCAGGGAGCAACTGCCGTTTCAGCTTTCGCATGTCCACAAAGTAAACGGTGATCAGCAGTACGTCGGCGAAGATCCACGCCACCGGACTTGCCATGACGGCAGCCATGTAGCCAAAGGTGGGAACAAAGCCGAAGCAGACCAGCGACCGTGCCGCCAGTTCACTGACACCTGCCATCATCGGCATCAGGCTGTAGCCCATGCCCTGCAGGGAATTCCGCAGGATAAAGAGCACGCCCAGCACCGGATAGAAGATCGCGTTCAGACGCATGTACTGTACTGCCAGCTGAATGACTTCTGTTTCAGAGGGATCGAGGAACAGGTATGCGGTGTATTTTCCCAGAATCCACAGGAAAGCAATGCAGAATGCACAGTAACACATGGAAACGTACATGCTCAGGCGAATGCCGTCGCGGATCCGGTAAAACTTTTTGGCACCCAGATTCTGTCCGCAGAAGGTTGCCATTGTGATGCCAAGCGATTCCAGCGGACCCATGACAATGGCACAGATCTTCTGTGCGGCAGTGACACTGGTGACTGCCAGCGAGCCGAGGGAGTTGACAGAGGTTTGCAGAATGATCGAACCGATCGCCGTAATGGAAAACTGTAGTGCCATCGGCAGACCAATGGACAGCAGCCGGCTGCACCGCTTCAGTTCCAGTCTGCATTCTCCCTGCTGAAATCGCATGATCTCGAATTTTTTGTACAGGTAAAACAGGCAGAGCAGTCCGGAGATACCCTGTGAAATGACAGTGGCATAGCCGGCACCGGCAACGCCGGAGTGCAGTCCCACCAGAAATACCAGATCGAGAACGATATTCAAAACAGACGAAATGGCGAGGAACAAGATCGGGGACTTGCTGTCACCGACGGCACGGAGAATCGCCGCAAGGCTGTTGTACAGCACCGAGGTGAGAATGCCGCCGAAAATGACAATGATATAATCGTAGGAATACTGATAAATATCGTCCGGCGTTTTCATCCAGTGCAGGATCGTTCCTGTGCCGATCATGGTGAGAATGGTCAGAAGCACGCCGATCAGTGCTCCTAAATAATAGGAGTTGGCGATATTTTTCCGCATGTTCCGGTAGTCGCCGGCACCGAACGCCTGTGCCACGGGAATGGAAAGTCCCGTGCAGATGCCGGTGGCAAATCCCACCACCAGAAAGCTGATAGCACCGGTGGCACCCACGCCTGCCAGGGCACTGGCACCCAGATAGCGTCCCACGATGACCGTATCTACCATGCTGTACAACTGCTGCAAAATGTTGCCAAACACCATGGGACCGCAGAAGCGTAAGATCAGCCCCAGCGGTTTCCCCGCAGTCATATCTTTTGTCATAACAGAGATCCCCTTTCGAAAAAGCATGTTTCTCTATTATAGCAACATCATGTGCGTTCGTCTAGTCGCATTTCCGACAAAGATTTCCGACTGTAACCGCAGGAATCTTGTTAATTTTACATGGACAGCACAGCATTTTTAACGTATTGCAGTTGCAATGTGTCTGCTTCGTTTCACTTCGCGGAAAAGTCTGGGAAAACGCTGCGAAAAGCTTTGCTGTCGACCTTGTGCGATGTTGTCTTTTTCCCTGTGCTTTCTCAAAATTTCGACAAAACACGTGGCTTTTCAGCCTTTTCATTTTTGCGGAGAAATGTTATACTGGTAGACAGAGAAAGGGTATCTGCTGCAAAATGCAGCACTGCCCAGAGAAAAAGATTCTATTTACCAGAACAGGAGCATACAAAATGAAAACGAAGTTGAAAACCCGTTCCCAGTCCCGCCCCGCGGAACTCATTGTCTACATGGAAGTCTACAGCAGCAACCGTGTGGTCTACCGTGTCACTGCCGGCAGCATCGTGCGGCAGGGGATCCGGCAGCCCACCTATGGAATCATGCTGGAGGACTTGTACACCGAAGAACGCCAGAGCCTTCCCGACTTTTCCGGCAGTCTGGAACAGACGATCCGCTTTGCCAATGACCTGATCCGGCGTGAAGTCAAGCCGTCAGGTCTGTATGACATGGCGTTGGAGCATCTGTCCCGCCGAATCTAGGGCACCTTACGCACAAGCTTTGTGCGGTATTGCCTAAAATCTTTATGTCTGATCTTCCCGCAGGATTTTTTCCCGATAGGCTGCCGCAGCCTGTTCCTGCCGGTTCTCGCCGAACTGGTAATAGACCTTGTCCTTGAGAATATCCGGCAGGTACTGCTGTCTGACATAGTGGTTGGGGTAGTCGTGGGGATAGCGGTAGTGCTGCCCGCGGACAGCTGCCTCTGCCCCGTCGAAATGTTTATTCTGTAAATGCCGCGGAAAATCCGGTGCTCCATATTCTTCCACGTCTGCCATTGCCCGATTGATCGCTTCGTAGGCACTGTTAGACTTTGGCGAAGTGGCGAGAAGCACCACGGCTTCTGCAATGGGAATACGGGCTTCGGGCAGTCCCAGCTGGAGGGCACTGTCCACGCATGCCTTTGTGATGACAATTGCCTGCGGATATGCCAGCCCCACGTCCTCTGCCGCAATGACCAGCAGCCGCCGGCAGACAGACAGCAAATCATTTGCCGCCAGCAGTCTTGCCGTATAGTGCAGGGCTGCATTTTCGTCGGAGCCGCGAATGGATTTTTGCAGGGCAGACAGCAGATCATAGTGCTGGTCGTTGTCCCGATCGTACCGCATGTTGCTGCGTTGGGTCAGTTCCTGTGCCAGTTCATCGGAAATGACAATGCCGTTTTCGGTGTGTTCACCGGACAACACGATCAGTTCCACCGTGTTCATGGCTTTGCGGACATCGCCGCCGCAGCCCCGTGCGATCCAGCCGCAGACACCGTCTGACAGGTGAATTGTTTCACCCAGCTGTTGTTCCATACAGCGGAAACCACGGGCAACAGCACGTTCCAGTTCCTCCGGCGGAACCGGCTTGAACTCAAACACAGTGGAACGGCTGATGAGAGCGTTGTACACGGCAAAGTAGGGGTTCTCCGTGGTGGAGGCGATCAGGGTGATCTGCCCGTTTTCCATGTATTCCAGAAGCAGCTGTTGCTGTTTTTTATTGAAATACTGGATTTCGTCCAGATAGAGGAGAATGCCGTTCATGCCGGAAAAGGTGCCCACTTCTGCCACCACGTCGCGAATATCCGCCGTCGAGGCAGAGGTGCCGTTCAGCTTGTGCAGTGTCATCGAAGTGCTGTCCGCAATGATGCGGGCAACGGTGGTTTTCCCCACGCCGGAGGGACCATAGAAGATCATGTTGGGGATTTTTCCGCTTTCAATAATTCGCCGCAGAGGCTTTCCGGCGGCGAGCAGCTGCCGCTGTCCTACCACATCGTCCAGCGTGCTGGGGCGAATCTGATCTGCAAGGGGTGTGTGCATGGTTTATTCGTACAACGGGTACTTCTTGCACAGCTCGCAGACACTCTCGCGGACTTCCTCTGCCTTGTTCTCGAAGTCGGAAGCGGCGAGGTACATTGCCTGTGCAATAATTTCCATATCTGCCGGCTGCAAACCGCGGGTAGTAACTGCCGGTGTGCCTACACGAATACCGCTGGTAACGAACGGCTTCTGCGGGTCGTTGGGGATTGCATTCTTGTTGACAGTGATGAACACTTCGTCCAGACGGCGTTCGAATTCCTTACCGGTGAGGTCGCCGAAAGGACGCAGGTCAACCAGCATCAGGTGGTTGTCTGTGCCGCCGGATACCAGACGGAATCCACGCTGCATCAAGCCGTCAGCCAGTGCGGAAGCGTTTGCAACAACAGTCTTGCCGTAGGTCTGGAATTCCGGCTTCAGTGCTTCACCGAAGCAGACAGCTTTTGCTGCGATCACGTGCATCAGCGGGCCGCCCTGTGTGCCGGGGAATACTGCCTTGTTGATCTTCTTTGCCAGTTCCTCGTCATTGGTCAGAATCAGACCGCCTCTCGGACCGCGGAGAGTCTTGTGGGTAGTGGTAGTGGTGATGTCGGCATAGGGTACCGGCGACGGGTGAACGCCTGCGGCAACCAGACCGGCGATGTGAGCCATGTCTACCATGAGGTATGCTCCTACAGACTTTGCGATCTCGGACAGACGCTTGAAGTCGATGATGCGGGGATATGCACTTGCACCGGCAACGATCAGCTTCGGCTTGACTTCCTTTGCCAGAGCCTCGGCACGGTCGTAGTCGATATATTCATCATCGCCCAGTTCATAGGGAACGAAGTTGAAGTACTTGCCGGAGATGTTGACCGGAGAACCGTGTGTCAGGTGACCGCCGTGTGCCAGGCTCATGCCCATAACCGTATCGCCCGGCTGGAGCAGTGCGAAGTATACAGCAGTGTTTGCCTGTGCACCGGAATGGGGCTGTACATTGGCATACTTGGCACCGAACAGCTTGCAGGCACGTTCGATAGCGATCTCCTCTACTACGTCTACATATTCGCAGCCGCCGTAGTACCGCTTGTGGGGCAGACCTTCTGCATACTTGTTGGTGAGGGCAGAACCCATAGCAGCCATAACTGCCGGAGAAACCAGATTCTCGCTGGCGATCAGTTCCAGATTCCGACGCTGGCGACCCAGCTCCTCATTCATTGCCTGTCCGACTTCCGGATCGAACTGGGAAACAAAACCAATGGTGTCCATCATATTTGCGTACATGTTAAAAACTCCTTTATGATAAATTGAAACCCGCAGGGCAGATTCCTATAGCTTTCATTATACAATATTTCGGCGGAAATTACAAGCGTTTTGCTGAAAAAAGATAGGGTGCGATTCTGTTGCCGCTCTCCATGTAAGATCAAGTCTCACTCAAAAAGGGAACCAAATTTGTGAAATTTTAGATTTCTATAAAAGACAGGAAAATATCCTTAGATCGAAATCGTTCTTGTTCTGTCGTTGTGAAAAAATCACGCTCACAGCGAATTTCTTTTAACTGCGGAAAATGGAGCAAACTGGAAGCGTTATCGTTTGTCATATCTGTAAACTCTAGTATTTCGAACCAATCAAATCTTTCTAGCTTGGACAGGGAAAAATCTTCCTTGGGATAGAAGTATCCGTCAAAATACCCATAGTGAAACTGTTCTGAACTGGAAAAGGTTTCGTCTGTTTCAGGATCAAAGTTACAAATTTTTACATCGCCTAACCGGTCACAGCTTTCAGAACTGAGGGTGATTTTTTTTCCGCATAAAAAAGATTCGGGATTGTTTTTGATATATCGGGATATATAGTCCGCGATCTCACACATTCTTTCTAATTCGCCTTCTTTTTCTTGACCATGAGTTTCATCATGAATTTCAAAATACATCTCAATTTTGTTACTTCCCTTGTGATAAGACGGATATGTGCATCTTATGCGTTCATTTTCAACGCAGATAGTTCGATTTATTTCGGATTCTATGTATTTTGTTTCATATTTGAAAGCGACATTATCGTAACAAGATACAACCAATACTAATGTGAGAAATAAACAAACGGACAAAGCTAATACAATTAGAAAATGTTTTGCTTTTTGATTCATGTGCTTCCCCTTTTGCAGCAGCGTATGGACTGCTGCTGGATAGATGCTGATTTCCTGACGTTTTTAGCTGGAAAATGCTTGTGTATATTTTTATTGTACGATATTTCAGCGGAAATTACAAGCGTTTTGCGGAAAAAAAGAGCCGGTAAAAACGTTAGGAATCGCTGCCAATGACCAGTTCCTCTGTTTCCTGTGTGACTTTTCGCAACTGCTTCGCCTGTTCTGAAAGAAGTTTGGCAGTGGTTTCGGGGCAGTTTTTCGAAGCGGCTGTTTGTTCCAGTGCATCAATGGTGTCACAGACGGCACAGAATAACCGGAAGTAAGGTCTTTTGTAATTTGTCATGGGAAAACCTCCTTTTTTTATCATTATAACCTGTTTCAGGTTATAAGTCAATAATCTGAAACAGGTTATCGTATAATAGTTGCAATTGGGAGGCTGTTATACGTATGAAAAATCGAATCAGAGATTTAAGAGAAGATGCAGATTTGACGCAAAAGCAGGTGGCACAGTATTTGCAGATGTCACAGACCGGTTATTCCAAATACGAAACTGGAGAAAATGATATACCCACAGTGATATGGGAACACCTTGCAGATTTTTATGGCGTAAGCGTGGATTACCTCATGGGACGAACGGACGAGAAAAAGCCTTATCCGAAAGGAAATCGATAATGTTCTTATTACAGCGGCTTCGTGATTTACGGGAAGATATGGATTTATATCAAAAAGACATTGCAGATTACCTGCACTGCTCGCAGGTGACATATTCCAGATATGAACTGGGAACAAGAGAAATCCCTTTGGAATCGCTGAATGCCCTTGCAGATTTTTATGGGGTAAGTGTAGATTATCTCATGGGGCGAACAGATGAGAAAAAGCTTTATCCGAAAGGCAATCGATAATGAAAAAAGCGGAGAACGTCCAAAATGTTCTCCGCTTCTCATTTCTCTTTGTGTGAAGCCTACCGCTTACAGAGCCGCGATAACTTCAACTTCTACCAGCACACCCTTGGGCAGGTCTGCCACGCCTACACAGCTTCTTGCCGGCTTTGCATCGCCCATAGCTTCGGCGTACACTTCATTGAATGCACCGAAATCCCGTGCCACGTCCTTGAGAAAGCAAGTAGTCTTGACAACCTTGTCAAAGTTAGTGCCTGCGGCTTCCAGAACGGCTTTCAGGTTTGCCATGACCTGCTTGGACTGTCCCACGATGTCAGTTGCTTCTACATTGCCGGTTGCCGGATTGATGGCGATCTGACCGGAAGTGTACAGCATATCACCGATTTTGACAGCCTGTGAATACGGACCGATCGCGTTTGGTGCGTTCTTGGTATAAATGGTATCCATGATAAAAACCTCTTTTCTATTGTTTGAAACTCAATCTACCAGATGAAAACCCGCTTCCATGAGGGCACTGCGGATCTCCTGAATGTGTGCGTAATCTCTGGTTTCCATGGTGATCCGCAGGAAGCAGCCGTTGATGTCGCTGCCCTCGTTGGCACGTTCATGGTGAATGGAGATGACGTTGCCGCCCAGATCGGCGATGATGCGGGAAACATCTTTCAGCTGACCCGGCTTGTCCAGCAGTTCAATGTTGAGCATGCAGCTTCTGCCGGACATCAGCAGACCACGCTTGATGACACGGGACAGAATAGTCACGTCGATGTTGCCGCCGGAAACCAGACAAACCACTTTCTTGCCCTCTACGGGAACCTTGTGGAACATTGCCGCAGCCACAGATGCTGCACCGGCACCCTCTGCGATCAGCTTCTGCTTTTCGATCAGAGCCAGAATTGCAGCGGAGATCTCGTCGTCGGTCACAGTCACAATGTCGTCCACATACTTCTTGACATATTCGAAAGTGTGAGGCCCCGGTTCCTTGACGGCGATACCGTCGGCAATGGTGGAAACGGAGTCCAGACAGGTGATCTTGTCGTTGTGAATGGACTCGTACATGCTGGGTGCACCGCTTGCCTGTACGCCGTAAACCTTGATATTCGGGTTCAGCTGCTTAATGGCAAATGCCACGCCGGAGATCAGTCCGCCGCCGCCGATCGGCACGATCACTGCGTCCACGTCTGCCATCTGATCCAGAATTTCCAGACCGATGGTGCCCTGTCCGGCAATGACGTTTTCGTTGTCAAAGGGGTGTACAAAGGTGTAGTTGTGTTCCTTCTGGAGTGCTACAGCCTTGTTGTAGGCATCGTCATAGACACCCTTGACCATGCAGACCTCTGCACCGTAACTCTTGGTAGCTTCTACCTTGGAGATCGGAGCACCGTCCGGCAGGCAGATGAGAGCCTTCATGTGGTTCTTTGCTGCAGCCAGAGCCACACCCTGTGCGTGGTTGCCGGCAGAGCAGGCGATGACACCCCGTGCCTTTTCTTCTTCTGTCAGCTGGGACATCATGTAATAGGCACCGCGAACCTTGAAAGAACCGGTGACCTGCAGGTTCTCTGTCTTGAGGAACAGATTGCAGTCCGGACAGAGTTTCGGTGCCTGAATCAGATCTGTTTTCCGGATCACGCTCCGGAGCACGTGGCTTGCTTGATAGATTTTATCCAATGTCAGCATGGATAGGACTTCCTTTCCATAATCATATTAAGAACGCTGTGTCAGCAGCTGGTCGATCAGCTGCTTTGCAGCACGGGCACTTCTGCCGCTTTTCTGGAGGGCGAACTGTTCTGCCTGTGCGTCCAGTTCCTCCATGGTGATGTCCAGACCGTTCTGTTCTGCCAGAGCGTGGACGATCTCCAGATACAGGTTCTTCTGCGGGCGGCTGTAGGTAATTGTGATGCCAAATCGTTCCGACAGGGAGATGCGTTCCTGTACAGTGTCGTTGGAGTGCTTGTCGCTGCCGTCGTCAAAAGTTTCCTTGACCAGATGCCGCCGGTTGCTGGTGGCGTAGATAACGGTATTCCGCATTCTGGCGGCAATGCTGCCCTCCAGAGTCGCTTTCAGCGTGCCGAAGTTGGGGTCGTCCTCGGAGAATGTGAGGTCGTCAATAAAGAGGATAAACTTCAGCGGATTTTTGCACAGGTGATCCATGATCTGGGGAATGTAGCACAGTTGGTCTTTGTTCAGTTCGATCAGCCGCAGTCCGTCGTCTTTGAACGCGTTGGCAATTGCCTTGACAGTTGCAGATTTTCCCGTGCCGGCATCTCCGGCGAGGAGGACGTTGGAGGCGTATTTTCCTGCAAGGAGTGCCTTGGTATTCTCTACCACAATGCCGCGTTCCCGTTCGTATCCCACCATTTGTTCCAGAGAAATGGGGTCAGGATACTGCACCGGAACCAACTCGCCGCTTGCTCCGACGGTGAACATGTGGTGCCGTGCATAGATGCCGTAGCCGTGCTTGGAGATCTCTGCTATACGCTGGGTGTAGAGCTTGTCCAGATCGGTCTTGTGTGTCTGCCATGCGGGCAGGGGAATGCTGGTCTGCATTTCTGCCTGAATCATGGCAGGGGTGAGCATTGCAATGCGGTTCAGCAATTTCAATTCTGTGTGCAGACAGGTTTCCATGTTCTGAGAAATGGTTTCGCCGGCACCGGCACGCTGGACATAAACGTTTTCGTGTTCCAGAACGATCTGTTCCAGATAGCCGGTGAGGTCGTCTGCCCGTTCATACAGGGCGGAAACCATGGCACTGTAAAAGCGGATCTGTGCGGGAGTATTTTCCTTGTCGGTATGGCAGAACTGCATCAGTGCACGAAGCACCGGATCCTGCTGTAAACTGCGGAAAATCACAAGGGCATCTAACCCGTATCCGATTTCTTCTCTGGGAGTCATATGGGTCATCTCTTTCGACTATTTTTACAAGGCAATACCGTGCAAAGTCGCCAGACGCTCTTTGTGCGGTGTTGCCATAAGAATACTGCTTACTTCAGCAGTGCAATGATCTTTTCGGTGCATTCGGTGCAGGACAGCGGTGTTACGCCCTCGCCAGCCAGATCGGCAGTGCGGTAGCCTGCATTCAGATATGCGTCCACAGCGTCTTCGATTGCCTGTGCCTCGTCCATGAGGTCGAAGGAGTAGCGGAGCATCATGGCTGCGGAGAGAATGGTTGCGATGGGGTTTGCCTTGTTCTGTCCGGCGATATCCGGTGCAGAACCGTGGATCGGCTCGTACATGCCACGCTTGGTAGCACCCAGAGAAGCCGACGGCAGCATACCGATAGAACCGGTGATCTGGGAAGCTTCATCGGACAGAATGTCGCCGAACATATTGGAGGTAACAACTACGTCAAACTGTCTGGGATTCTTGACCAGCTGCATTGCTGCGTTGTCTACCAGCATATCGGTGAGGGTGACGTCCGGATAGTCCTTTGCCACTTCGTGAACGACTTCACGCCACAGACGGGAGCTTTCCAGAACGTTTGCCTTGTCGATGCTGATGACGTTCTTGTTCCGCTTCCGGGCGGTTTCGAAAGCCACGCGGGCGATACGCTCTACTTCCATTTTGCTGTAGCACTCGGTGTCATATGCTTCTTCGCCGTACTTGCCCTCGCGTCTGCCCCGTTCGCCGAAGTAGATGCCGCCGGTCAGTTCGCGAACCATCATGATGTCGAAGCCCTTTGCCACAATGTCTTCCCGCAGGGGGCAGTCGCCTTTCAGAGCAGGATACAGCTTTGCCGGACGGAGGTTGGTGAACAGTCCCAGAGCCTCACGAATTCCCAGCAGAGCCTTTTCCGGTCGGAGATGCGGCGGCATCTGATCCCACTTGTTGTGACCGACTGCACCGCCGACAGCACCCAGCAGGACACTGTCGCTTGCCAGACAGCCGTCAATGGTTTCTTTCGGCAGGGGAATGCCGGTGGCGTCGATCGCACAGCCGCCAATCAGGTACGGGGTGCAGGTGAACGTGTGACCGTATTTCTCGCCGATCTTGTGGAGAACAGCCACAGCACTGTCTACGATCTCTGGACCGATACCGTCGCCCCGAAGCAATGCAATGTTAAAATTCATGGGAAAGACTCCTTTTTGTTTCCTTGGTTTGGCGGAACAAATCGTTGACATACCCCATTTGTTCCGCAAATACTCTTTCATTATACACCAAAGCTGTGAAGATTACAAGGTTTTTGTGAAAATTCTGCATTTCGCCACAAAAAAGCCGGTGCGGAGGGGGCTGTGTCGGTGATTTTGGTTGTGGATTGACTTGGTTGGGACTGTGTGGTATAATGAAAGTATGGTAAATCGAAATTTATAAAGGAGAATATTGATGAAACTATTTTTATGTTCGCACTTTTCAAGTG
>OHAY01000870.1_pt1 | contig 30325 bp, 38 predicted proteins | sample 1577191 | NCBI WGS metagenome assembly OHAY01 (sample SAMEA3541504, study PRJEB24748) | human gut metagenome | biome: human gut; feature: human-associated habitat; material: faeces | place: China | collected 2012 | reverse complement strand
ACCAATTTTGGAGGACTAAGATATTCTTGACATCCTGCTCCTCGTTGTTCATCTTTACATATACAGAAATAGCGCCAATCATGGCAACAATACCTGCGATGGCATAACAGAGGTTCGTAACGACGGGTACATATCGCTTCAAACTCTCAGTGGAAGTCTCAATAGCTGCAAGACCAGCATCCACATCCTGTGCGAAAGTAGTGATACTAACCATGAAAAGCATCATGGCCATCATACAGATACGAGGGCTCTTGACAAAAGCCTTTGCATTTTTTACTGTGGCAGCGGCGCCCTTCATTGCGCCGCCTGCCAGATTACTGAAAAGTTTATTCATTTTTTTCTTGAAAAATTAAATGATTATATAATTCTTTGACTAATTTATCTACCATAGGTGGTCAGTTACCCCATATTGGAATCCGAAGAATGACGGGAAAATAAAAGTGGCACATCCAAGAAAAATCAAACTTCCTATTAGAATGAGCACACTCTTGGCAAAACCGTCTTCACCAGTTTGCATCTTTATGTAGATGTTGATGGCACAATAGAAGCTCAGGAGTGTTGCGATGGCATACATGAGCTGGGCTACATAAGAGCACATCGTGAGCACATAAGTGACCATATCATAAAGTCTTCCGGTGTTTCCGCTATAATCAGTGGTTCCACAATTGGCCATGGCCAGGTGGGAGATTGAAAGCAACAGCATTGCTATCGCCATAACTTTAGTATAATCCCTCATTTTGGATACTGTTTATATCGATACTCCACCTAAATTCTCGGCGAAACTATTGATGAATGCTTCGCCATCGATCATGTTTTGAAGGAAATCATTGGAACTGACTTCCTCTTCAACGTCAGCCTTGCAGATTATCATTTCCTTTTTCGCATTGCTGATTCTTGCATACACCTCATTTACATCCATTTGCTCCACATCTTCCACAGTTATGGAAGCTGGTTGTTCCTGAGAAGAATCGTTGGAGGTCACCCCAGTTTCACTGATTTCTGAAGACGAATGAAGGAAACTGTCCTCATCAACATCTACAGGCTGTTCCTCTTCCAAAGCTTGGGGAACATGATTTATTGAGGTCTTGAAAACCTCCTCATCCGCCTTCTTTTCACTTGGCGCTATCTTCTTGAGATCTAAGACGATGATAATCGCATAATAGACTGCAAGAAGGAATGTCATTGTTAATGCAAATATGCTAAATGTTTCCATTGTTATTTGATTGATAAATTCCTGATTACGGGTGCAAAGGAACAGCTTTTTTAGCAGATAATACCTATTAAACCAATCAAATACGTTTTTTAACTAAAAACCGGTTATTTTGTAAAGTAAAGCTCAATAAAGTGTTAAAATGGAAGCCTGTATTCTACTTGTGAATAATAATAAAAGCTATTTTGATGATGATGATGATTCTAAAACAATCAACTTCTAAATAATGATATATAATAACTCCGTTTTTGTTCTGTCAGGTGAACCTCACTTTTTATCATATCAGACTTTGCTCTTTTTACCACAGGCTTTTTTCTTTGCAAAGGTATGGCTGTCCTGGCAGACACCAAGCACCACCTCAAAAGGTTATACTGCTAAAAACTTGTTCAGCAGCCTTCCACAATCCAAGATTGGGTTTTCCAAAAAGTTTTTAGCCGCATTGCCTGGTTTTCTGCCCTGAAAGGGACACCCATCTTTTTTGCACGAAAAAAGGCATAGTGGTAAAGGTTACGCTGGAATGTAATTAAAAAAAATCTCGGATTCTCCCAGAACAAAAGTCTTGAAAAGGCTGGGTTTCAGGAAATCTAGAATATAATTTTAATGTTGAACTTTTAAATAAAGCTTTTATGGAAAGAATGATTTCAGAAAAGGACAAGGAGTTTACGGATGTATTCTCACGTTTCGTTAATGGCAAGATGGGCAGTGCCCAGCTTACCGGTGAGGAATGGGCTAATGACCATCGTTATCTTGTGAATGAGAAATTCAAGGTGGTGATGGCATTCATTGACAAGCTCGCTTATTGCTATGAGCAAGGATGGTATGACCCACGTGATGAGTGGGCATGCACATTGTCGGCATCCATCATGGAGCATTTGAAGGAGAAACAGCTGTATTATTCACAAATTAAAGATAGATAGAAAATGGCAAATTGGGCACATACAAGCTATAGAATAGAGGGCAAGCAGAAAGACCTGCAGGAGATATATGACCTCTTTATGGAGTTTAATGAGAACGGAAGAACCCCTTTCGATAATCTTACTGACAAGAATTGGGAAGGGAACATCGTCTGGGCTTTGGGAGGAGACACCAAAGATTACTACCTCAGAGGATTCATCCAAAGTTGTGAAATAAGTGAGGGCATGCTCTCCATCGAGGCAGAAGAAGCTTGGGGAGCATCTGATTTCCGCCATTTCCTGCAAAACCATTACAAGGATATGAAGGTATATTTTATGGTGGAAGAAGACGGTAACTGGGTTTATGCCACAAATGATTCCGAAGGCAAGTATTTCAGCTACCGCTTTGTGGTTGATTCTTGTCTTGATGGGGCATATGACTATGAATGTTTCAATACGGAGAAAGAAGCCCTTCAATATATTGCTGAACTTCTTGAGGTGGATTCCATATCTGCGGAACAGCTTGAGACCTGGCAGAAATATCACGAGAATGAGGATGATTACTTATATTTCAATGAATACAAGATTGTTGCGTAGAATAGAATAGGTAACGGAGAGGCTAACCACCTCTCCACAATATAAATAAGGTATGGAATACATAGATTTCATCAAGAAGAAGGTGCAGCTGCATCATGAGATAGAGAATGCCATCAAGGAAATGATGATGGAAAAAGGAGTGTCGGAGCTAGACCTTTTAAAAGATGAGGAATCATTTGATGCAGGATGGCTCATAAGAAGTATTGCTGATACCAATGGACTCGAAGAAGTACAAGTAGCAAACATCAAATTGGAGAGTAACACTTTGTATTACAAAGGTAAAACAACTTGTGAGACGGATGAAGATTGGCAACTGTTAGATGTAAGCGATAATGTCCTGCTCGGCAGCATTGACACTGTTTATGATGCGGTTTTTCAGAGAATCAAATCAAAGACCTAGGAAATGGAGCAAGGGGCTAAGTGCCTCTTGCATTTTCGGGCGGTGCTGCCTATATACTTTTGAGCGGTATATAGGCAGCACTGTTTTGGTATCTCCGATAGATGATGAAAGGATATGTATCATATCTAAGCCATATATTATTCGTAGCTATGATGTGTTACATTAAATTTAATTTAAATCTTTCCTTACTTTGCGTTTTTCTAAATCAAATATTGTATCTTTGCATCAAGGTGGCAACTATAGCTACAAACATCAACATCGAGGATATGAGAAGTGTTTTATTCATCGTATTAATATTGATAAGCATTATGATGGAAGCAAAGATTCGCAAACCTGCAGTAGCAGGTAGTTTTTATGCAGGTGATGCCAAGGAGCTTCACCAGGAAGTGAGAGATTGTTTCTCTCAGTGCAAGAATCCTGTCATGGAACATGTACAAGCCGTTATCGTACCCCATGCAGGTTATGTGTTTTCTGGAGTAACGGCAGCATCGGCTTTTGCTGCCATCCATCCAGAGGCTGAATATGAACATATCTTTCTTCTGGGACCAAGCCATCATGTCTATCTGGGCAAGGCTTCTATAAATGAAGGTGCTTCTGCTTACGCCACACCATTGGGCGAAGTAGCTGTAGATACAGCACTTTGTAGGGATTTGATGACTAAAAGCGATGCCTTTACCTATGTACCAGCGGCACATGAGAGTGAACATTGTCTGGAGGTGGAACTGCCATTCCTGCAATATCACCTGAAGAAGATGCCTCCAATCATTCCAATCATCATCGCAACTCAGGAACTCAGTACACTAAAGGAGATTGCCAGTTGCCTGAAACCTTATCTGAACGAAAGAAATCTTTTCGTTATCAGCAGCGACTTCTCTCATTATCCTGCCTATATGGATGCCAAACTGGTGGATGGACTCACCAAAGACAGCATCATGGCTGGAAAGACAGAGGCTTTTGTAAATGCCACACTGCATAATCAGGAACTCAATATTGACAATTTGGCAACGAGTGCCTGTGGCATGGCTCCTATTGCCACCTTGCTGATGATGACAGAAAAGAATGCAGGGATTCATCCACATCACATCATGTACTGCAACTCCGGTGATTCACGATACGGAGGAAAAGACAAGGTGGTGGGCTATCATTCTTTTGTATTTACCACTCAAGCCGCCAGCTTTGAATTGACTCAAGATGATAAGAAGATGCTCAAGACTATCGCTTATCATACCATCAAGGCTTCTCTTGAGGGAAAGAAGTATGAGCCTAGCGGGTTATCAGATATGCTAAAGACCCACTGCGGTGCTTTTGTTTCTCTGCATAAGAAGGGGAGATTAAGAGGCTGCATCGGGCATTTTGGTGAAGATATGCCATTATATCAGACAGTGGTACAGATGGCTAAGGCGGCTGCCTTTGAAGATCCCCGCTTTTATGGAATTACAGTGGATGAGCTGGATGATATCGATATTGAAATCTCCGTGCTTACTCCGATGAAGCGCATCCATAGCATTGATGAGTTTCAATTGGGCAAGCAAGGCATCTTCATGCGCAAGGGATATCATACGGGTACCTTCCTTCCACAGGTGGCTGATGAAGTGGAGTGGACGAAGGAGGAATTTCTGGGTCATTGCGCTCAGGACAAAGCTGGAATAGGATGGGATGGATGGAAGACGGCAGAACTGTATACCTATGAAGCCATCGTATTCTAGTGGCTAGATGATTACAAATATTCTAAATCTTTAGATATGATGAAGGAATGCAGGTTTTATAAGAAGCTGAATGGGGAAGGGAGGTATGCAGCCAATACGGTAATATGTGAACTTTGCCCTCATTGCTGCGTCATCTCGGAAGGCAGGCATGGAAAATGCGGAAGCAGATGGAATTTTGAAGGAAAACTTTACTCTGTGGTCTATGGTAAGCCTTGTGCCTTGGCTGATGACCCTATCGAGAAGAAACCCTTGAATGAGTTTCATCCAGGGACCCGATGTCTGTCTCTTTCCTGTACGGGGTGTAACTTCCACTGTCTCAACTGTCAGAACCATGACATCTCGCAGGTTCTGCCATCTACGGTTGATTTCTATGAGCTGTCTCCTCAGGAAATTGTAGAGATTGCCGTCAAGCATCAGCTGCCGGGTATCGCCTTTACCTACACTGAGCCGCTTACCTACCATGAATATATCTATGACATAGCCCAGGAAGCGCATAAGAGAGGACTCTGGAATATTCTGGTATCAGCAGGTTACATCAACCCGGAACCCTTGAAAGAGATTGTATCTTTCATAGATGCAGCCAATATCGACCTCAAGGCTTTCTCCGATGAAGTATATCAGAAGCAATGTGGCGGTCATTTGCAGCCAGTTCTTGACACTCTTCTTACAATGAAGGAAGCTGGAGTACATCTGGAGATAACAAACCTCCTGATTCCAGGGGTGAATGATGATGAAGGTATGATAAGGGATATGTGCAGATGGCTCAAAGATCATGGCTTTGCCGATTGCCCACTTCATTTCAGCAGGTTCTTTCCTCAGTATAAGATGGAAGATACTATACCTACTCCAAGAGAAACCTTATATCTCGCCCGCAGGATTGCAGAGGATGAAGGAATCAATAAGGTATATTTAGGGAATATTTAAAACAAAAATAATTGATAGAAATGAACAAAACAGCATTTATCACCGGAGCCAACAAAGGTATTGGCTTTGGAATCAGCAAGCATCTTGGTCTAAGTGGCTGGGATATCATCATCGGTGCACGTGACGAAGCGAGAGCTTTGGAGGCAATGAGCAAGTTGAAGGAAGCAGGATGTACTGTCCTTGGTTGGGTGAATATAGAACTCGGCGATCTCGACAGCATCAGTCTTGCAGCTAAGGAAATCAAGGAGAAGTATCCTTCGCTCAATCTCCTTGTAAACAATGCAGGCATCCCAGGCGATATGTCAAAGACCAGCTGGGAGACAGACATGAAGGATATCAAGGAGACAACAGACGTGAACTACTTTGGAACCCTGGCAATAACTCAGGCACTTCTCCCTCTTATAAAGACTAACGAAGGTAGAATCGTCAACGTTACGGTTCCAAGTGATATCAGTCCCTACTGGCATCCACTTGCTTATGTGGCAAGTAAGGCTGCACAGAATGCCATGATGGGAGTAATGGCTATGGAGTTTAAACAGAACAACATCCCCGTAGAGATATTCAGCGTACATCCTGGTCCTACTACCACAGATTTGAACGGCAACATGGCTTTGCCTGGTTTTCATACGATTGAAACAGTAGGCGAGAAGTTTGCCGAGCTCATCAACGATGGAAAATCCCACAATGGTGAATTCATAGAATTGTACCCTATTGTGAAGGAAGATTAAGAAAGAGATTATCCGCGACAGACACCTTGGGGAGGTAACTGTTGCGGATTTCTTGTTCTATATAACTTTTGGCTAGGCATAGGATGGGTATAAGATAAAGGCTGCATTATTCTCTTGATTGGTAATATGCCATATACACGAATACTAGGATAATCCATACGAGTTTTTTTCAGTTACATGCCAGTTACATGCGTCAGGCACTGTTTTAAAGGGATTTGGCTCTGTCTTAGGGCTATTTCGAATAGCTCAGTTACATGCCAGTTACATGCCGGTTACATGAGTTATGTCCAATACGGGATGTCATTATTACTTGTGCAGTCTTAATAGGTGGTTCGCCGAACTAGGGTATGAAAACAAAGAAAAGGGTAGGGAGTAAATGTAAGTTACTGATAATGCTAATATGCATAACTGTTCGTTCTTTCTTTTAGGCAAATTTATGGTATATGTAATCGCAAGAAATAGTGTGAATGCATGTAAAGGAAAACTTGTTTTGCCAACTATTTCAATTTAGTTTGAAATTATGTTGGCAATTTCTAAAAAAATCCTAACCACTCTTTATCAAGCAGTTAGGATTTTATTCGGTGCATCTGATAGAATCATTTGGCTTTAGAATGTTATCCTTTGAATGGATATTATCTTGCCATTTGATAAATCTTCACGATATCTGCTGCATGAAGCACTTTTAAGCCACCGATTGTAATGGTGTCATTGTTGGTGCATTTCTGAGCCATTTCCTTTATTTCGGCATCTGTCACTTCCTTACCGATAAGCGTATGGATGTCTGTTGGCATTCCGATAGAGGCGAAGAAGCGTTCCATTGCCTTGATGCCAGCTTCGGCAGCCTCTGCAGTAGTCATGTTCTCTGTGTCAACTCCCATGACGTTTTTGGCGAAGCGGGCAAAACGAGGAAGATTCTCATGGCAGGTGTAACGTGCCCAGCTAGCCCACATGGCTGCAAGACCGGCACCGTGACTCACATCAAACAAGCCTGAAAGCTCATGTTCAATGGCATGGGTTGCCCAGTCGCTTGACGTTCCGCATCCAGTAAGGTCGTTATGTGCCAGGGTTCCAGCCCACATTACATTGGCACGGCTGACATAATCGGTTGGATTAGCCAGAGCCTTAGGACCTTCCAGCATGCAGGTACGCAAAATGGCTTCGGCAATGGCATCTGTTGTTTCCATATCATCATCCTTGCTGAAGTAGCGTTCCATGGTATGCATCATCATATCCGTGATGCCGCATGCTGTCTGCCAGGCAGGAAGGGTAAATGTCAACTCTGGGTTCATGATGGCAAACTTGCATCTGAACTCATCGGTACAATAGTCCTTCTTGAGCCAGCTTTCCACCTCATCGTTGGTAATCACTGAGCCATCGCTCATCTCACTGCCAGCTGCTGGAATGGTGAGTATACAGCCGATTGGCAGATATTTAGTAGCCTTGTCTTTGTGCTCATAGAGTGTCCACACGTCGCCATCATAGAAGCGGCCTGAAGAGATGGCCTTGCTGGAATCGATGACAGAACCTCCACCCACGGCAAGAATGAAATCTACGTTTTCCTCCTTGCAGAGCTGGATTCCCTTTCTAACCAGAGACAAACGTGGGTTAGGCTTTACGCCACCCAGCTTGATATATGCTACACCGGCTTCCTGAAGGGTTTGTTCCACCTTTGCCAAAAGACCGGAACGGATGGCACTTTGACCACCATAATGGAGCAGAACCTTTGAGCCACCATACTTTTTGATGAGTTCTGCTACCTGTGTTTCTGTGTTGCGTCCAAATACCACTTGGGTGGGTGCATAATAATTAAAGTTCTTCATATCAAGATTTGATTAAATACGTTATTTACTTTTTCTTATTTTATAATGTGCTCAGGATGGGCAACATCCGTATAGATCAGATTCTGCTGAGCTTTGATGCCCTTCTTTTTGAAGAGTTCTCTCACCGTGACGAAACGGAAGCCTCTCTGCTTGAGAATGGGAATGATTTGATCCACTGCTTCCACTGTTGCGTCATTACCCTCAAAGTCATGGAGCAGGAAGATGAGTCCATCCTTGGCGCTTTTTAGCATGCGGCTTACTCGTTCCTCTGCAGTAACCGTAGGTTCCCAGTCCTCACAATTCTCACCACATATGAAGCCCAGCTTAACAGTATCATACATCGTCTGGGTGACATTAATATAAGGCGGACGGAAGAAAACCGGTGATTTCCCCACATATCGCTTCACGAGAACTAATGTAGCCCACACCTCCTTTCGGATGGAATCCGCAGAAAGCTGTGACATAGGACTATGAGTAAGACTATGGTTTTCTATGTCATGACCTTCCTTATGAGCGCGAACCATAATCTTGACACTCTCTGGGGTGATGTTCTTGCCTATCACAAAGAAGGATGCCTTGACCTGGTGCTTCTTGAGAACATCCAGCATATGGACGGTAGTGGTGGTGTTGGGACCATCATCGAAACTTAGAGCTACCAGCTTTTCTTGAGCCTCACTCATGATTGTCTGGGAAACCATGAGCATCAGAAATATTATTTTTTTCATAAGCCGCTTGTTTTATATATGTCCCGCAAAGATAACCAAATTTTATGGTAACTCACTATATTTTAGCTGGATATTATATTTTTTTTGTGCTTTTTATATCGCTAGCTTGAATATCAGACTTTTTGGTATGAAAAACAGTAATCATGATGATGGACTTTTCATTTTTTTGTTGTATTTTTGCATTTGAATAGACAGACTTTTAAAAAGAGAAACGATGAAAAAGCTAATGGTATTATTTATGGCATTGATGAGCACCATGTTGCTTCATGCCCAATCAACGGTTTACATGACAAAGGAAATCAGTCCAGCGGCACTTGTCCGCATCTACAAAGCTTTAGGGGTTCCTGCACATGGTCATGTAGCCATAAAGATCAGTTCTGGAGAAATGGGTGGCAACAACTATCTCAAGCCTACATTGATCCGGGATCTTGTGGATGAGGTAAACGGAACCCTGGTTGAATGCTGTACTGCCTACGGAGGAAGTCGCCAGGACAAGGGTAAACACTGGGAGACCATTCACGCACATGGTTTTGACTCCATTGCAGCTGTGGACCTGATGGATGAGTTCGGTCAGATGCGCATTCCAATCAAAGACAAGAAACACCTGAAGTATGATATAGTGGGGGATCATCTAGCCAACTATGACTTCATGATCAACCTGGCGCACTTCAAGGGTCATGCCATGGGAGGATTTGGAGGCGTGTTGAAAAACCAAAGCATTGGTGTGGCATCCACGGCAGGAAAAGCCTACATCCATTCAGCAGGTTTCACGGATGACCCGGCCACTGCCTGGAAGAATCTTCCCAAGCAGGATGACTTTCTGGAAAGCATGGCTGCAGCAGCACAGGCTGTGGGTGATTATTTCGGAAAGGGCAACATCATCTACATCAACGTGATGAACAACATGAGTGTAGACTGCGATTGCGACAGCCATCCGGCAGATCCGAAACTCAAGGACATGGGTATTCTGGCAAGCACGGATCCTGTGGCTCTTGATCAGGCTTGCCTAGACCTTGTTTTCTCCCACAAAGGAAAACCAGGTGATGACGAAAAGCCACTCATTGAGCGAATCAATCGTCAGCATGGTACCTACATCACAGATTATGCAGAGAAAATAGGTTTTGGAAGCAAGAAATACAGCTTGGTGATGATTAAATAGTATTTGACTTTTAAATGAAGACAGCAATGAAAAAGATAATTGTGATATCAACCAGTCTCCGCAACGGCTCAAACAGTGACCAGCTTGCGGACAAGTTCATTCAGGGAGCCATGGAGAGCGGCAACATTGTGGAGAAGATTTCCCTCATCAACAAGGAAATCGCTTTTTGCAAGGGTTGCATGGCCTGCCAGAAGATTGGCAAATGCGTCATCAAGGACGATGTGAACGACATCATGCAAAAGGTATTGGAAGCAGACGTCATCTGTTGGGCAACTCCTATCTACTATTACGAGATGAGCGGACAGATGAAGGTGCTCATTGATCGCATGAACGCAATGTACAGTCTCGATTACAAGTTCAGGGATGTGTATTTACTTACTACTGCTGCCGAAGATGAGCCAGAGGTTCCAAAGCGTGCAGAAATGGGACTTACTGGATGGATTGCCTGTTACCCCAAAAGCCATTTAGCCGCTTCTCTTTTCTGTGGAGGAGTAGATGGGCCTCGCAGCATTGAGGGCAACAGCAAGCTTGAAGAAGCCTATGAAATGGGAAAGAAGGTGTAGTATTATATCAAGAGTCCGGTCAAGGTAACCCGTGAAAGGTTACTTTGAACCAGACTTTCCTTTTAATGCCCTTATAGTATATTTCTCATTATTACCTGAAAAACAGAGGTTATGCGGAGGTGTTCTAGTTAAATTATCCTAAACTGTTTATTGATTGGATTTTTCTTTCTTTTCTCTTTCTTTTATTATAATTTTCTTTCTCTATTTCTTTCTTCTGTTATCAATATATAGGGGCCGTTAACGAACCTTAAATCGATTTGGCGGCTCCAGGATTTCTACTTATATTTGCAGCCGATAAAAATTGAGGATATGAAAAAGGAAATAAATAAATCGGCGGAGAACATGCTCAGATTGTATGACTCGGTCATCTATCCAGGAAAGTGTGAGCACATGAGAAAAATGGATAGAAAGAGATTTCGTTCTGTATGGGCGTATGATATCACCTATCTATATCCTGTGATACAGGAAGGCATCGATTGGATGAAATTCGGGCTCTTTGATTCCAAGAAGCTCGACAGGAAGGTTCCCTTCTACAATCATCAGCAGGAGATATTCCTGCAGATGGTAGAGAAATGTAAATGGATAGAGCAGGTAATTGAATATCCTGAGGAGATTATATATGATGAGGAATTCACATTGACGTTCACTCCTGATTATATGATTATTCTGGAGGATGGATGTATCGTAATGGTGATGCTCATGCCCTACCATCTGTTTTCCACTCAGGCTGTACAGAAGAAATGGTATGCTTTGATGGAATACTGCAGACTACATGGATACGGATGTGTACTTTACGATATCAAAAGAGGAATCAGCCTTCATTGGCTACTTCATCTATGGGAGCAGAAGGACATGACCCTATTTGAGAAAGAGATAATAGAAGCGCTAATAGCCCGGAAAAGTCATTGGCTTGACAGCTTGAACATGCAGAAGATCATGAAGAAGCATCAGGCCAACCTTTGTGACATACAGGCACTAGTTTTCAAGCACAAGCTGCTGTTCGTTCCTGAAAGCAAAACACGGAAGGTAGCATTGCTGAAGCTTCATGAAGAAAATATGTTTGATTCACAACTAATCATTGACGCACATGAAAAGAATTATCACTCATCCAGAAGAAACAATATACGAGCTAGTAGCCAGCTCTGATTGTTTAGAGTTTTGGAAGTCTATGGGCTTTGAATACAATAGGGCAGGAGACCGGGATGATGAATATTATCTAAGAAAGACATGTTCTTACGGTCTTAAGCAGGAAATAGGAGGGCTGGCCATCATTCAGAGCAAAGGGCAAGAAGGAATCGCTAACAGATGGGGATGCATTCTATTGCCCTATCAGTTTGAGAAGGTAGAGATACTGACCAGTAATGATTCTCATGGGATACAGAAACTGCATTTTGTGGGATACAAGGAAGACTGTATGGAAATGTACGAGTTTGAAGGGGAAACTCCCATCAAGACATTGACATTGCATAAGTTGATAGCCTGATTGTCCTTATCTATGGGGTATTGTTTCTCCACTTGAGGAAATCTCACCCATTTTTGAGAGAGATTGGCTATGCCTTCACCCACAGAGCTTTTATCGTGCAAAGGTAAGGCTGCTACAGCAGATGCCAAGTACCGCCTAAAGGCTAGAAAGCTAAAATCTTATTCGGAAGCCTTCCACAATTCCCATGGAATTGGGTATTCCAAAAAGATTTCTACTATCTTACTTGGCGTTCTGCTGAAAAGCATCCTTGAAAGGAGGCACGAAAAAGGCTATGGTGTGAAGGGTATGCCGGAATGTCATAAAAAAAAGTTCGGTTTCCTGTGGAAAAACAAGTCTTAAAAAAGGCTGGTGCTCAGGAAATCCAGAATTTTCCTTGCGGAGGACGGGCAGAAGCAGGGCGTGATTATACCTGTCATGAGGTCTGATGCAGGGAAACAAATGGAAGAATATACAGCAAGACTGCGTTATATGCATATATGCAGTATATATATTCCGAAAGTGTTAAAATAGAAGTTTCATTGTGCAGAGGGGATAGATGCAGAAGAAATCTATTATCTTTGTACGCTTAGAAGAGTAGAAAAGAGAATGAAAGCAAAGGAAATTGAATGGAAAGAAATAAGTGTTTTGCCTCTCAGTGCCAACGTATTTCCTCCAGGGAAGCCCTATAAGGCACAGATGATGCTTGGCAAGGCGTTTCCCATCAGCAAGGCTCAGGCCATGGAGTTTGTCAGGATGGGATGCTGCATGGCTGAAATGAATTCTGAGGATGTGGGCATCATAGAAAGACTTCTTGTGAAATATCACATGGCTGGTGAATACAGATATGTGGGTGACAAGAGGCATGTAAAGCTCATCAACCAGATGGATCTTGACAAGGCCTTGAAGCTGGAATACGACTTTTAGACGGGGACAGGAAGGCCTCTTGAATCCAATCAGAATACAAGAGGCCGAGCCAAAGGAATTTTCCTAAATGAAATGTGGAAGTTTCATGCTGCAAAGATACGAATAATTTCTTGAAATGGCAAAAAAAAATTTGCGAAATTCTGGTTTTCGAATGAATATTAATAACATTTACAAAATATTGATTGACATGAAGAATCTTATGATGGGGGTGATGATGTTTCTCACCTGTACAACAACAAGCATGGCACAAGGTTTCAAGGAACCAGAGTATATCGGAGAGGTATCACTCGTGCAGTCTGACAACAGCCAAGTGATCCTGGAGAAGGAAGAGGCAGAAATGAAGACCAAGACCTCTGGTTTTGGCTACATTCCTATCCCCGGCAGCAGTTTACTCGACAAGGGCAAGACGTTCCTTAGAGTAAAAGGTGAATCCTCACCCAACAAGGTTGCCAAGGGAAAGGTGCAGTTCGTTGTGAGGGTAAAGGACCACAATGAGGATCCTAAGACTACCATTGGAGTATTCCAGTTCGAAGCAAAGAAGAAAGAGCGCAGATTCATGCTGGCTGAAGTGGGGGTTCTTTCAGGCTTGAAGGCAACAACATCCTTCAACACAGTAGCATATGAAGTGGAGAAGTTTGGCGAGAGTTCGTTCCTAGTGACAATTTCAGATGCAGCACCAGGAGAATATGGAGTGACGACCACCAACTTCGGACACATTTCAACCTTCTCTGTCAAATAACAATTAAACGATCAAGATTATGGGAGCAATATTCTTATTTTTGTTTTTCATGTGGCTATTCAAAGGTTTTGGAAAAGCCATGAAACATAGTGAAGATTCATTTCGTCCAGACAAATAGCAGTTTTAAAGTTCAACACATTTTTATATACTCAAAGCCCAGAGGTCTTCGCGAGAAGACTGATGGGCATTTTTATAAAATGAACCTTCTATTTCTCCTTGGGTGACAAAATCCCTGCAGGCAAACTAAACTTTCAGTACGCCCACCAGGAAGTTAAGCCCAGGAGCAGTACCGAAAGAACATGGTATGTCACATCTGCCCAAATAGTTCAAGCCTAAAAACTACTTCCATAAACCGCCATCCCTGTAGGTATGCTTGATCTCGTAGTAGAGGGCAAGAGCAAACAGAATGATGACTATTGCAAAGATGCATATGGGAATAGCAATAGAAACGTTGTTCATATCCTTAGAACACATAGTCGGATGATATATGCTTGTCCTTAACAAAAGAGCAGAGATTTCTATAACCCTTATAGAAGATACTGAAGTTCTTGACTTTCTTCTGGTTACGCTGCTTCAAAGTAAGTGCGATAGTCTCACCCACTACAGTATTTGGGAAAAACACATAAACCTCATCATAGTCATCACTGTCCACTACCATATGCATGAAGTTCTTGACGTGTGACATGATGATGCAGGTACCTTGATAGGGCAAACGTAGTTCTGCAGATCCCTGTAATGAACAATAAGCCAGATAGTCCATGAAGTCATAGAACAGGCAACAAACCTGGGTATCCTTTACCTTAGGGTTCAGGACTGTGGTTATGCCACAGGCTCTCAATGTTACTGGATTTTTGGTATAATCCGGATGGAAGAACTCAACGCCTCCCATATCATTTTGAATCCCGAAGCCCTGATACAGTTTTCCCAGACTTCCAAATTCTACACTCTGAAGAATGGAAGGTACCTTTTTCAATCCGTTACTTTTAAGATATTCCTTATCACCCTTTGTTAAGTTATAGACACATATATCGCCTTCCAGGTGAGCAAAGGATAAACGTTTTCCTTTTATCATGATAGTTGTATTTATTAGTTGTTGAATGATTGAAAGATCAAATTTTCTAGTGCTTCACGACTACCTCCCTTTTTAAAGAAGTCACTGACATCTTTTTCCTGCTTACTTCCTGAAAGTGGCAGAACCACCTTGCTTACCGGATAGGAAGACTCCAGTTCTTCCACTCTATGGGTAGACTCCCGCAATCCGGTAGCATCCACATCATACACAAACACCAGATGCTCAAAACGAAGCTTAAGCTGGTCCAAGAGTGTAGAATGAACCTTGGCTGTTTCACTATTGAAGCAGATGGCAGGAAAGCCATGGCTACACAAAGACAGTACATCCTTCTCGCCACCAGTGATCAAGAGGAATTTTCCTCTTTCCGGTAGTTGGTCGTAACCGAAGACATAAGGACAGGGAAGTTCTCCTGCATAAAGAAACCTGTTCTCAGAACGAGGTCGATACACCTTGATACCCTTACCGCTTTTGAAGAAATATCCATAGCTGGGAGTGAGGGAAGTGGAGTAGATGCCATATTGCCTTCCATCAGTCTTGGTAAAGACACAACTCTTCAAGCTCTCAACATGAAACCTCGACAAGATTTCTGCAGTGATACCATATGCTCCCCAATAGGCTAACTCTTCCTGAGAGAAAGACTTCACCTCCGCCCTAAAGGATATACCAGGATCTTCCTGAATCACTTTCCTTGCAGATATAGCCTTCTGGGGTATAGCGCGATAAACATGTCCTAACTCTTCACCGCCATAATCAAACACTCCTAAAGATAGATCCCTGTCTATCTGCTTCAGAAGATGAACAAAGTCGGTTGACAGATTGATGTTCAAAATCTGAGCAGCAATGAAAAAACAATCTCCAGAATATCTGCTATCACCAAAGTCATGCAAATAATAATAGGCTCTACCTCCCAATGGCTGATTAAGGTACAGCTTGCAGGATGGACGATTATCATCATCCCGGAAAGGACTTTTGAACTTTCTTTTCAGGCATTCCTTTCCCAGGTAATGAACAAAAATGTCCAAACCTCCGGAAGTTCGGACTAAGATTTCTTCTTTTTCCTTCATACTAAATGGGATTATAGGTTTCAGAAAGCTCTCGAAAATTAGTATCAGGCATCACTACCACCTGCATCATGTGATTCACACGATCAGCCATCCGATCCCCATAGCGAGGACGGACTTCAGAAGAGGGCAGGTTGGTGGTTACAATGGTGAATAACCGACACTCATAGCGATAGGAAAGCAACTCACTAATCGGATAACACTCTTGCCCATATTTCATGATACGCTCAGACTCCATTCCCAAATCATCAATAGCCAATAATGCCGTATTGCGATAACCCAGGAACTGCTTATAGTCATTCACGTATAAATGACAAAGATCAGAAGCACTCATCACTGTAAGGCCAGCAGTTACCATATGTCCCGATGAAGCCTTGATGGGATCAGGCAGATAAAGAGAGTTTATAAGTCTCTGTATGGCAGACACTATAGTGGTTTTACCAGTCCCACCAAATCCACTCAACCATAATCCGCATTTATAACTTTGACCAACCAGCCAATAGGCAATTGTATTTAAAACCATACATTGTTCCTCGTCATAGATACAGTTGATATAGCTGGCATTTACTGCCTTTTCAAAGGCTGCACGCAATGCCTCATAACAGAATCTAGGACTAACAGGCAACTTAAAACTACATCTACCCACAGGAGCAGCTTGTATTCTATAAATCACCTCGTCAACACTTTGAGGCGGTCTGAATGCTGTAGTATTCATCATTGTTCATTCCTCGATTAAACCCTAACCATGTATCTTAAAAACTCTGACCATAAATAGTCCTGCCATCAGATGCCTGAGGAGTATATCGGGAGCCATAAACAGATTTAGGCTTCTTAAAATCCTGCTTTTTAAGCCAATCGCAGAAATGACTCTTGTAATCACTCAGATCATCATGCTTCTCTTTACCACGGCACTGCATGTCGAGGTTAAAAGTTCTAAGCAAATCTAGAACTTCGTGAATATTTGCGAAATGATAACGCGACCTAACGGCTTCCAGCCAGGATGATTCATCAAGCAGAGCAAAATAGTAGCTTTCTTTGCTTGGTTTCTTTTCTGCCAGCTCTTTTCCATTCTGAAATTTTCTACCCTCACACGCACACACATGCGTCGATGAAGTTCTGGCTTTTATATCATTATATCTATATAAGGGAGTTGTCACCTGCATGTCGCTGATTTGTCTGGTGTCTGTCATCTGCGTGTCACCTGCATGTCGATTGCGTGTCACTTGCATGTCACCATCAAAGACACCATCATAAACACCTTGATATTGGTTGTAATTACAGATGGTAATAAGATTAGATTGGAGAGAAATTTCAATTTCTCCAGTCTTCTCCAAATCACCGAGAATAGACCAGATACTACTTAAGGGAATACAGGTTTCTTTATGAAGATCCTGATTACTTATAGCCAACTGAGCTCTACTTAAAGACTCATCTGGTCGAGATTTATAAATCGCATTCAGCAGCAGATGGACGAAAAGATGAACCTTTTCCCCATCTTGATACCACTTCCAAGACAAGATTTTGCGGTAGAGTTTAATCCAGCCCAAAGTATCATCTTCATTAGAAAGCTGCAAGAAACGTTCAAAATTACAAATGGAAACAATTGTTCCCTTGTTACTGCTCTTGACCTTGATATCCTTTGTGGAGGATAACTTTTTAAGGCAGGTTCGCACATTTCTAATGGACAATCCTGTATCTTGAGCAATTTGCACAAGACTTGTGACTACTTGCCCAGGATAGATAGTCAAGGAAAGATAATCCTTCTTCTTGACATTTGCCTGAAGCAATAGATACAAAAACAAATGTACCATTTTACTCTCATGGTACCATCGCCAGGAAGTAAAACTTCGAGGCAGTTTAATCCAAGTATTACAAAATTGTTTCATTGAATAATAAAACTTTATTAGTTAATAATAATGTATATACGTCCTTAACACTAGCTAGAAAACCAGTGTTTACATTATTGACAAAATACAGAGTTAAACACAGGAAGGATTATCTGGAATACTCACTGTGTTCTAGATGGATCATTTTTCTATAATGCAGAAGGTAATACTATTTCTTCCTGCCTTTGTTGTAACTAATAGTCTATCACCTTTAACGTGAACATTTCTTATCTGCGTTAAATTTCTAAAACCACCATGCCATTTAACAGTGGATTTCTCTAATATATTCTTGATAATCACCAAATGCCGCAAGCAAGTATCAGATGATTCTTGCCAATCGTAAACTTTTGGCGGTATTCTATATAATACATTAACCACCCAATCGTTTTTAACCTCACTATGAATTTTCTTTTGTATCTTAAACATAAAATCTCTAATTATTATTATACATACGTCTTAAGTAAAAAAAAACGCTTAAAAACTCATTTACTTTAGATATAAACTTAATCGTAAAATGAGAATGAATAATTATAGCATAAGATTTCCAAATCTTTGCTATTGAATATTATGCTTTACTTCATATTTTATATTATAATTAATCATTAATAACCTTCAATTCTTCCATAGGTATAGTCAGAATTCAAAAGACTAAACTTATTCGGTTGCAAAATTAGGTATTATTTATATGATAATTGCAATTTAAAAGCAAATTCTAATAAATATATCGTGCAAACGTTTTACTTATTGCTATTTACTAATAGATTCTAAGTATTATAGGTATAAAAAATCTGCCATAAACTTTATATTTTTGCAAACTACCTATGTTATAATACTAACATTTAAGACTCTGTTGATAATTAATTATTTTTTTTTCAAAAAAAACTGAGAAAATGATGGTATTTCCATTTTTTTTGTACTTTTGCATTAACGTTCTTATGAGCGTAATTTTTGTGGGAAAATGTAATGTGCCTCACTTCTTGATAAAATCGCCAAAATAAAAAGAAAGTAAACACGAGGCACGGAGCAGCTCATATATGTGGGCTGCCATCCGTGTATGTGTTTACGGGCGTTTGGCGATGCCCATCGAGAAGCATGCAAGGAGGCAGCTCACTTCTTTTTTATGTCTATCATATGTAAAAATAACGAATACCAAATAAGTTCAAAAGGGCTTGCCTTTAATTCTGGATAGGTTAAATATACAAATGAACATAGAATCATATTCGTATTCTTTTCGCATTATAAGATTAGACTATTAATGAAATAAAAATAATTGAAATATGAGTGGTAAGGAATTTAAAAATATCTTGATTTCCAAAGGTATTTTGCAAAAAGATATTGCAAAACTGATGAATATTACACCAGGTCGTTTAAGTCAAATATTACGAGCAAAAGACTTAAAAACTAGTTTGTTAGAGTCCATCTGCAAAGTACTTAATGTCAAATTGAACTTCTTCTATGAAGGAACAGAATACATAGAAAGTAACATCGTCATCAAAAAAGAGGACTTTGAACATCTTTCTTCAAAAATAGAACAGATTCACAAGACTTGTGAAGAAATGAAAGACAAAGATTAGAGTATCCTCCCACATACCTAACATGTGAGAGGATAACTAAGTATGACAGGCACTTTATTAGCCCTTAATGACAGCTATAGGGAACAAATGGGTCCTGATTTTAACAAGATCAGTTTCTTGCCCTATGACTTCCTCTATATTCTTGTATGCAGAAGATGCTTCCTCAAGATCTTCCTGGCATCTGATGGCGTGGACGATTCCTTTTTCATCCAGCTTTTGAATCTCCTCCGCAAGATTGAGACTCTTGACAGCCTCAGTCCGGCTCATGACCCTTCCAGCACCATGAGAGCAGCTCATGAAGCTTAATGGATTGCCAAGACCTTCTACAATGTAAGAGCTAGTACCTTGAGAACCAGGAATGATGCCAATTTCACCCATCTTCGCACTGGTGGCTCCTTTTCTATGAACAATACATGCCTCGTCAAAATGAGTCTCCCAAGCCGCATAGTTATGAGCGATATTGATCATTGGCTCGAACTCAACGTTAGGAATCGAATCAGAAATCACTTCCTCAATACGCTGCATAATGAGATTTCTATTGCATAGTCCAAAGTCTATGCAATACTGCATCTCACTCCAATATTCATTGAACTCCTTGGTCTTCAGAGGCAAGAATGGTAAGTTCAATTCCGGCTTTACTGATGAAAAGTAGCGCTCATTGAGTATCGCAGCCACTCTGCTATAATAGTCACAAACCTGCTTACCTAAATTTCTTGAACCCGAGTGAATCATGATCCAAAGCCAGCCCTCATCATCTCTTTGAAGCTCAATGAAGTGATTACCACCACCAAGCGTACCAACCTGTTTGGTAGCTGATACATATTGACGCTTAACTATGGTCATGCTCTCTACATCGTGGTTAGCCGGCATATACTTCTCCTCCTGAGCCTCCTTATGGTGCTCCATCCCGAGCGGAATCTGTTTGCGAATGCCTCGCATGATTTTCTTTCTAAGTACCTCCTGTTCTATAGTCTCCACCTTTATGTTAGTCTTGACAGCACACATACCACAACCTATATCCACACCCACGGCATTTGGAATCACGACATTCCTGGTAGCAAGGACAGTTCCTATAGGCATACCCTTTCCGCCATGTAAGTCAGGCATCAATGCCAAATGATGAAAAACAAAAGGCAGGCTGCAGAGGTTCGAAATCTGTTGCCATGCCGTAGCATCACACATGTTAGCCCACATCTTCACCGGGGTTCCATTCATTGCAAATTCTTTCATTTTCTTAATCTCCTATGTTTTTGATGCAAAATTACAATACCGGTGTGCAGTATTTTTGCGTAGGAGTACAAAAACTTCAAATTATAACAAAAATCGGCTGTTCAACGGGTATATCAACTAATCTGCATCACAATGAGCATGAGGAATCACCTTACTATTGTACTACGGCAAGAATGGCATGGGCATTCGAAATTGCATTCATCATAGCAGTTTCGCAATGATATGGAATAGTCAAAAGAAACGAGGGCAATACCCTTCAAACCGCAGCGTCTCAGCCTCACGGAGGTATTGCCCTCTACAAAGATAACCTTATGAATACCTTATCAAGCGCAAAGATAACCTTTTCATCTGAAATCTGCAAGAGAAATAGGGAAAAGTTTTAATGTTGATGCATCGTTTTGTTGAAACAGCAGTTGAAAGTCGGACTTTTGAAAGGACAACCTGCCATTTTGCTCCAATTGTCATGACAGTTTTTGACGGAAATCAAGAAATCGCCCGTTTTTTGAAGTTTTCTCTCAAAAAATTGTGTGCGCGCACAAAAAGGCATTACCTTTGCACTCGAAAAGATTGAATAACGAATAATTAAAGAAAGAAAGGATAACAATTATGATGGTATTAGGAATGACACTGGCAGTTGTAGCTGCTCTTTTTGCAGAGGTTGTAAATGTCAACAAGAAGATTAGCCTCGGCAAGTAATCAAAACTTGAGAGGCATCTCCGGATGCTTCCAGGAAGTTGATTCGAAATAAGGTAAAGATTAGGATAACAGATAAATAGAGAAAGGATAAGATTATGTTAGTTGTAGGTATGATTTTGGCAATGATCGTTGCCGTATGCGCTGAGTATGGCGCAAGAACTAATATTAAGAACTTCGCTTAACAGCTGTTCTTCTTTCAATTTGAGAGAATTTAAACAGTAGTTCCATATAATAAAATAAAGAAAGGCAGTTGTAGGCATTTGAAAGATGTCTGCAGCTGCCTTTCCTTTTTATATTCATTTATGATAGTTTTCTACTTAAAAGTTGTATCTTTGCAACCAAATTATTGATCTACAATGAAGAAAGAACGTGAAACGGCGAACAAGTACCGTCAACAAGCCCTTGAGGGAGACTTGATGGCGATGAACAACATGGGTGTATGCTATGCGCAAGGCATCGGTGTTGTGGAGAATCATGCCACTGCGTTAGAATGGTACATGAAAGCTGCAGAACTCGGTGATACGTATGCTTGCTACAATGTAGCTGAATGCTACTACCTGGGAGATGGAGTAGAACAGGATTATGAGAAAGCCCTTCATTGGTATCTGATTGCAGCCGAAAAGGGGGACGTGCAATCTCAAGTAAATGCAGCAAACGCATATTACCTGGGGCAAGGAACCGAAGAAAACCATGAGAAGGCTCACGAATGGTGGATGAAAGCCGCTCAGAGGGGGCATCTTCAGAGTCAGAAAAACGTCGGAGCCAACTATTGGAACGGCGATGGAGTGGAGAAAGATGACAGCTGGGCAGCCTTCTGGTATGAAATGGCAGGTCAGCAAGGAGATGCACAGGCCCAATTCTCCACAGGATGGTTCTACATGACCGGCACAGGTGTAAAGCAGGACAAGCGCAAGGGACTCAAATGGATTCACAGGGCTACAGCCCAAGGCTTTGAACATGCCAAACAATGGTGCAGAGATAATGGTTACAGTGTATATTAAATAGATATGGAAATGAATAGAGATTTACGTTTGATAGAAGGGCAGCATCCTCTCATACATAACATAACCAATTATGTTGCCATGAACTTTGTGGCAAATAGCCTACTGGCAATTGGGGCATCCCCAATCATGGCACGCGCCCAGGAAGAAGTGGAGGAAATCAGTAGCAAGAGCAATGCCTTGGCACTCAACTTGGGAATTCTGGAAAATGCAACAGCCCACTCAATGTTACAAGCTGGTGATGCTGCTTCCAAGAGCAGAATCCCAATTGTATTAGATGTGGTTGGAGTAGGTGCCACTAGATTTCGAATGGATACTGCATCAAAGATCATCCTTCAATGCCAGCCAACTGTTATCAAGGGAAATGCCAGCGAGATACGATCATTATACTCTCATCAGAAAGGAATGCAGGGAGTGGACAGCCTTCTGGAAACCTCTGAGGTTGAAGAACAGGCCAAGGTTCTAGCTAGGAAGTTAACATGCATCATCGTTATTACCGGGGCTACAGACATCATCACGGATGGTGAAAAAGTAGCTTATGTTCATGAGGGGCATCCTCTGATGGGCAAGGTTACGGCCATGGGTTGTGCAGCCACTGGCATCATAGGAGCTTTCCTTTCAGTAAACCCTAATTCGTTTGATGCATCTGTTCATGCCATGAAAGCCATGGGCATTGCAGGTGAAAGAGCTGCAGCCATTTCCAAAGGCAACGGTAGCATGATGGTGAACTTCCTCGATGAACTTTGTAATCTGGCATGTCATGAGTAAAATTATCAAAATCAAGAAGAGATCATTCATGAGACGATTTTATGCCATCAATCTGTTTGGCATTATCATTACTTGCGAAAAGCTTTCAAAGGAGAGTCTTAATCATGAACTCATACATACTGCACAAGCAAAGGAATTGCTGTATGTTCCATTCTATATATGGTATATAGCTGAGTGGAGTGCTTTAGTCCTGAAATATAGAAATTGGATGAAAGCATATTACAACATCAGATTTGAGAAAGAAGCCTATGCTCACCAGAATGATATGGAGTATTTAATTCGGAGGAAACACTATTGCTATCTGAAACGCATTAAAGCTTGACATATTTAGGCATTCCCCAACTTTTTGGGGAATGTTTCCACAGAGCATCCTCATTTTCCACACTATTCATTTTTGGCACAAAATACATAAATTACTGATTATCAACATAAACTAATTTTTCTCATCTTTTTGGCACGCAGATTGTGACTATGAATAGTGGGTTCAACAATGAATCCACATAGAAAGTAAGTAACATCAAATAGTAACAATTTTAAAAAGATAAGATTATGAAGAAGTTTATGTTTGCAGCTATCGCAGCTTTGGTTATGGTTTCAGTAAGCAACGTTTTTGCATCAAGCAAAATGGTAAGTAACGCTCAGGTTGCTCCTGTTGATACAGTAGCTCCAGATGCTCCTGCAGATACATTGGCAGTTGGTACCCCTGTTCAACCACAGGCTGGCGTTGAGGATTCTACTCAGCAGGAGAATGCTACAGAGGCAACTACAGAAGCAACTCCAACAGAGACTACAACTGAGAATACTCAGCAGGAGACTACTGAGCAGCAGGAGACTACTGAACAGCAGCCAGCAGAGCAGCAGGCTATTGCTGAATAATAGAGAAGATAGAGTTCATTTTGTAAGCGTTATACAGGAATAATAGGGATATTGTTATCAAAAAAGTACTTATGCTTATTTTAATTTCAGAAGAAATTGCATAATTAGTAAATACTTGACAAGATTTTTAGTTCAATTAGTGAAAAGGGAAGTCTGCTGGCAGTGATGCCGGCAGACTTCTGTATTTTATACTAATTGTTTTTTTACTGTTTGATCCGAATATCACCAAGACTTCGATTCTTTGCAAATCGATTCAAATCCACCCAATTCCACACTCCTGGAACCCTGCCATGTTTGCTATACTGCCAGATATCATAGTGAGGTTTACCAGGCAATACCGGTTCATGATCATAACTGGCAATCCAGAGATAGTAGTTATCAAATTCCGGACTCAGGTAATCCTTGAAATAACTCTCGCTACAATATATAATAGGTGTATGTCCATAATAGGATTTACAGAGCTTGCAGAATGTTTTCAGAAGAAGTTGGATCTCACTCTTGCTGAGCCCCTTGGTTCCATCATCTTCTGCATCCACTACGGGTAGAAGATCCTGCCTCTCCTTATCATACACTGCACGAAAGTTCTCAAACTGCATTACCGCAGGCATCTTAGATAGAAAATGGTAGGAGCCAACCGGTATCTGATGTTTTCTCGCTTGATTAATGTTGGCTTCATACTATGGATCCTTGATGGTTGCTCCTTCTGTTGCCTTCACATAGATGAACTTCAATCGCTTTACTTCGCTGAGCTCATCCCAATGGATTCTGCCTTGGTGGCGTGAGATATCAATGCCATCATAACTACCGGAGTATTGTCCCGATGTCAAGTCGTGAGTGGGCCATTGATTATCTGATGACTTCTTGATCATATAGGCTGAAATCATACGGTATGCCTCAAATCCAATGATGCATGACACCAGTAGGATGAGGGCAAGATAGATAAGTTTCTTGCCTTTATTATTCTTGTTATTTTGTCGTTTTCCTCTTGTCATATTATACCATTCGAGTTTTTGCATACAAAATTATAAAATATATTTGAGAAAAAGAGAGTTTTCATATAAAAAGTTATCTCTCTGTTTTAAGAGTTGAGTAGGATAAGTGAGCCTATTACTTTGAAAACATATCCTTAATTATTTATAAAACTTTAGGCTAACCCATCTTATAATGAAGTATATTGTGTATATTTGCATATCATAAGTGGGTTTAAGGCAATGACAAAGAATACAATGGCTAACAAACTTCCCAGGAAGTTGATTCAGAAAATGGAAATCGTGGGCGAGCAGATCAAGCTTGCCAGATTACGTCGCAACCTGAGCATGGCTCAAGTTGCAGAAAGAGCAACATGCTCAGAAGTTACACTTTGCAAGGTGGAGAAAGGATTACCAACGGTTTCCATCGGAATCTACCTGCGTGTACTCTATGCTCTTCAACTGGATGATGACATCTTGCTCTTGGCAAAGGATGACAAGCTTGGAAGGGCATTGCAGGATATGGGACTGAAGAATCGTCAAAGAGCTACTAAAAAGGGATAGGAATGGAACGACTATTGGTTTTCGCTGATTTTAACTGGCTCGTCAGTCCAGAACTGGTGGGTGAGCTGTGCTATGAGAAATTGCGCGGCTCTGACAGCTATGCCTTCAACTTTGATGAGAATTGGCTTAAGATTCATGCAGGAATCAAGCTTTCAGAGGACATCAACAACTACCCTGGCAAGCAATATACCCAGCCAGGAAGTGATATTTTCGGATGCTTTTCTGATGCATTGCCAGATAGGTGGGGGCGTACCTTGCTCAAAAGAAGAGAACAGATACAGGCTTCAGAAGAGAAGAGAGCTATCAGAACTCTTTCCTCTTTCGATTACCTCATGGGTATTGATGACTTCTCCAGAATGGGTGGATTTAGGTTCAAAAGGGAAATGGAAGGCGATTATATCAATGTGTCACCATCTCTCAGGATACCTCCACTAACAGAAATCAGAGAACTGATTCATGCCAGTCAGGAAGTGGAAAAATCTGAAGAGAATGATACACTGCCTGAGAAAAAGTGGATAGCACAGCTTATCCAACCCGGCACCTCATTAGGTGGCGCAAGACCTAAGGCTGGTGTATTGGATGAAAAAGGCAATCTATGCATAGCTAAGTTCCCTTCGCGCAAGGATGACTATGACACAGGACTTTGGGAACACTTTTCTCATCTTCTCGCTCAAAAGGCAGGAATACAGGTAGCTCAAACCAGAGTGTTAGGGGGACTGGGAAAATATCACACACTCCTGTCCAGACGATTTGACAGAACTGATGAAGCCAAAAGAATACATTTTGCGTCATCCATGTCTCTGCTGGGATTAAAGGATGGTGATAATGCACAAGATGGGTACGGTTATCTCGATATAGTTGATTTCATCCTCCAAGGTTGCTGCGACGTAGAGAAAAACCTTCAGGAACTCTTCCGAAGGGTAGCATTCAATATCTGCATTGGAAATTCTGATGACCACTTCAGAAACCATGGTTTTCTGCTCACTCCAAAAGGATGGACGCTGTCTCCTGCCTATGATATGAACCCGACTCTCAATGAATATCAAAGTCTTCTAATCAATGAATCTTCCAACAAGGCAGACATTCATGTTCTGCTTGATTCATGCGAGAGCTATATGATAAAGAAGGAGGTTGCTGAAAACATCATCCAGGAGGTTCAAGCAGCTGTGAACAAATGGGAGAATTTAGCTATTCAGCTTCAAATCCCAGGAAGAGAGATGGATATGTTTAAGGAAAGGTTCAAACTTAGCCTATAATATAATGAAGTAATTATTCATATTACTTCATTTTATTTTGGGTTGTCTCTTTCTGCTTCTTATCTACGATGCTCTGACTAAGGGGTGTCTTTCCATTATAACCATTACCAAGAATGGAAAGAAAAAGGCTCAGGGGAGATTGTCTTATCCACGGACAATCTCCCCTGAGCCCAAAAAGTCGTGGAATCTTAGAAGGTGAGTCACCTCGGCAACTAAAATTCCAACGACCAGTCTAGTCTAGTTTTCGCAATTTTTGTATAATAGTAAATGATAATAATGTCTTATAATAACTAAATAAGGGGGAGGCCGTTCTCGGACGGGCTGGGGGCATGTTCTATAATATATGCCATACCCTCGCACTGGCGCTGCTGATGTATGTGGTGCTGAAGCGCAAGGTGGTATTCAAGACAGGTATCTTCCTGCTCTATATCCTCGTATTCGTCAAGCTGGCTATTGATAGTATGCTTTGTCTGCACTATCAGGGCGATCGGGACAACCTGAGCGTGATGAGCAATATCTTTATCATGTTTATACTCGCCATTACCGCCCAGAGCCAGCAGCTCAACCGAACCACTCTCGGCTTTGCCGTCGCTCTGCTGCCAGTGGTAGCGGTAGTCATCTCGCATACGCAGATCTCCGTGCTGCTCTTCAGCATCAAGGCAGTTCTGGTAGGTTTCCTGATGATTCTCTATGTATGGATCTATAACTGGGAACCAGTCATGTTCAAGGAACTCAGACAGCCCAAGCAGATGAGGGAAGAAGAGAGGAAGGCACTGCACATGCTTGCCGACCTGAAGGATGAAGAGAAGGATATGGCGGTGAACCTGTTGAGTCGCCTGCGCCCGGAGCAGCAGCAGAATATCCTGGACCGTGCCGCAGAACAGTTGAAGACCAACGAACTGAGCAAGAAGGCTTGGGATCTGGTATGTGCCGACCTTACCAACAGCGAGCGAGTGATCTGCCAGATGGTACTGGAAGGCAAGATGCTGAAGGAAATCTGCATCGAACTGAACAAGAGTGAATCGAACATCACCAGCCAGCGCAGCCATATCCGCAAGAAGCTGAATATGGACCGCAAGGATGATCTGCGACGCGAGCTGGAAAAGCGCTTCTATGGAGCCAGAAAGGTTGTAGAAGCGGGATTGTAGAGGTGTTGAAGAGTTTCGCAAGTGAGGGAATTGATAGAAGTTAAAGAAGTTAAAGAAGTTATCATTCCCTACGGTCATTCGGGAAGTTAAGGGACAATAGTCTTCTAGCGTAAAACGTGGGACATTTGTCCCTTAACTTCCTTCTAACTTCCTTAACTTCTCTTGACTTCCCCACATGCGAAAGTTCAGTATATTATTCTTCTATTCTGAGGAATGCCTTCGGCAGGTAATTGATGAGATCGCTGGCGATGAGGCTTTCCTTGCCCAGGTCCTTGATGGCGAGGTCGCCGGCAAGACCATGAAGGTACATACCGATGCGGGCGGCATCTGCCTGCTTGTATCCGCGAGCCAGAAGAGCGGTGATGATGCCTGTAAGCACATCGCCACTGCCCGCAGTAGCCATACCGCTGTTGCCCGTAGAGCAGAACTCTACCTTACCGTCTGGATGACAGAGGGCAGAGAAATGTCCCTTCAGCAGAATGTAGCCGTGCAGACGGTCGGCAAGCTCGCATGCCTTGAAGAGGCGCTCGGTGCAGTTGCTGCTGGTGATGCCAGCCAGACGGTCAAGCTCCCTAGGATGTGGAGTGAAGATGAGGTTCTTCGGCAACTGCTGCATCCAGGCACGGTGACTGGCAAGGATGTTGAGTGCATCGGCATCCACCACAACCGGACAGGTGCATCTTCTGAGTTGGGCAATCAGGGCGATGGCTGTCGCCTCGCTGGTTCCCAGTCCCGGACCGATGCCCATAGCGTGGTAATCTTCCGTATCTACAGGTTCGCTGAAGATGGTTTCCTCAGTATCCATCTGCAGTACCGCCTCGGGCACGGAAATCTGCATGATTTCATAGTTTCTCTTAGGCGTATGGGTAATCACCTTTCCCACACCCGTTCTGAGGCAGGCTCTGGTGGCAAGGACCGAAGCGCCCGACATGCCGTAGCTGCCTGCGATGAGGAGCGCCGTGCCCATGCTGCCCTTGTGGGCGAAGTCGCCGCGAGGCTTCAGGAGCTGGCGGATATCCTTCTCTTCGAGGATGCTGCAACGGCTCTCGGTGCGCTGGATGAACTCAGGAGAGAGTCGGATATCAAGCACCTTGATTCTGCCCAGATACTGCTGGTTGTCTGCCATCATCATCGACAGCTTCTTCTGCTGCAGGGTGAGGGTGAGGTCGGCACGGATGATGTTGGCGCTGATGTTGTAGGAGTTATCCTCGCTCATCAGACCGGAAGGCAGGTCGATGCTCACGATCTTTGCCGCACTCTGGTTGATGTATTTCACCATGGCAGCGAATCCGCCTGCCAGCGGCTTGTTGAGTCCGCTGCCGAAGAGTCCATCCACTACGAGCATTCCCGCTTCGAGCTGAGGAGGGTCGAAGTTGACGGTGACCTCGGTAAACTGCTTGACACGCTTACCCTCGATGAGTCGTTTCTTGTTGGTGGCACAGTCGGCAGAAAGCTTGTTGTGCACATTGAATAGGAATACACTCACCGCATAGCCGTCTTCGCTGAGAAGGCGCGCCACGGCAAGTGCATCACCACCATTGTTTCCTGGTCCGGCGAAAACCACGACCGGCGTTCTGTTAGACCATTCCTCCTCGATGGCACGGGTGAGCGCCTTGGCAGCCCTTTCCATCAGGTTGAGCGATGTGATAGGCTCATGCTCAATGGTGTATTTGTCCAGCTCATGTATCTGAGCACTAGTGAATATTTTCATATATTAATATATGTTATGTCCGATTATCTGATTATTTTAATGCAAAAGTACTAAAAAAAGTCGATGAATGGATGAAGTTTCACGATTTTTTCGTAATTTTGCAGAAAATATTATATCATCAAGACTATGGGCATAGTAAAAATCAAGGATAAGACCTTCAAGACCTCCATTCCAGAGGCAGATATTCTGAAGAAGGTACAGGTCGTTGCCGACCGTCTGAACCAGGATTATGCGGATAAGACTCCAGTGTTCCTGGCTGTGTTGAATGGTTCGTTTATCTTCGCTGCCGATCTGATGCGAATGATTACGGTACCAAGCGAGATTTCTTTTGTGAAGTATGCTTCCTACGAGGGCACCAGTTCTACCGGCAGCATGAAGACTCTGATGGGTCTGAACCAGGATCTTACCGGTCGCCACGTGGTGATCGTGGAGGACATCGTGGATTCCGGCTTTACCATGGCTCACATGATCGAGGATCTGAAGAAGAAGAATCCAGCCAGCATCGAGATCTGCTCGCTCCTCGTGAAGCCGGGCAATCTGAAGGTGGATCTGGACATCAACTATGCCGTAATGGAAATCCCTAACGATTTCATCGTAGGATATGGATTAGATTATGACCAAGAAGGCAGAAACCTCCGCGACATCTACACGATTGTAGAAGAAT
>OHAY01000861.1_pt1 | contig 30408 bp, 23 predicted proteins | sample 1577191 | NCBI WGS metagenome assembly OHAY01 (sample SAMEA3541504, study PRJEB24748) | human gut metagenome | biome: human gut; feature: human-associated habitat; material: faeces | place: China | collected 2012 | reverse complement strand
GGTGTAGGGGTGCCTGTGAAGTTCCTCGGCAGTTCGACCATCGACGTGGGCGTGGAATACGGACGTCGCGGCTATAACCTTTCCGAGCGCCTGGGACTGGTGCGGCAGCAGTATTTCAAATTCTCGGTCGGATTCTCGCTCTTTGCGGGTGCCGAGAACGGGGAATACTGGTTCCGCAGGCCGAAATACGATTAGTTTTTGAGCCGGAATATTGCACGTCCGAGGAATTAGTAGTAACTTGCGACCCCGACACGAACGTAGTTTAACTGACGAAAACACAACATAGAAATACAAAAATTAATCTCTGACCGATGAAAAACGTAAAATTTCTGCTTTCTGCCGCTTTGGTATTTTTGGCTTCGGCGGCTTTGGCTCAGGATTTCAGTGGCCCGCAATATGCGAAATGGGGCGCTACTCCCGAAGAGCGTGAACAGAACATCCTTAACAGTAATTTCCTGAAAGAATCGTGCGACAACCGTGACTACGATGCCGCAGCACACTACCTCAAGGGGCTTATCGACAAGATACCCGATGCAGCGGAGTCGATCTACCAGCGCGGTGCCGTCGTGTATAAGAACAAGATCAACCGTGCCAAGAGCGTGGCGGAGAAGAACATGTTCATCGACTCGCTGATGCTGATGTACGATATGCGTGCCCAGTATTTCGGCGATAACGTCAAGCCCGGCAAGACGGCCTTTATCCTCGACCAGAAGGCGCGCGAGTTCCTGCGCTACAAACCCAACGACCGCAAGGGCATCCGCGAGGCATTCCGCGCGGCAATCGCGCAGGGCGGCGACAGCACCGACCCCGAGACCGTGGTGGCCTATTTCTCGAACCTCTGCGAGGATTATAAGAATACCGACGAGGTGATGCCCGACGAGATCATCGCCGAGTACGACCGTCTGACGCCATTCTTCGAGAAGAACCCCGCTGCCGCCGAGTACAAGAGCCAGTTCGACGCTGCGTTCGGATTGAGCGGCGCCGCAAGCTGCGAGAATCTCGAAAGACTCTTCAAGGGCAAGCTGGCCGCCGCTCCCGACGACAGCGAATGGTGTGAAGTCGTAGAAATAGATTTAACCCGCTCCGAAAACGTTCGGCGCTGGTGGCCGTTCTTGCGAGACCGCCGTATCGACTCGTACAACGATATATTGCGAAGATTCATCGATTAACCGTATCTCGAAAAACAAAAGCACGGAACCTCTTCACCCGATTCCCCGATGTACCGAACCGAACCTTCGTTATAAAATAATAAAAAAGGACATAAATCTCCGCAAAACAGCTATTTTTGTAAATTATTAGCGTCAAGATATGGACACAAAAAAAAATATCACGGACAAACAACTGGCATTGGATAAGCGTTATATACGAATGGCGCAAATCTGGGCTGAAAACTCTTACTGCCAGCGTCGTAAAGTCGGAGCTTTAATTGTAAAAGACAAGATGATAATCTCCGACGGGTACAACGGTACACCTGCCGGATATTTTGCATGATTTAAGAACGATTATTCAGGGATCTGTACATTCCAAACAGCAGGATCTTTATATTGATACACAGGATGTAATTCATGAAGATATCATTACCGACAAGCTGCGTCTGACACAGGTCCTTCTCAATATTTGCAGTAATGCTGTAAAATTCACACCAGTCGGCGGTATGATTAACATTCGTGTTTCGGAGAAGCCATGTAGAAGAGATGGATACATAACGGTCGTTTTCAGTGTGAAGGATAATGGAATCGGAATGTCTAGGGAGTTTAGAAAGCATGTGTTTGATTCTTTTTCAAGAGAGCATACTGTTACGGAGAATGGGATTGGAGGAACCGGTCTTGGAATGGCGATCACCAAAAACATTGTGGACATGATGGGCGGTACAATTCAGGTTGAAAGTGAAACCGGAAAAGGAACAGAATTTACAATTATGCTTGAATGCGAAACATCAGGAGAGACAGTGAAACGGGAACCTGTTCCAGAGCTAAAAGGTGCCAGAGCGCTTGTGGTGGATGATGATGCACAAACTTGTATGAGTGTGAGCAGAATGCTGCGTGAGATTGAAATGACGGCAGACTGGACAACTTCGGGAAAAGAAGCGGTACTTCGGGCAAAAGAAGCGTATGAACAGAATCAGGAATTTAAAGTGTATATCATTGACTGGCTGATGCCGGATATGAACGGAATCGAGACAGTACGCAGAATCCGTATGGTGGTTGGAGCGGAGTATCCGATTATTATCCTGACTGCCTATGACTGGTCAGATGTTGAACAGGAGGCAAGAGAGGCGGGAGTAACTGCATTTGTGTCGAAACCGTTGTTTCTTTCAGAGCTGCGGGAAGTTCTGATGAGTCAGGCGCAAAGAGAACTCCTTAAGAATGAAAAACAGAAGGCTCAGGCGGAAAACCGAAAGAGTTATGCAGGTAAAAAAGTCCTTCTTGTAGAGGATAATGAGTTGAATCGCGAGATTGCAACAGCAATCATGAAAGAAATTGGTCTGGAAGTGGATACAGCAGAGGATGGCACAGATGCTGTGAATATCATGTCATCAGCAGAAGGCAGGAAATATGATCTGATTTTTATGGATATTCAGATGCCGAAGATGGATGGCTATACTGCAACCCGGGAGATACGTACGCTGAACAATCACAAATGTGCGAATATCCCAATCATTGCGATGACTGCAAATGCTTTTGAGGAAGACCGTAAAAAGGCGGTCAAGGCTGGTATGAATGGTCACATTGCCAAACCAATCAGTGCAGATGTAATTCTGGAAAATCTGGATCAGATTTTTGAAGGATAAAGAAGAACAAAAACAGGTTTTGACAAATCACCTATATTTCCGTAAAATATAATTGGTTATTTATGCAAAATGGATTTTAAAATTTCTGAAAAATCAGGGAGAATGAAGAGAGATTATGATTAAGATCAAGAATTATAAAAAGGTAGAAAACCTGGAAGAAGCCTGGGAGCTGAACCAGAAGCGCACGAACCGGATTATTGGAGGTATGCTTTGGGTAAAGATGAGTGATGCTAATGTGCAGACTGCAATCGACCTGTCCGGACTCGGGCTGGATCAGATCGAAGAGACAGAAGAGGAGTTCAGGATCGGCTGCATGGTCACGCTTCGTCAGATGGAATTGCATGAAGGATTGTCTCATTATACAGAAGGCGCAGTGAAAGACGCATTTCGACATATTGTAGGAGTACAGTTCCGTAATCTTGCAACAGTCGGAGGAAGTCTGTTCGGCAGATTTGGATTCTCAGATGTGTTGACACTTCTGCTTGCATTAGATTGTGATGTGGAGCTTTACAAAGGAGGAATCATGTCCATTCAGGAGTTTGCGAAACTAAAAAGAGACAATGACATTCTGGTTCACATTATAATAAAGAAGACGCCAGTTCATATTTGTTATCAGTCTGTGAGAAATACAGTGACAGATTTCCCGACACTTAACCTGACAGCAGCAATCTTTGCTGATAAGATGCGTATTAGTATCGGTGCCAGACCGGGAAAAGCTATGTTGTTCGAAGACGCGGCTGGATTGTTAAAAGAACTGACAGATGGAAGTGTTACAGAAGAAGAGATACACACATTTGCCAAAGAGATAAAAGAAAAGCTTCCGACTGGAAGTAATATGCGAGGAACTGCTGAGTATCGAAGCCATCTGGCAGAGGTTATGACCGTTCGCGCACTTCGTATACTGGGAGGTGACAGAAATGCAGATTAGTATCGTACTTAATGGAAAGAAAATTCAGGAAGAGATCGAACCAGACCTGCTTCTTATAGATTTTGTAAGAAAGCATGGATGTAAAAGTGTAAAACGTGGATGTGAGACTTCAGGTTGTGGACTTTGCACAGTATTTTTAGATGATAAGCCGGTACTATCCTGTTCTATTCTGGCAGCCAGAGTAGATGGACATAAAGTCACAACGCTTGAAGGGCTTAAGGAAGAAGCAGAAGAGTTTGGCGCATTCATTGCAGACCAGGGAGCAGAGCAGTGTGGTTTCTGTAATCCGGGCATGATTATGAATGCACTGGCATTATTCCGTGAAAATGAATTTCCGAATGAGGAAGAGATAAAAGAGTATCTGGCAGGAAATCTGTGCCGTTGTTCCGGGTATGAGGGACAGCTTCGTGGAATCCAGAATTTCCTTGCCTGGAAGAAAGAAAAAAGAGGGGAGGAAGTATCATGCAAATTGTAAATCAGCCAGTCAGAAAAAAAGATGCCATGCAGCTTGTGACCGGCCAGCCCGTCTACATGGATGATGCCATCCCGCAGGACTGCCTGATCGTAAAGCTGTTGCGCTCCCCCCATGCCAACGCTATCGTGCAGGAAATCGACACGAGCCGTGCCCTGCTGGTGCCGGGCATCGAGGCGATCTACACATGGAAGGATGTGGACCAGCAGGGCCGCCGCTACACCCAGGCGGGCCAGACCTACCCCGAGCCGAGCCCCTATGACCGGCTTGTCATCGACCGCCATGTCCGCTTTGCGGGGGATGTTGTCGCAATTTTGGCTGGCAAGGATGAAAAATGCGTCGATAAGGCGATGAAGCTCATCAAGGTCAGGTATGAGGTCCTGCCCGCCGTGCTGGACTACCACACGGCACTGGACAACCCCGTCCTTGTCCACCCGGAGGAAAACTGGGAGTCGCTGGCACCGGTCGGGGCCGATAACAAGCGCAACCTCTGCGCCCACGATGAGACCGGGGCGGGCGATATTGAGGCGGTGCTGGCGGGGTGCGATGTCGTCATCGACCATACATACCACACCCGCGCCTGCCAGCAGGCCATGATGGAGACCTTCCGCACCTACTGCAGCATAGATGCCTACGGGCGGCTGAATGTCCTCAGCTCGACCCAGATCGTTTTCCACTGCCGCCGGATCCTGGCCAATGCGCTGCACATCCCCAAGTCGATGATCCGGGTGGCCAAGCCCCGCATCGGCGGCGGCTTCGGCGCCAAGCAGACCTCGGTCTGCGAGGTCTACCCCGCCTTTGTGACATGGAAAACCAAAAAGCCCAGCAAGATCATCTTCAGCCGGTATGAGAGCCAGATCGCCTCCACCCCGCGCCATGAGATGGAGCTGCATGTCCGCCTTGGTGCGACAAAGGACGGCATCGTCAGGGGCATCGACCTCTACACCCTGTCCAACACCGGTGCTTACGGCGAGCATGGGCCTACAACGGTGGGCCTGTCCGGCCACAAATCCATCCCGCTCTACGGCAAGGCCGAGGCATTCCGCTTTGTCAGCGATGTCGTCTACACGAACCACATGTCCTCGGGCGCTTACCGCGGCTACGGTGCGACCCAGGGCCTGTTTGCGGTGGAGTCCGCCGTCAATGAGCTGGCCGACAAGCTGGGCATCGACCCGTTTGTGATCCGCCAGCGCAACATCGTCCATGAGGGCGATGTGATGCCCGCCTACTACGGGCAGGTCAACACCAGCTGCGCGCTGGACCGCTGCCTGCAGGCCGTGCATGACAACATCGGCTGGGACGAAAAATACCCCGTGCGCGACATGGGTAACGGCAAGGTGCGCGCCGTAGGCATGGGCATGGCGATGCAGGGCTCCGGTATTACGAGTGTGGATGTGGGCAGCGCCAGCCTGAAGATCAACGATGATGGGTTCTACACCCTCTCAATCGGTGCAGCCGACATGGGCACCGGCTGCGATACGATTCTGGCGCAGATTGCCGCCGAGGTGCTGGAGTGCCCGCTCGACAATGTGACGGTCCTCGGCGCGGACACCGATTCCTCGCCCTACGATTCCGGCTCCTACGCATCCAGCACGACCTATGTCACCGGCAAGGCGGTTGAGCAGTGCGCCGAGCAGCTCAAGCAGAAGATCTGTCAGGTCGGCGCGGGGCTGCTGGGCCTTGACGAGCGTGCGGTCGTCTTTGCGGGCGATGCCGTGACAAGCGAGGACGGCACGCAGCGCGCCACGCTGGCGCAGATCGCCGCAGCCTCCCAGTGCGGCAGCAATACGGCGCTGGAGGCAGTTGTGACCCACAGCTCGGAGATCTCGCCCCCGCCGTTCATGGTGGGCGCGGCCGAGGTCGAGGTCGATCTGGAAACCGGCGAGGCGCAGGTCATCCGCTATGAGGCGGCCGTTGACTGCGGCACACCGGTCAACCCGAACCTTGCGCGGGTGCAGGCCGAGGGCGGCATCCTGCAGGGCATCGGTATGGCGCTGACCGAGAATGTCACCTACGATGACCGCGGCTATCCGATGGAAAATTCGCTTTTCCAGTATAAGATTCCCGCACGCGTGGACATCGGCAAGATCCGCGTGGAGTTCGAGAACAGCTACGAGGGCGAAGGCCCGTTCGGTGCGAAATCCATCGGCGAGGTTGTTATCAATACACCGCTGCCGGCGATTTCGGATGCAATCCGAAATGCCGTAGGCAAGCGGTTCTATGAGCTTCCCATTACGCCGGAAAAGATTGCGATGGCAGCGCTGGAGAAGAAATAGGCATGAAAAAAGGACGTATCCGATTAGCTCGGCACCTATAACGAAGTATTATATAAGCAGCGGCACAGTTTCACATTTGTGGACTGTGCCGCTGCTGTTTTTATGTGGTGATTGCCTGCTTGCGGCTGCGCTGGATTTCCTCCATAGCGGCTTTCATCTCGGTTTCGGTCGGAATATTTACTATCCCAACGGCAGAAAAGTACATGTCCACCTCGTATTCGGTGCCGCTGATATTCATTCGGAAATTGTTTCCCTGCTCAGTCCATAACTCGTTCATGCTGCACCTCATCGTTCCTGTTCGCGCCGCCGCTGAAGTTTCCGATAATGTTCACATGCCTTGATCACATAATCTTCGGTTTCCGCTGCGTTCAGTCCTTGCGGAAGAACCGCCTGCAAGCGTTCGGCAGAGATTTTCATGACCTCTTGCTGATTTGGCTTTTCTTCGGACAAAATCTGCTGAATGTCCAATGACATAAGCTGTTGGTTCCGAAACAGCTTTTTCAGCCGAACCGCCTGCGAGTAGGATGGGGTACAGGCGTTGATTTCGCACTGTTCCAGAACATCACGCTGCCGCTGCCAGTATCGGAAACCGCATCGCGGGACTTGTGGCCAGCCTGTCCACAAGCAGCACCTTGATGGGACAGCGCTTCCATTTTCAGTTTGTAAGCAAAGGCTTTCTCAGAAGGAAGGATATGCTCTCGATGCAGATTGCTGTCCACAAGAGCGATAGCGGCGGCGTTGCGGTCCAGATCCGTGGTCACTGTCGGGAGTTCGGTCAGATCTAGCTTGTGTGCTGCGTACAGCCTGCGGTGGCCGGAAATAACCTCATATTCCTCTGCTGCACCGATTTTCCGAACAAGCAATGGCGACAGAACCCCATTCTCCCGAATGCTCTCGCACAGGAACTGCATTTCCTCGTTGTCCTGCACCTTGTACGGGTTGTCCTCGAATGGGTGGATATTCGTGATGGGAATGGTTATAACAAAGTTTACGATGGCGTTCATGATGCTGCTCCTCTCTTCTGAATTTTGCTGGATTTGTCCCTCTGCTAATCAACTACAACCTTTGCCCTCAAGAACTGACAAAACCTTTTAGAAATTTTTATGAACGCCAATCTGAACAGCAAAAACCGGAGCGTACAGCCTGAAATTCAGCTGTGCGCTCCGGTTTGTTTTGATGGTGCCAATATTGCGTTTTTTGCGTAGAAGATGTTGTAACAAGCAACGGATTTGATTGTTCAAATCCAGCCCCGCAGGGAAAAATCTCTGTGACCCTTACTGTCTTTTTGCAGCGACTCGATATTTTTCTTCATCTTGCGCGACGGCACATCGGGTAAAAACGAAAGAAAGCAGCAATGCAGCCTCCAAATACGAGGCGCATCACCGCTTTGGTTTTCTGTTTTTTGAAATCCGGTGTGGGTTACAGCTCTTCCACCGACACAATTCCCTCGCGCTTGCCGACAAGTGTCAGCAGCTTTTCTACGCCGCAGCTGCGCGGCAGGCGCAGCGTAAAGATAGCGCAGGCGTTATGCTCACCGTTTTCTGCCGAGCGCGTAATCTGGATGTTCAGCACTTTAATATTGCAGCTGCGGTAGAGCTGAAGCACATCGTCCAGACAGTGTTTGCCCTCGTATTCCATATACAGATTGATCTCCGGCACATTTTCGAGCACGCGGTACTCGATACGCGAGAACACAAGCTCGGCGAGCATGATGAACACGGTCGCGAGAATGCCGCCCTCGTAGAAGCCGCCGCCAAAGGTGAGGCCGATGATGGCCGAGGTCCAGAGACCAGCCGCCGTGGTCAGACCCTTGACGCGCTGCCGCTTGGTAACGATGATGGTGCCCGCACCGATGAAGCCAATACCCGCAACAACTTGTGCACCGAGGCGCGCCATATCTGTAAAATAGTGCATATTCAGATACAGATACTGACTCGTCAGCGTGGTGATGGCCGCGCCGATGCAGATGAGGATGTGCGTGCGGAAGCCGGCCGGGCGGCGCTTGTACGAGCGCTCGATACCGATAATGCCGCCGCAGATGAGCGCGCAGGCCAGACGCACGAACACGGAAAGCGTCGTCACGTCGCGCAGGCCGTCAAAAACAGATAACATAGCAGTCCACTCCTTACAGCTCTTCGATCACGCAAAAGCAGTCCAACTCCGCCAGATCGGAGAGAAGCTGCGTGTGCGGTATTTTTTCATTGAGGCGGATCGAGAAGATCGCACTTGGGTGCAGCGCCTCGCCACTTTTGTTCCGCTCGATATCGATGTCGTAGATCTGCACGTTCTGCGCTTTCAGCTGATTGATGATGGTACTGATGTCCCCGAGCGAATAGAACTCCATGTACAGATTGATGTCACGCGCGTTCTCCTGTATGTACGCATCCACAATTGGGAACAGGCGGATGCTGAGAAATATCATCGCGAATGCGATGAGCACGCACTCGTAAAATCCTGCGCCGACCGCAAGGCCGGTGCAGGCCGATGCCCACAGACCAGCGGCAGTGGTCAGGCCCTTGACCTGCTGGCGGCCGGTAACAAGAATGGTTCCTGCGCCCAGAAAGCCGATGCCGTTGATGACCTGTGCGCCGAAACGCGAAACGTCGGTTTTTATGCCGATCTCTGCGCAAATATCCGACCACGGCCCTGTCACCATGGTAAATTCGTACAGGCTGAGCAGCACGGTCAGCGCCGCGCCGAGACAGACGAGCATATAGGTGCGGAAACCGGCCGGACGGCGCTTGCGTCCGCGCTCCAGACCGATGCAGCCGCCGAGCAGCATCGCAAGGGCGAGCCGCACTACGACCGAGGCGAAATGAAGTTCGCGCAGGTATTGTATCATTCCACTCATTTGATGTAGGTTCTCCTCACTCGATAAAAAGTGCACACGCTGTCAATATGTATGCAGCGTGTGCAGCTTTCTACAATAGATTTCAGTATTTACTTTGCGAATCGACAGTCTGCCCAGCAGGCGTTATGGTCGGACAGCTCGGGACCGGTGAACTTCGCCAGCGCGCTGCCCGGCTCGGCCCAGGTGCAGTCCTTCGTTTCGGTCGAAATCGTGCCGTGATCGACGCATTCCATGCCGCGCGCCATCAGCCAGTCCAGCTTGAGCAGCATGCTCTTGCCGCCCGGCATCGGCTTGCGGCGCGTGCCCTCGATGCTGCTGAACTCGCGGTAGGAGAAGCCGTTTTCCTCGGCCTGCGGCAGGACGCGCTCGTATTTCTCGACCGCCGCCATGTGCTTCGCGAGGCGCTCTGGGTCGTTGAACAGCGCGGTGAAGCCCGGAATATCGTTGCCGTCGAAGGTGTTGGTGTTCAGGTCGCCGCCGATCATGACCGGCGTGTCCGGCGCGAACGAACGCTTGATCTCATCATATACGACTGCCATCTGCGCCGCGCGGCCCTCGCTGTCCGCACGGTTCTCCAGATGAACGCTGACCGCGCCGACCTCGCGTCCGCCGATGTCGAGCGAGCAGACGATGGCGACACGTGCGCCGATGCGCTTCTGGCGGTCGTAGTACCAGTTGTACTGCTCGGGCATATGAACGACCTTCGCCCAGCGGATGGGCCAGCGGGAGAACAGGGCGTTGCCGTGGAAACCCTTGTTGTCGTCCGGGTTGACCAGCTCGATGAACTCCAGACCATAGGCATAGTTCATGCCGATGGACTTGGCGATCTCATACGCCACGTTGCAGTTGCCCGAACGGACCGCGCCGTCATCGAGCTCGTTCGCGTAGATGATGTCCATGTTCTTGAAGTCCGGACACATGTTGAGGAAGTCGATGGTCTCGTGCAGTGTCTGACCGCGTTCGATGTTGAACACGACATGGCGCAGCACCTCGGGCACCTCAGCCGGTGCCTCGACCAGATTGTGCACCTCGCACTGCTGGTACTGCGGAATTTTATCCATTACCTTGAACTGACCGATCGTCGGTACCAGATTGCCGAGGGCGATACGGTTTTCATAGGACATAGTTTCCATTTGTTTGTTACACGCCTTTCAAGTTTGTTATGCGCCGGGATAGGGCCATGCGTAATAAGGGGCAGCCGGCAGAATACATGACTCCGCCGGCTGTTGCCATATAAGGGAAGAAAAAGATGATTAGTGAGTGTCAGAACATGTCTGAGTTATGCGTTTGCAGCGGCCTTTTCTGCCTCAGCAGCCTCGCGCTGCTTCATCTCGGTAATAATGCGCGGATAGATCTTATCGAGCTTGTAGAAGATCAGCAGAACGCCGATGCCGCCCCAGGCAATGATGTTGCCGATGATGTAGATACCGATCAGCATCTGAGACTGTGCTGCGTTGATAGTCACGGTGCCGGCGAAACCTACGAGGCTCATCAGAGCGCCGAAGATTGCGCTGGTCATGCCGGAGCCGAACTTCTGGCCGGCGGTGGTTGCGAAAACCATCAGGCCCTGTACGCGGATGCCGCTCTTCCATGCGCCGTATTCGATAACGTCAGCCAGCATGGAGTATTTTACGCCGCGGAAGCAGCCCTTGCCGATGCCGCGCATGACGCAGGCGAACAGCGCAAGATTGAGGGCGCTCGGGTTGATGAACAGGGAAACCGTGCCGATAACGGCGACGATTGCGCCGATGAGAGCGACATTGCGCTTGCCGAACTTGGCGATGAACGGGGAGAGGACAAGAACGGTGACGATCTGCGGAATGGATTCGAAGGACGCGAGTGCGCCGAGCAGGTCGCGGTTGCCGAGGATGTACTGCGCGTAATAAGCGTTGCAGGTGCCGGTGACGGCTTCATAGAAGGAGAGGAACACGGCGAGCATGAAGAACATGATGAAATACTTGTTCGTCACGCACAGCTTGATGCCCATCCAGAGCGGAACGTTCTTGCCGTCCTTGGTTTTGGTTTCTTCCTTGACGCGCTCGTGGCAGTTCTTGAAGCAGATGAACAGCATGATGATCGAGACGATGGCGTAGAGAATGGAAACCTCGATCCATGCCTGCTGGGTGTCGCCCAGACGGGTGACGAGCGGGAAGGTAATGGCGGTGATGACCATGTTGCCGAGGGCGGACATGCCGGTACGGAACAGGTTGACAACGGCGCGCTGGTCAGTGTCGCGGGTCATCAGAGTTGCCAGCGTTGCATACGGGAGGTTCAGTGCGGTGTAAACAACGGTGGTGCAGAAGTTATAGGTGATGAAAACGTAGATGCCCTTTACGATCGGCGTAGCAGGCGGAACGGTGAACAGCAGGATTGCTGCGATGCCGTACGGAATCATCATCCAGAGGATCCATGCACGGGACTTGCCGTGCTTGGAATGCGTGCGGTCAACCAGGTGACCGATCAGTACGTCGGAAATACCATCGAAGAAACGCGAGAACAGCATGATGGTACCGATCATTGCTGCGGAGATGCCGACTACGTTGGTGTAGAAGTAAATCAGCAGCGAGGTTGTCAGGGCGTAGACAACGTTGCAGGCAACGTCGCCGAGGCCGTAGGAAAACTTTTCTTTGAGATGGATCTTCTCAAATTCCTTATCACCCGCGAAAGTCGGGTTGCTGGATTTGCCCATGGTTTTTGCTCAGTCCTTTTTTATTTTTCTTTTCTGCCAGTTGGAGCTGCACGGCCCGTTATCGAGCACTGAACGTGCTTTTTCGGTGAACCGCAGTTTGAGAAGTTGTCCGGACGTAATCTCTTGCTTCAGCTTTTACCCTTTCAATGGAACTCCAATCCATTGACTGTAATCAAGTATAGCACCGTGCGGAATAAAATTCAATAATTCATGTTGTAAAAAGAATAATATTCATTTTTGTGCATCCTTCACAAACCGGAAGAATTGTGTTACAATGAAAACATAATATGACACAGATAAAAGGTGAGCGTATGGATAAAAACGTTTATGCTGCAATTCAGTCGCAATATGCGACTTTTCCCAAGGTTGGGAAGCGGATTGCCGACCATATCATAGCCGATCCGGTACATATTACCTCGATCAGCATTCAGCAGATGGCCGCCGAGCTGGGCATCGCAGAATCGAGTATTATTCGATTTTGCAAGATCCTCGGCTGCACCGGGTTCAGCGAGATGAAGTTGCTGCTCGCGAAGTATTCGCCCAAATCAGTTCGAACAATATTCGAAGATTTGTCTGAAACCGACAGTATTCAGACCATTTCCGAGAGTGTGTTTGGCCGCAACATCGACACGCTCGAGCGTGCGCTCCAGCTGCTTGACTTCCAGAAGATCGAGCAGGCGGTCGATGTGCTCAGTCGCGCCGAAAACATCCTCGTTCTCGGTGTCGGCGCATCCGGCACCATCGCAGAGGACTTCTACATCCGTCTGATGCGCATCGGTTTCCGTGCGGTGTCGCTGACCGACTCGCATCTGATGCAGATTCAAGCGAGCCTGTGTATGCCGAATACCGTCGTGATCGCTATCTCGCACACCGGCAAGACATGTGAGATTGTTTCCGCCGTCCGTACGGCGAAAGAGCACGGCGCGCAGACCATCGGCATCACCGGCTTCCCAGACACCCCGCTCAAAGCATCGAGCGACCTCTGTCTTGAGCTTTATTCGCCTGACCAGCTCTTTGTTTCGCCGCGTGTTGCACAGTTTTCGCTGATCGATTCGCTGTATGTCAGCCTTGCTGTTCGTCGCAAGGATAGCGTTGTGCAGAATATTCAGCGCATGAATGAGGCGCTCCAGCCGCTCCGCATGGAGTAAAAGACGAGAAAACACGGCTTTCGACAAACAAAAATGCAAATGTAACGCCGACGAATGAACACGGAACCTCTGAGATCCGTTGCAGCGATAGATAGCGCCGATGGCGCTGACCGTAGATGCCGATTGGTTCCAGCTCCGGTTCTTCATCACCGGCAACCAGATAATAATCTCCGACTAGTTCGTAAGTCCTGTGTGTTCGTCCGTTATGAATTTTTCCATTGTAACAACCTCCGCTTTGTTTTGTGATTCTATGATAGCGGAGATTGCTCAAATAGACGATGTACGAAAATCCCCTGCCGAGAAATATTCTCGGCAGGGGATTCGTGTCTTTACGGCCCTTATGCGCTAATTTTGAATTGCTTCGTTATCAGCGCTGTCTGCATTGGACTTCACCCCCAATGCAGCTGTCCCATTTTCTTCTTTTCGATTTTCTTGAACTGCGTGATGGGACATTCCCTGTACTATTCGTCTGTCCCCTTCCCTCTCATACTTTGGGATGATTTACAGGTTCCACAAGAACGGTATACTAAGAATGGTGTTGCGGGACAGCAGGTCTCCGCCGGATTATATGTGGCGAATAGACATCAATATTATGCGAATTGCAAATTTTCCTCTTGAAACCTCGGTTTCGTTCATCTATACTTACAGTAAGATTTTTGGTCGATGCGGTGAGCAAAGTATCCGTCCCTCATCGGCAACAGAAAGGATGCGAAGCGCTTGCAAAAAACAAATTTTCTCACCATTACCTGCGATCGAAAGAAGCTTTCGATCGATATCCGCACCATTCTGTATATTCAAATGCACGAAAACATGGCGGAGATACACACCTCCAGCGGTAAGGTCTACAAGAGTTTGATCTCGCTGGAGCGGCTGGAAAGCACACTGGGCGACTCGTTCCTCAAGGTGCACCGCAGCCGGCTGGTATCGGTGATGGCGATACACGACATTACGGACAAAGTAAACCTCAACAACGGCGAACGGCTTGGCTATGTTGCCCGCCGCAAAAAGGAGCTGACCGCAGCACTGGCCGAAAAGCGTGCTCGGCTGATCGGTACGCTGGACAGCGAAACGCTGCCTGTGCCCCATGATGAGCTGCACGCACTGTACCGCTGCTTCGATACGCTGCCGATTGCGTTCACCGATATCGAAATGGTGCTCGATGAGGACAAAAAAGCAGTTGACTGGATTTTTCGATATGTCAATCCCGCGCTTGCGCGGCTGGAAAAGGTGCCGATGCATGAGCTGCTCGGGCGCTCGTTCAAGAGCGTGTTCCCCAACATGGACAGCAAGTGGCTGAAAAGCTACGAACGCGCCGCGCTCTACGGTGAAACACTCGAGTTGATCGACCATAGCCCGGAGATCGACACATATTTGAAAATCATCTGCTTTCCGACCCAGCCGGGACATTGCGGCTGTCTGCTGTTCGACATTGCAGAGATGAAATTCGCGGAGGACAACGGTGACGCGCACAACGCCAAGCTGCGATATTTCGCCAAAATACTGGAACAGCTTGTCTGATTGCTGCCAAAGCAGCCGGAAATAGACTCCAAGGAGGAGAAAATATGAGAAAGCGAAGATCGACATATGAAATCCCATATGTTCCGACAGGTACCCGCTTGGGTAAAAAGGCCCTTGCGCTCTTTTTGAGCGTCGCCATGTTCCTGCCTATGCTGCCGACGGTGGCGCTGGCGGACAACAAAGACGCTGCCACAACGGATGAATACGGATTTGATCTGTCTACACCGGACAGCTTTAAAGCAGACGACGGCAAGCAGCCCTTTGGCAACAGCAAAGACATCAAGGGCAATCTGAACCCCACCAAGGAGATCAGTATCCTGGAGTCGAGCGGCAATTACTATAGCAGCCGCGTGTACGATTTTGACGAATCGAGCATTCTGAAAGGCTCGAGCGGCGGCGTGTTCAGTTCGAGCGACCATTACGCCGGTCTGGACAGCACGAAGTTTTCCACCGCGTCGGCGATGAGCAATACGCTCAATAAAGGTGAGGGTGTTTCGCCTTATCGCTATGTCAGCGCGGTGGCCTTTGACCGAGAAGGCACCACCGGACGTGATAGCACCGTTGCGTACTGGGGTGCTGCGCGTGATACTGGCAGCAACGATTACAAAATGAAGCTGCATGTATTTGATGACCATTCGGGTCAATTTGGCAGCAGCAGCAGTATCAAGTACGGAGGCTCTGACGCAAACGACGCTTACAGCTGGATGAGCAAGCTGAGCGGCTACAACGCCGAGGGCTATACCGCTATCACGGCGGTGAAAATGTACTGAACATCGGCAATGACGAAACGCTGAAGAAGTATTTCGGCAAAACGCTGAATGACATTCAGCTTCTGGACAAAGACAGTCAGCAGCGTATCGCAGAAAACACCGCCATGGTACATCTGGAAGCGGCGGATCTGGACGGCAAAGCGGACAACAAGGGACGAGCTGATCGTCACCGTTTCGCTGGGCAATCTGTATGGTGAGAACGGTGTCGGCGAGCGCGGCTCGGTTGTCATGGTGCTGTCCAAGAGCAGCGGCAGCTGGGAGACCGTCTGGTCTTATCAGTTCAGCCATGTGTACGCCGCCAATCAGCCGGAAAACAAATGCGATGCGGGCTGGCATCTGCGCGCCGCGGCAAGCCGCGCGGAGGATATCGACCATGACGGCTCGATGGAGATCGTCACCGCCGGTGTCGGTGCAGACGACAACGACAACGATGATAACTTCCATGACGAAGGCTATTTCGCAGTCATCACCCGATACACCGGCAACACCTATCAGGTGGACACGGCAGAGCAGACCTTCAATAACAAAACCGTCTCCTGCCAGACCGGCTTCTATGTGAAGCAGGCTGGCGACAACAATACGAACTGGGTCGGTGAGCAGGATTCGTACTTGCAGTATATGAACCCGTGCTCGCTGGGTATCGTGCGGTTTGACGGACGCGGCACCGTGCGGTTTGACGGACGCGGCACCGTGCCGTATATCGTTATCCGCGGTCAGATCTTCAAATACAATTCCAAAAGCGGAACGCTGGACGGCGCAGATACAAAATAATGTTCTGAAGGACCGCAAGATCATCAACCAGCCGATCGTCGGCAACTTTGACGGCAACGCGGCGGGTCGTGAGCAGATCCTGTTTACGGTATCGTCCGGAGACGGCAACGGAAAGGTCAACATCGGCGGCTATTACTACAAGCCGTCTGACTATGAGAGCAGCAAAGCAACCGGTCCGTATCAACATACAGGCAAGGGCAAGAACGCCATGGATGACGCCAGCGGCGATCCCGGTGAAGGTCTGCGCAGCTGCCGCTGGGGTATGAACGCATGGGGCATCGCAGAAATCGCGCTGGCGGCGCCGGACATCGACAATGACGGCCTCATTGCGGACTATCAGGGCAAGGAATACGCCTTTAACGACCCGCAGGTGCTGGCCGTTATGGAAGCGCCCCCGTATTTCGAGGACATTGAGTACAACAACGCCGGCGAGACCGCAATCTCCTTCTCTAAGGGCAGCGGCAGCTCCACCGGCACCAGCACCGCGAACCGAATCGGCGCCTATGTTTCCTTTGAGCAGGATTTCTCTTTTGGCGGCGTAGTCGATCTGGGCGGATTTGAGTTTGAAACCGCGTTTGAAGCCGAGTGGAACAACTCCATTGAAATTGAGAAGAGCTTTACCATGACAAACAGCTTTTCCACCGAGCAGGCGGAAAGCGCCGTGGTGCTGATCTGCATTCCGGTCACGGTCTACCATTATAACACCACGTCGGCGGACGGCTCCAAGAGCATGATGGATATCACGGTAGCGGACGCGCCGATCTACAAAACCATTCCGCTCTCGGAGTATAACGCGGCGGCCGGACAGCGCGGGGATCCCCAGATCGGCAGCGACATTATCGCCTCCACGGCAGGTCAGCCCTCCACCTACCGCAGCACGACGACCGGACTCAAAAACGCCGTCACCACCAACAAGGGCACCAATGGCGGCTGGTTTGCAACCGAGTCCGGCGAAAGCTCCAAGTCCCAGTCCGTAGCGTTCGACACCACGAAGACCAACACGAAGGAGCTTACCTTTAATGTTGATGCCAAAGCCGGCGCCGGTGTGGGCGGATTTAAGTTCGGTCTGAGCGGCGGCACATCCACCGGCAGCAGCACGAGCAGTATCTCCACCGAGGGAATCGAGCGCAGCGGCACCGTGCACGATCTGCCGAAGAGCACAGAAGGATACGGCTTTTCGTGGCAGTTTGTCGGCTGGGAGACCACGCTGAAGACCGGCGGCCTTTCGTACAATGTTCCGGTGCTGAGCTATCTGGTGCAGAACGTAAAGCAGCCGCCCAGCAAGCCGCAGAATCTGGAAGCCAAGGAAGTCACCACCAACAGCGTGACCCTGGAGTGGGAGAGCGGCTTTAGCACGGCAGCGCAGTATCAGGTTTACCGCTATATGCCGAACAACACCAGCGGCACGAAGTATGCCCTGTTGGGCACGGTGAGCGGTCTGGCAGCCGATAAGGACGGCAAATACACGCTGACCGATACCGAAGTACAGCCGAGCACGCAGTATCAGTATGTGCTCAAATCGGTCGGCACAGACGGAAGATCCACGGATTATACCGATCCGCTGGCGGTCACTACGCTGTCGGACGGCGATATGCCGAAAATTACGCAGCAACCGGAGAGTACGAGCGTTCGCCCCGGTACCGATGCTGTATTTACCATTTCTGCGACCCCGACCGGAGGAGCAGATAGCGTTACCTATAGCTGGCAAAGCAGAACGGACGGCGGACGCTGGACGGATTTAAACAAGACCAGCTATCAACTGACCATCGAAAACACCACAAAGGATATGAACGGTACGGAGTACCGCTGCATCGTTTCGCAGACCGATCTTAGCACGGAAAAGTCGTCGGTGGTTTACTCGAATATGGTCAAACTGACGGTCGGCAAGGCGGACAGCACAACTGAGCTGAAAACCAGCCGTACCGGCGGCAATGCAACCCACGAAACAACAGCAGAAGGCACAACGAAAACCGTTACCGCACAGTATAATATCACGTCTAATGGCACGTCCAAGACGTACCAGAAGTATAATAATGCGTATACCGGCGACGATGCGCTGACCGACGTATATGGCGCTTCTGACAGCACCGGCTATCACTATTATGAGATGAAGCCGACGCTGAATCCTGCAACACCGAGTGCTGACGGCGTGTACACCGGCACGGTTTCTGATACGCCCACAGAGCTGACCGTCGCAGCGGATCGTGTAACACTGGACGGAACGACGTATGAAATCGGCAGCAGCGGTTTCCAGAGAACACCAAAGACTGAAACGCTCAACGACGGGAAGGAATATAAGGTTTACACCGCAATCGGTGTTGCCGGAATGGCAGGAACACCGGATACGCTGACGCTGTATCTTGGTGCAGATAGTAAATATTATCGCAAGAATGGCGAAACGCCCATTCCAATGACAGCAGCGGACACCATCAGCGATAAGGGCACCAATACCTACAGCAAAGACAGCTTGACGCCCGTTTATGAGACCGATGGCGACTTTACGGTTCTGAAGTTTACGCCGACAGGTGAAGGTGCAACCGAACTCACCATCTACGAGCGGAACGGCACCTACTACTCGAAGAATGGAAACACCTACACCAGTCTGTCTCTGGTAACCGGTCTGTACAAGGAGAAGACTAGCGGCAAGCTGTTCAAGCCCGGCGCAGCCGAAACGGCGACGGTCAAGACTACCGGCAGCAAGACGCAGGTAACGGGCAATGAAGTCACGCTGACCGCAACGGTAAACTGCACAAACGATTCGACCGCTGCCACCAACGGCACGGTCACGTTCGAGATCACGAACACGACCACCGGCAGCGTGACGCGCAATTCGGTCAGCAAGTCCACCAAAAACTCCGAGGTCACCTACAAATGGACACCGAGCGAGGCGGGCGTTTACAGCATTGTGGCGATTTTCGGCGGCAACAGCGAGACGGCGACTTCGCGCAGCGGCGCAGTCACCTACTATGCCAAGGCGGCAGACGCTCTCTATGAGATTGAGGTGAGCGACTGCACCTATGGCCAACTGATTTCTCCGACTCTCAAGAGCGTAACGATTAGCAACGACTCCGCCAGTGCTTCCGGTACAGACAAGTCCGTCACCTACACCGCCCACAAGGACGGCTCGTCTACCGCAGTAGAAAACTGGGCACACGGTAAAACGCTGGTTCCGGGCACCTATCGCATTACCGCTACAGCAGACGGTAAGCTGCTGGCCAGCAAGTATATCACCGTAAGTCGAAAACCGATCACCATTACGGCTCCCTCGGCGCAGGATGGTCGAATTACCTTTACGGACGAGGATGGAAAATCAGGTTTCGTAACTGGTGACAATTATACGGACCTGTTCAAGACAGAGGGTATGCCATCTAGTACTGTTCCCGCCGCCGGTGTATACAATGTCAGCGTGGTTTATAACGAAGACGCCGATGACTTTACCAACAAGCAGGCGGAATTCTTCTCCAAGTACACGCCTACGCTGAAAAGCTCCATGGTGCTTGTGAAGGCGAATGCCTACAAGGTAACCTACTCCAATGGTAACAACGGCACATTGAAGGGTTATCAAGGCGATTATTCGACCTTCATTAACAGCGGTGCCCAGATCGCCAGCGGCAGCAATGTGATTTTCACCGCTACGCCGGCAGAAAACTATCAGGTTTGGAAATGGACGGTGAAATCCGGCGATCAGGAGCTGTCTGAAAATACAGACTACACCCTCTCGACAGATAAGAAAACACTGACGGTTTCGAGTTTGCAAAAGAATCTGGATGTACAAGTTGAATTCTCCAACCAGTTCTACAAGGTGTCGGCGCAGAGCAATGGCGGTAACGGCACTGTCACCGCCGCAGTGGGCGATGTTCCGGTCTTGACCTCTTCTGTACTCAGCGGCACCGAGGTCACCTTTACCGCAGCGCCGACTAACGGCTATGTTGTAAATCAGTGGACGGTTACGCGCGATGGAACATCCGAAACCCAGACGAACACGGACGGTTCTGTTTTCAGCGGCAAGGAGCTGAAACTGACCATCACTGCGAATACCACGGTCACTGTAACCTTTGAGGAGACGGCACAGTACACCGTATCCTATTCCGCTGTAAAGCAGGAAGATTACACGTCTGTTCCTCTGAACTTTGAAACGACCGGTCTGACCGGCGGCAAGGGCGAAAAGGGCTCTACGGTTACGCTGACCGCGAAGCCGTCCTCCGCAATGGGCATTGCCGGCTGGCAGTACAAGACCAAGCCAGACGGCGCCTGGACCAACACGAGTGTTACCGGACTGAGCTACACGATTCAGAATCTGCAAAGCGATATCTGGGTACGCGCACTGGTCAACGACAGCGCAACGCCGACACCGGTATCTTTTAGTATCGTAAACGAGAGCGGTAAAACTGTCGAGGGCGGCACGCTGACCGCAAAGTATACCGCAAACGGTGCAGAAATTCAGAGTGGCAACGATTGCACGACCTACAGCAGCATCACTTTTACCTATGAAGAGCCGACCGCGTATGAGGTCGTAGGCTGGAAGGTAAGCTGGGAGGCAAACGGTAAGGTAAACAGTAAGGATGTACCTGCAAACCGCAACGGCGACAGCAAAACCTTCACCTACACCATCGACAGCCTGACCACGAAAACTACGGTCAACATGGTGGTTCGGCCGAAACCTACGGTAGCAATTACACCGCCGGAAAATGGCACGTTCAGCGTAACCTACACGCTGAACGGTGAAACGGTAAGGCCGGAAGAGGGCAAGTATGTCTACTCCGGCACAATAGCAACCGTAACCGCAACGCCGAAAGATAATGACTATGTTGCAGCGACGGCAACGGCTACTTGGAACGACGGCAGCTACATAGCCAATTACGACAAAAAGGTGAACGGCGAGCAAACGCTAACGCTGACGGATGTTTCCATCAAGGCAGACACCACCTTCACTGTTGCCTTTGTGGAAAAGCCTAAGGTAACGATTGAGACCGCTACGGGCGGTACAGTTGCAGTCAAGGGCACGGTGAACGGCACGGCAAATATCGTACTGACAAACGACGTCTATCATGTAGACTTCGACACCGACTTGACCATTACAGCAACCCCGGCAGATGGCTATGTTGTAGGTACAATCAACGGCAGCGCTGTCAATGAAAGCAAGGCAAACGGCGCAAAGGACAAGACCATTAAGGGTGTTGGAGAAAACACCACCATTACCGCTGCATTTACGGCAAAGCCGGTAGTAACGATTGATAGTACCGCTACGGGCGGCACCGTTACGGTCGAGGGCACGGTGGACGGCACGAAAAAAACGCTGACCACCGGCAACTATGTAGACTTCGACACCGACTTGACCGTTACGCTGGCACCGGGTAAGGGCTACGAGGTCGGCGATATTACCGGAGCCGCTCCGCAATACACCGACGGCGACGGCACTACAACCGATAACAAGTCCTACACCATCAGCAAGGTGCAGGGCAACCAGACCATCAAGCCTGTCTGGTCGGCAATCCCGACCACTACGGTCGACTGGTCTGTCATCGACAAGACGCCGGACACGGACGGCGGCACGGACGGCACGCTCACGGCGACTGTCACCCGCAAGAACATGGGCAGCTACAAGGTGACCGACTCCACCGCTGGTACACTTACGGTTTACCGCGACTCGGTCGTTACCTTCACCGCAACGCCGGAGACCGGCTATAAGACCGGCGGATGGCAGCTCAACGGCGAAAAGCAGGGCAGCCAGCCGACGCTTACCATTACAAACGACATTGTAAATACTACGCAGAAGGTTGAAGTTCAGTTTGACCCGCTGGGCAAGCAGGTGACCTACGGCTTCCAGGCAGACAGCGCGAATGCTGCGGCGCATAAAGCACAGCTTACGGCACAATTCAAGCCGAACAGCGGCCCGGAAACCAACTTTAAAAGCGACACCACGCCGGCCACCGATGGTTCCATCACCTTTACCGTTTCCGGTCTGGATGACGGCTACGAGGTAGAAGGCTGGTATGTGGACGGCAACAAGCAGTCCGGTGAAACCGATACGACCTTTACGCACAGAGTGACCCATAATGTCGGCATGGATGTGCGGGTCAAGATCGTCCGCAAGTCGTATACGGTGAACTTCTCCGCAACGAACGGCACCGTAACAGCACAGGCAAACGATGCACAGCTTGCAACGGGAAATTCCGTTGTCGGTGACACGAGCGTTACCTTTACGGCGGCACCGCAGAGCGCCACCGGCTATACCTTCGACGGCTGGACGGTAAACGGTAAGACGAACGAAGAACAGAACGAAACACTCACGCTCAACATTACAGAGAACACCACGGTTTCCGCAGCATATACGCTGAAAACCGTATCCTACGCGGTAAACTACGGTGTCACTTCGGAAAACGGTACGCTGACCGCAAAGAACGTCACGAATGCGTTCGACTCCGGCGCAGAGCAGCCTGCCGGCTCGACCATCGTCTTTACGGCACAGCCGAAGGACGGTTATCAGGTCAAGGGCTGGTATACGGCGGCTGACGGCATGACCGCAATCACTGGAACGACATCCGAGCAGAACAGCTACACCATTACCAATCTGACCGATGAAGCAACGGTATATGTAGCATTTGAACCGATTCCGACCTATGATATTACGCTCAGCACGACCGGTCTGGGCCATATCACCGCAACGGTAAACGGCAAGGACGCTAAAATCGCGGACGGCAAGCTGACGGTAAGCCGTCACGACAATGTAGTCCTCACCGCAGTACCGGATGCAAACCAGTATCTGACCGGCTGGACGCTGGACGGCGAAACCAAGGGCAACAGCAGTCTGTCGCTGACGCTGGACGATGTAACCGAGGGTCACGCAGTTGCAGCAGACTTTGCGGCAAGCCAGCTTGTTACGCTGAAAACGGTCTGCGGCGCAAATGGCACGCTGACCGCTCAGGCTGGCTATGGCGACGCACTTCAGACCATCGACGCCTCCTCCGAATCCGGTATTCAGGTGGAGAAGGGCAAGAAGGTCGTTCTGACTGTCACTCCGGGAACAGACTACATGGTAGAGAAGTGGATGGTCAACGGCACGGTTCAGGATAACCTGTCCAACACGCTCACCATCGAAAATCTGAACGAGAATACCACGGTTGCGGTTGCGTTTGAGACGCCGCTGACGCTGTATTCGATTCCGCAGAGCGACAAGGGCTACACCGTAAGCAATGTGAAGAAGACCCCGAATGATTACGGCAACGAGAATCAGATTCGCGCAAGAGGCACGGTCACCTTCACCGTAGCACCGGTAAGCGGACAGTATCTCACCGCACTCACGGTAAACGGCAAGAATTGCCTCGCTACGATCAGCAACGATGGCAACGAGAACAAGCTGACGGTCGTGAACAATCGGAACGGCAGCTACACCATCACCGTTGAGAATGTCCGCAAGGAGATTGCACTGACGGCAGCTTCCATGCAGTTCAAGACGGTTACGAACGATTTGACCGTTCCGGAGAACCTAAAGAAGAAATATCCCGATGCCGACGCGCTGAAAACCGAGCTGCGGACGCAGGTCAATCAGGTGAATGCTTCCGTGCCGGCGGCGAACATTCAGTATTATGACATTAAACTCCAGTACACCGAAGATGGCGGTAAAACTTGGATTGACGCAACCAAGGAGCACTTCCCGGCAGGCGGTATCACCGTAACGATTCCGTACAGCGAGCTCAAGAGCGGTCTGGACCGCAACTACACCTATACGGTGATCCATATGTTCACGACGGATATGAAGGGTCACAAAATCGGCGACACCGAGCCCATCACGCCCACAAATGACGAGGACGGCATTTCCTTTACGGTAGACAGCCTCTCTCCGTTTGCAATCGGCTAGTATAAGACTTCCGGCAATTCTGGCGGCGGCGGTGCCGGTGGTGGCGGTGGTGGCGGTGCCGTTGCACCGACCACCTACGATGTTGTGATCCCGTCCGCGCTGGCGAACATCGTCAAGACGGATAAGACTAAGGCGGCGGCAGGTGACACCGTAACGCTTACTGTGTCCGGCGAGGGCACGCTGACCGTTACGGACGCAAACGGCAAGTCCGTTGCGCTGACCGACCTCGACAGCGGCAAATACACCTTCAAGATGCCGTCCTCCAAGGTCAATGTGGCGTTTGCCGCGTCCGACGAAACCAAGCCGTGTGATGGCGGCAAGGATTGCCCGTCGGCACCGTTTACGGATGTGGATACCTCGAAGTGGTATCATGAATCCATTGACTATGTGCTGAAACACAGCATGATGAACGGCGTTTCCGGCACTTCCTTTGCACCGAACAGCAATCTGACACGCGGTATGCTTGTGCAGATTCTGTTCAATCTGGAGGGCAAGCCGCAGAGCGCTTCGGCAAGCTTCTCCGACGTTAAGGTGGACGCATGGTACGCCAAGGCGGTCGGCTGGGCAGCAGCAAACAAGGTCGTAACCGGCTACACGGACGGCACATTCCGACCGAATGCAGCCGTCACCCGTGAGCAGGCGGCAGCAATCCTGTACCGCTGCGCACAGAGCAAGAACATCGACGTTAGTGTAGACGAAAATACGAACATTCTCAGCTTCGCAGACGCGCAACAGGCAAGCGAGTACGCAATTCCCGCATTGCAGTGGGCTGTCGGCGCAGGCGTGCTGAACGGCAAGGGCGGCAGTCTTCTTGCCCCGACCGGCACCGCAACTCGTGCCGAGATCGCCGCAATCATGCAGCGCTGGTGCGAGAAGATCGTTCAAAAGTAAAACCAAATACGCCGAATGGCATGAAAAAGGAGCAGTCTATGACTGCTCCTTTCAGATTGTCGAAAAAACGAAGTTTTTTGACAGTCTCGGAGCGTATAGCATGAAATTGCTATACGCTCTTTTTATGGTCTTGCAATCTATTTTCCAATAGCATGAATTTTTACACGTTCCCGCGGAATTTAATCGTAATATCCGTCATATTCATGCGCTCTCTGGGAAACTGGTGCCGCTCGAGGTAGTCGTAGAGCAGGCGGATCGGGAGCGTGCCCTGTGTTTTGACGTCCTGCCCGATGATGAAATCGACCGTACCGTTTTTGACCATTTTGATGTTGCCCTCGGTAATGTCGTGAACGACGATATGCAGCTTTTCGCTGCGGTGTACGGCGTGCACGGCGCGGTAAACGCCCTCCCGTCCCGCAGAGGTCAGATAGATGCCGCGCAGCTCGCTGTCCGACTGAATGGCGCGCATAGCGATGCGCTCGGAAAGGCTTTCGTCGAGGAAAGAGCATTCCGGGTGCAGGACCCGGATATCCGGAAAGCTCTCCGCCATTTCGGTGCTGAATCCGGTAAAACGCTGCGAGTCGGCATAGTGACCGCTGCGCTGACCCAGAATCGGCAGCACGCTGCCGTGCCCCTGCATGACCATGCCGAGCAGCGCAGCGGCGGCGCGGCCGCTCGCGATGTTGTCCGCGCCGACATAGGCGATACGGTTCGCGTCGGTGATATCCGTGTTGAATGTCACGACAGGGATGCCCTGCTGCTCGCTGAGCGTGTTTATCCTGTCGCGCACGAGCGTATTCGCGAGCGGCATGAGCGCGAGGCCGTCGATGTGCTCGGTCGTTACCAGCTCATCGATCAGCGTCAGCTGATGCTGCACATCCATATCCTGCATCGCGCGCACGATGACCGTGATGTTCGGGAGAAGCTCACGCTCGGAAAAGCTCTCGAACAGCTCGCACAGCATCTGCACGAAGGGCGAATGGCCGGAGTGGAGCACCACGCCGATCTTCCACTGCTGCGTCTGCTGCATGACGAGACGGTTTGAGATATAGCCCATTTCGCGCGCCGTCGCGCGGATGCGCTCCGCAACTTCCTCGCGCACACCCTCCTTGTGGTGCAGGGCGCGGTCCACCGTGCCGCGCGACACCCCGCAGCGGTCAGCAATCTGCTGCATCGTTACCATAAAATCACTCTCCTGCGTTCTCTGTACTTATACTATATCATAAAATACAGCCGTGCGCCAGATGTTACATCTGCACGAAAATGTTGTGCTGCACATCGTCCGCGATACAATGATAGCGCCGTTTTTGTGCATAATATCATAAATTATTGCAATGTTAATGTGCATAATCACGAGATAATGCACGGATAAATGATAGTGCACCCAAGCTATTGCAACCGGAAATCCGCTGTGATATTCTGTGATTGTCAAGTGAACAAGGCCATTCACAAAATCGAAAAACCCCCCAAAGAGAGTGAGAGAAACAAAATGTCATTTTTCAGTTCCATGATCTGGATCGCGCTGAGCTTCCTGTTTTTCACCGTCATGGTGGCAGTCATTTCAGCGTGGAAAACCCGAGATGACAAGCTCGACACCGCCGAGGGATACTTCCTCGCGGGGCGCGGACTGCCGGGTATTGTCATCGCAGGCTCGCTGCTGCTGACCAACCTGTCCGCAGAACAGCTTGTCGGCACAAACGGCCAGGGCTGGGCTTCCAATATGAGCCCGATTGGCTGGGAGGTCGGCGCACTGTTCACGCTGTTTGCGCTGGCGCTGTGGTTCCTGCCGACCTACCTCAAAATGGGCACGACCACCATCCCGCAGCTAATGGAAGCACGCTTTGGCCGCGGCACCAAGCTGATGTTCTCGTTCGTCATCGTTGTGATGTACTCCATCCTCAATCTGCCGGTCATCCTTTACTCCGGTGCGGTTGTATTTGAGAATATCTTCGATATTTCCGGTATCTTCGGCATCGGCAAGTTCCAGGCTGTCGCAATCCTGTGTGTCGTCATCGGCATTATCGGCGGCTGCTACGCCATCTTCGGCGGTTTGAAAGCGGTTGCCGTATCCGACACCATCAACGGCGTCGGCCTTATCATCGGCGGTCTGATGATTCCGTTCCTCGCGCTGGCGCTGCTGGGTCACGAGACCACCGGCGGCGGTCTGGTAGAAGGTGTCAAGTACCTCGTACAAACCGAACCCGAAAAGCTCAACGCATGGGCTTCGTGGGATGCTGCTGAACCGGCGCTGCCGTGGCCGCTCATCTTCACGGGAATGTTCTTCAACAATCTGTACTGGTGGTGCACGAATCAGTCCTTTGTACAGCGCGCACTTGCTGCAAAGAGCCTGAAGGAAGGTCAGAAGGGCGCGATCTACTGCGGTTTCCTCAAGACCATCGGCTTCTTCTATCTGGTGCTGCCGGGCGTTATCGCTTACCACCTGCCGTCCATTCAGGACAAGCTGGCGGCGGCCGGTTCCTCCGCGATCGACTTCGCTTATCCGGCACTGGTTTCCGCCGTTGTTCCCAAGCCGGTCATGGGCTTCTTCGCCGCTGTTCTGTTCGGCGCGATCCTGTCCTCGTTCAACTCGGTGCTCAATTCCGCATCGACCATGTTTACCCTCGACCTGTACCGAACTGCCATCAATCCCAAGGCTTCGGATATGCAGTGCGTCAAGGTCGGCAAGATCTACGGCACCTGCGCCGGTGCAGTCGCTATCTGCGTGGCACCGTTCGTTATGTTCGCACAGGGCATCACGACCTTCCTCAACTCTATGAGCCAGTTCGTTTCCCTGCCGATCCTGTTCACCGTACTCGGCGCGCTGATCTTCCGCAAGGCACCGAAGTACGCGCCCAAGGTCATCACCGCTGTTCACGTTATCGCTTACGGCGCGTTTATGATCCTCAAGCCCTGTTACCCCACCTCGGGTGAGCCGATTCATTATCTGTACGCCATCGCTGTGCTGTTCGTCGTTGAATTTGCCATCATGTGGTATCTGAACAAATACCGCGGCACAGAGGAATATGTTCCGGCCGATGTCGGTGCAGTTGATCTGACCCCGTGGAAGTATCGCCATATCGTATGTATCATTGGTATCATTCTGGCGATCGGCATCTACATTCTGTTTTCGCCCATCGGCATTGCCGCATGAGTATAATAAAGTCTAACCAAGAACCTAATTGAGAAAAGAAAAGGAGAACAATTACTATGAAACTCGGATTTAATGAAGCAAATGACCGTTTCTGCAAGAACCACAGCGTTATGATAGACCTCGAGCTGTGCGAGAAGTACGGCTTCGACTGCATCGACATTCAGTCGGAGTGCCTGAACCGCGACCTCGAAGCCGGCAAGATCACCCTCGAGGAGATGGGCGCCTGGTTCCAGAGCCACCATCTCAAGATGCTGTCCTACAACGCGCTGTGCTTCTTCAACATGAAGCAGACGCAGGAGGAGAAGGACGCTGTTATGGCTGAACTCGACGAGATCATCCGCCGCTGCAACATCCTCGGCTGCAAGATGATCGTCGTTGTACCGAGCAAGGACATGAAGGAGCGCGGCCTGACCCCGACCCGCAAGGAAATCCGCGAGGATGCAGTTGCTGTTCTCAAGGAAATGGTTAAGAAGTGCGAGCCGCACGGCATCCGCCTGAGCCTTGAGTTCTGCGGCGAGCCGTCCATGACCATCAACCGCTTCGAGGACGCTTACGCCATCGTTGAGGCGGTCAACAGCCCGTATGTCGGCGTAACGCTCGACCAGTACCATTTCTACGCAATGGGCTCCGGCTGGGATACCCTCGAAAAGGCGGACGGCAAGAAGATTTTCGTATGGCACCTGAACGGCACCGAGGATATGCCCTGCGGCGCTTACTACAACAACGACGAGAAGCGCCTGTGGCCGGGTGCCGAGGGCGACTGCCTGCCGCACGCACGCTACGCCGATACCCTCAGGAAGATCGGCTTTGACGGCGACTGCTGCACCATCGAGATTTTCCGTCCGGAATACTACGAGCTGTCGCAGGAGGAAAACGTCAAGAAGTCCGCAGAAGTCACCCGCGCACACGTTGCAAAATACGCACAGTTCTAATATCGTAAAATCAGCAGTATCTCACAGCATATTCCCCAGCATTTATCACGTTTTTTGATCTGTAAAGGAGAATTTATTATGAGCTATCTGAAAAAAATCGGCGCACTGTTTGTTTCCTCCGCCTTGATGGCATCTATGCTCGCAGGCTGCGGCTCGTCCTCCGATTCCACCGGCGGCAGCGGCTCTCAGGCTGAGGGCGGTGACGGCAATTACAACATTTCCATCGTTTTCAAGACCACCTCGAACGAATACACCCAGTACATGATGGCAGGCGCGAAGAAAGCAGCCGAGGAGACTGGCGCGGTGCTCGACATGAAGGGCGCGACCTCGGAAACCGCCTATGACGAGCAGCAGAACATGATCGAAACCGATCTGCACGCCAGCAAGTATGACGCGATGATTATCGCGCCGCTTCAGGGCGATATGGCGACGACGCTCGTCAGCGGCACGGATATGCCCATCTTCGCAATCGACACGGACTTTAATGCACCGGAGAAGATTTCGTTCATCGGCATCGGCCAGAAGGATGCAGCGGCAAGCGGCGGCGAAAAGGCTGTCGAGGCGGCGAAGGCAGCCGGCTGGGATAAGATCGAAGCAGCTTATATTGCGGGTGTTCAGGGTGACTCCACCGCAGATGCACGCCGCACCGGCTTCCAGGAGGGCATTGACGGTGCGGGCGGCACCTTCCTCGCAGACGAGGTGCAGTATGCTGATGCGGTAGCCGATAAGGCGACCCTCTGCATGGAGGGCATCATGCAGAGCCATCCGGAGGGTCTGGCGATCATCGCCTGCCACAACGACGACTGCGCGATCGCGGCAGCTCGTGCAGCAGCGAACAATCCGGCTTACGCCAACACCATCTTCATCGGCTTTGACGGCAACATCACCGCAGCACAGTCCATTCTGGACGGCGGCGAGACCATGACCGTTGCACAGAGCGGTTACGATCAGGGCTATCAGGCAGTTAAGACCGTTGTGGCCTACCTCGACGGCGAAAAGGTAGACAGCTTCGTTGACTGTGGTACCAAGGTCATCGACAGCACTACCGCCGAGGACTACATGGCAACTCTCAAGAGCCAGATGGACGGCAAGGCAGTTGCACAGTAAACCGTAATACCATGCGCTGCACTTGCAGCAGTAAGTGCAGCGCATCTATTAAAAAATCACGTTTCTACAAGGAGAGAAAACCAATGGGCATTCTGAAAATCGGCGTAGTTGGCTGCGGCCGTATCGGCAAGCTGCACATCAACAACCTGATCAACTCTGTACCGGGCGTACAGGTAGTCGCAGCAGCAGATCCGATGCTGGATAAGTCCGGCGCACGCGAGTGGCTGGCAGAGCGCAAGATCACCAACGTTTCCA
>OHAY01000859.1_pt1 | contig 30444 bp, 29 predicted proteins | sample 1577191 | NCBI WGS metagenome assembly OHAY01 (sample SAMEA3541504, study PRJEB24748) | human gut metagenome | biome: human gut; feature: human-associated habitat; material: faeces | place: China | collected 2012 | reverse complement strand
GCCCATTAAAGTGGTACGTGAGCTGGGTTCAGAACGTCGTGAGACAGTTCGGTCCCTATCCATCGCGGGCGCAAGAAACTTGAAGGGGGCTGCTCCTAGTACGAGAGGACCGGAGTGGACAGACCAATGGTGTACCAGTTATCCCGCCAGGGGTACAGCTGGGTAGCTACGTCTGGGACGGATAAACGCTGAAAGCATCTAAGCGTGAAACCAGCCTTGAGATGAGGTTTCTCATAGCAAAAGCTAGTAAGATTCCATGAAGACGACATGGTAGATAGGCCAGGAGTGGAAGTTCGGCAACGAATGGAGCGGACTGGTACTAATAGATCGAGGGCTTAACTTAAGAAGCAAGAGAGAAGGAATTAGGGGAAGTTAAGGAAAGACTCTTCTGAGTAGTTTTGAAGGAACGAAAGTTGCTTCAAGGAAAGAGAATTCAGTGACGATAGCTGCGAGGATCCACCTGTATCCATACCGAACACAGTAGTTAAGCTCGCAAACGCCGAAAGTACTTGTCTGGAGACGGACTGGGAGGATAGGAAGTTGCTGATTAGAAGAAAGAGCGTCTATAAACATGGGCGCTCCTTTTTTATGCAAAGAAATTTGGGAAAGTCTAAAGTCTTATGTAAGTGGAGAACTTTGTGCCTCTTTTATGCCTGATATAAGAGCGAAAAAGCAATAGATTGCCTGTGCTCTCTCTCAGGCATAGGCAGATAAGCGGAACCTCCTATGGTATACAGGTGAATAGAATAAGCAAGTGTGGAAAAAGCAGCCGGAATAATCGGCTGCTTTTTTATATTCAAACGGGGAAATTACCGTTACACGATAGAAGAGAATTTCTAGATAAAAAAGCCGCCATGCGTGAATTAAAAAACGCATAAGCGGCTCTAAAAGAATCTGATATATTGGGGAGGAACTGTCCGGGCATTCGCGCCCCTCTACCGGCCAGCAGGATTCAACGTTTAATGCCAAACTCCTCCTGCCCGGTGAAATAAGTATAGCGAGGTATTTGATTACTAATCCGAATGTTACTGAAAATACTTAAAGTATTAGATGTTACAGATGTTGTACCGCATGGATATAACACAAAGGGATTTTAAGATTTTGTAACAACATGGTTAGGACAAAGTATGGAAAAAAGACGGGATTATGATTTATTTTTTTCAAAATACGATACATGACATTTTATAGTTTCAAAAAGTCATAAAACCTCCTTTGCGAAAAAAAGCGAGATTAAAAGCGTTGAATGCCGTTCCCCATGTATTAGATAATGCAGTGATAGTAGAAAAATATAAAGATAAAGTCCATAAGAAGGATCAGTATTATGTGGATATGTATACGTTGATTAAGAACTATGATGATTTGTATCTGGTTAAGATTGTTTGTAAAGATTTTAGTGAAACGGAGCAGCGCGTTGATATTATTGACGCGTTTCTTTACGAAATGATGATACAAAAAAAGAATGGGAACGTCTCACATACGACACTCATAATGCTGAGCGCGTAAGAACGGAGACCAATTCCCATCCTCTTGAGGTTAGTGTAACCGATCTGCTCCGTGATGTCAAGGATAGAAATGGGAAGCCTTTCGTTGTAAACTGCAAATTACGCTTTGCTAATGAAGTAAAAATGTTGCGTGCAGCTACTGGTGAAGAAGCTAAGAAAATTCGAGATAAGCAAGATCGAAAATGTATCATAGTTGCTAAACAGTATGATATACTGAAAAATAAATGGGCAGTTAAAAGGATATCAAGCAAGCACTATGCGGTATTGAGAATATAAAGGTGGTGGAAAGCTTTGATGGAAAAGACGATTCAGTGCCCGCTGGTAAATAGACTTGTAGAAGATGATTTTTGTTTTGATACATCTGTTGTCGCAGAAGGGCATACGCCAAAGCGATTTTTACCAGATGAATTGACTTGGAGCGAAGAATTAGTAAAAATTTGTTTAAATTGCCCTAATCATAGAGATTAAATAAGTGTATTGGCATAGAGCCGCTTACAGAAATGTAGGTGGTTTTTCGTTTATCAAGGACCTGTCAATGCACCGAAGCCGGTGCTGACGGTGTTAGAGGACAACAATCAGCGTTATCAACGCGGTTGGAGAATTAATTAACAAAAATTAAAGCAGAAATACTGGCAAGCATATGCAGGCAGTATAGGAAGGTGAGAAGAGCCTTATGCGGAAGAGGATTAGCTAGGATCTGGCGTGCTGATGAAAATCTATGGACGGTATAAAAACGCACAAAAAATCTATATCTGCATGCAGCTGGCAAAGCTGTAAATATTAGGCTGCTTTGAGTGTGCTCATCAAAACGGAGATATACTCTAATTCTGATGGTAAAATATTCTATATATGCTACAATAGAAGAAGTTATAATAAATAAAAGCAGGCGTATATGGAGGTTTGGGCGGGTATGGAAAAGCGATTTTTAGTTGTAGATTTTGAATTTACTTTTTATAAACGGCCGGTAGGGAAACCGCGCGGATTTTTTTCTGAGATCATTGAGATTGGCGCAGTTAAACTGGATGGAGCTACTGGTGAGACGTTGGGAAAGGTACAAGATTTTGTAAAACCACACTTTTTTCCAAAGCAGGCAAAAGAGGCCATGGAATTTTGCATGATTACTGAAAAAGATATGAAGAAAGGGATTGTGTTTGAGGAGATGGTTCGTGAACTGGCGGATTTGTATGAGCCGGGGGAAACATTTTTTACGGCATGGGGCGACTCCGATTATGCGGTATTGCAGGAAGGATGCGAGCGGCATGGTATAGAGAATCCTATCCCACGTTCTGCCTATTTAGATTTGGCAGAAGCCTATCGGTTTTGGGTTGGCAGTGAGCGGACAATCGGTTTGCGGCAGGCCACGGAAGAGCAGGGCGTAGATACGGCAGGGCTATGGCATACTGCGTTTGATGATGCCAATAATACGGGAAAGTTGCTGATGAATATGTTGGCAAAAGGATGGACGCTGGACGCATATGAGAAGGCGAAACAAGAATGGGAAACCGAGCATTTGGAAAAATAAAGCCAGAACTGGGAGCGGCGTTTTGGTATTTGCCGGTATGGATAGCATAAAAAAAGGAATCTTCCGTCAGTTGGAAGATTCCTTTTTTATGAGACTTATTCATGCATGCCTTTTTGCAGCGCCGTTCGGAAAATAGCCGTCAAGGCGGCGTACTGTATAGCGATATCTTCTTTCAATGCATCGTTTTCTGCAGTATCTGGTGCCGAAAACGGCGTAACCTGTTCGTAATTACGATGAAGTTTTTCTAAGCTTTCCATGAAACGGAGCAAATCTTCATAGACAGACTGCGTGACATAGAGCTGGTTGTCTTCGATATATTGCCGTGCTTCCATAAGAAGAGCGGTTGTTTTTTGCTGTGCCGTATCCGAATAGAGTTGGGTAATTTTTTCAAATGCCAGATTTTTATTTTCGTCCCATTGAGAAACGATATCTCGGGTTTGCGGAGCGGTAAAACCGTGATGAAGCAGCCAGGTCTGCATATCTTCTTTGGTATATTTAGAGAAGTTTGGCCATTGGAGAAGCTGTTCCTGCGCGAGTACTTCGTTCATTGCTCGATATACATGAGTATGTATAGCCAGGAGATGGCGGTGCTGGTTTTCTGCAAATATATTGTAATGAGGTGCGCCGGCCAATACTTCTTTTTCTTTATTCTGGAGTGCCTGTCGGACGGCTTCCGGAATTTCCCGATCTAAGCGGGAATAGACGGTGTGCTGTGTATAGAGTGCCAGTATACCAGAAATAAATACGGCCGCAAGGGCTAACAGGGTAGGACCCGGAATCATTAATATATCCATAAGAAATACCTCCTTAACGTACAGGGCTGGTCAATTCATCAGCCTGAGAAATAATAACAGCGCCGGCTTTTTCCATTTCAGCAACAGCAGCGGCAGTTGTATCCGGACTAATGCCGCGGCAGGCGCCTAAATTTAAGATAACTGTGAATCCGGCGGAAAGGAGTTGGAGAACTGTTGTTTTTACACAGTAATCAGTCGCTAAACCGCCGCAAATGACGGTCGTAATGCCATGACATTTCAAGTACTCAATTACACCGGTAGAACGAGTATTTTGCAGATCATGATAGCAAGCGCCATAAGGATGGCAGTCGGGTTCAATGCCTTTATATACTTGAAAATCATATGCTGCAGGATCAAGGCCGGAAATAAAGTCGAATCCTTTTGTGCCGACAATCGCATGGCTGGGCCAATATACATCTGCATTTTGATATCCTTGCACCGCGGTAAGCGGAGGGTGATGGGCATCGGCAATCCATACAGCTGCCGGAGAATGGGCATCACGGGAAGCGATGCGGCGGGACGCAAACTGAGCCTGGCGATTTAATTCTTCGGCTATTGCATCGCCTTCTTGGACAGGCAGTTCATCAGGGCAAACAGGTGTAAAGGTATTCTGCGCATCGATGTCAAAGGACGCGACTAATTCTGATGCAGGCAATATATACAAGGCATAGTCCTCCTTTATAAAAAACAGATATAGGATACATGGAAATAGTTAATAAAAGCTGGCCTTACTCTGCGGAATAAGGCCAGGAATGATTACTCTTTACGTAATGCGGCATTCAGATCTTGGATGAATGCGTCTACGTTGATGCCATGAGCGCCGGCGCCTTCTCCGATCGTTTCGTAATGCGCAGCCATACAGCCTACGCAGCCTAATCCATATTCCATAAATACGGGAAGTATTTCAGGATGCGCTTGTACCGCATCCATGATACCGGTATCTTTGGTGATTTCCATAACTATCGACTCCTTTACTTTGTTGTTTGTATTGATTATAGCATACTTTCCTCTGAAAATTGTAAAAATAAACTATTTCTTTATCGGGTGTTTGCGGACAAGAACTGGGGACACCGAATCTGTAAGGCGGACAAGATAAAAATATGACAGTCCCGGCAATATGAGGGTAGATTTCAGGGATGAATTCGGTGGCGAAGGAACGATATTACTGGGGGCAGAAAGCGGTGATATAAAACATCTTATGGATATGGGGAAGTAAACCGGAGGATAAGTAAGAATATAAAAGGTGCTGTCGATATGTGCACTATGTTAATGATAGAGCCGGAAGATATCTGACAAAAGGCAAGAGTTTGAAGCAGTGGTTTTGGCAATGCTTTTACAGTAAGAGTTTGGCGATGAGAAAAGGAGAATCAGCAACTGCATATTTGTTTATGTTATTTATTGAAGTGGATTTTTTAGGATGGGAGGCCGGGTTTTGTGTCTGCGGCGATGCGATAAGGCGCTGTAATATAAGTGAATTAAGAGTGTTTTCGTGGAGAGGGTGTATATATGTGACAAGAAATGTTGGACATAGTATAATAGCACATATATCTTGATACTGCATTACAAAGGTTCGTCCTGCGTAAGAAGGTCATGCTCGAGTTATCCAATCCGACAAGAAGGGAGGCGATCCAATGGAAGAACGAATTGCATTGATAGGAATCATTGTACAGGATACCGATTCGGCAGTCAGAATCAACGATATATTGCATCAATACAACCGTTATATCGTAGGCCGTATGGGATTGCCGAAAGCAGATAAACAGACCGCTGTTATCAGCCTTGTACTTAAAGCGCCGCAGCATATCGTAAGCGCGCTGGCAGGAAAACTGGGAATGTTGGAAGGCGTACAGGCAAAAACGGTATATGCCGCAAAGTAGGCTGCGAGGAAAGGAATTAGAGTGAAATACGATCCGAAATCCGCAATAGCAGAAGAATTTATTAACCATGAGGAAATCATGGATACCTTGGCATATGCGGAGAAAAATAAAAGCAACAGAGAATTAATCCAAACGATTTTAGAAAAAGCCAAAGAGGGAAAAGGAATTTCCCATAGAGATGCGTTGGTACTGCTTGAATGCGATCAGGAAGATTTGAATGAAGAAATGTTTTCCTTGGCAAAAGAGCTCAAGGAACGATTGTATGGCAAACGCATTGTGCTGTTTGCGCCGCTGTATCTGTCTAATTACTGCATTAACGGCTGTGTGTATTGTCCGTATCACCGGCAGAACCAGCATATTCGCCGGAAAAAATTAACCCAGGAAGAGATTCGGCGGGAAGTGATCGCGCTGCAGGATATGGGGCATAAGCGGCTGGCGTTGGAAACCGGGGAAGATCCGGTTATGAATCCGATTGAGTATGTACTGGAAAGCATTAAAACGATTTACAGTATTCATCATAAAAACGGCGCGATCCGTCGGGTAAATGTAAACATTGCGGCTACGACAGTAGAAAATTATCGGAAGCTTAAAGAGGCGGGGATAGGCACATATATTTTATTTCAGGAAACGTATCATAAAGAAACGTACGAACAGCTGCATCCGACGGGGCCGAAACATGATTACGCTTACCACACAGAAGCGATGGACCGAGCGATGGAAGGCGGTATCGACGATGTAGGGATCGGCGTGTTATTCGGCTTGAATTTATATCGATATGATTTGGCAGGACTGCTGATGCATGCCGAACATTTGGAAGCGCGCATGGGCGTAGGTCCTCATACGATCAGCGTACCTCGTATCCGTCCGGCAGACGATATTGATCCGGATACGTTTTCCAATGCGATCAACGATGATATTTTTGCGAAAATCGTGGCAGTTATTCGAATCGCAGTGCCGTATACCGGCATGATCTGCTCGACCCGAGAATCCATTGCCTGTCGGAAGCGCGTGTTGGAACTGGGCATATCGCAAATCAGCGGCGGTTCGCGGACCAGCGTGGGCGGTTATGAAAAAGAGGAAACACCGGAAGAAAATTCGGCGCAGTTTGACGTCAATGATAATCGTACGTTGGATGAAGTAGTCAACTGGCTGTTGAAACTTGGCTATATTCCCAGTTTCTGTACGGCGTGTTATCGGGAAGGACGTACCGGCGATCGTTTTATGGCTCTGATTAAGTCTGGACAAATTGCCAACTGCTGTCAGCCGAATGCATTGATGACGCTGAAAGAATATTTAGAAGATTATGCTTCAGAAGATACGCAGCGGCATGGGGAAGCCGTCATAAAACGGGAGATGGAACATATACCGAATCCTAAAGTACGGGAAAAAGCAGCAGAATATTTACAGAAGCTTCATGATGGAAAACGAGACTTCCGTTTTTAAAAAATAAAAGAAAGGGTATTGGCATTCAGGAGATGCTGATACCCTTTTCTTTTTGATAAAAATATAAATTTTTATACAATAATTATTTCTTACTGTTTTCTTCGCTGATGAATTGGGGAATAAAGAATTTCTTTTTTGATAATTTGCATAAAGGTGGAATATAAAAATTATATGAAATTATTTGATAACATGATAGAAAATTATATAAAAAGATATTATAAATAGCTTAAAATATAGGAAAATTTTGTCATGTTACAAGATTATTATTGACAAAAACGCACTTTTAGTGAACAATGGGATAAGAAAATACCGTAGCGGAGTATAAATTTGTTAAAAGGAGGTATATTTATGCCAACGTTAGATGAAATCATTAAAGAGTTTATTGGCAGCGAAGAATATATCACAGATCGTAAAATTACCGAGGATGAAATTGTTCTGGATGTCAGTTTTCCACGGATCACTTGCACCTGTCCGAATTGCGGCGGTGAAAAACAGGAAGTAAAAGACTATCGGGAGCAGAAAGTAGCGTTGACGCTTTGTGATAAAGTTCCGGTATATGCTAAAATACATAAACGACGCCTCCGTTGTTATCGCTGCGGCCGTTCGTTTTATCAGCCGATCCCGTTCTTGAAACGCAATCAGCGCCGCAGTACGGTGCTGCTGGAGTCCATAGCGGAAGAATACGCAAAAGAGCAGTCTTTTGTCAATGTAGCCAAGCGGTTTAAGGTTTCCACTTCTGTGATTCGGCATGCAAATAAAATGAGCGATAAAAATGAAGAGTAAGTGATTCTTATACAGATAAAAAAGCCATCAGTCATTATAAAAGACCGATGGCTTTTCTTGTGCTTCTGTTTACTGTACAGGTGACAGGATAGAGCGGATATCTATTTTTTTGTCTTTTTCTAACATACCTGTTTGGATCAGGAAATCCTGGGTCTTGTTCAAATCTTCAATGTCGCTGTCTTTGATAGACGGATCGAAGTCATACCATGGCGCCATAGACTGGATTTGTTCTTGGGTAAGCCCGGTTTCTTCCATGGCAGCCGCGTAGGTAGTGGAAGGATCCGCCAGGTAAGACTGCACGACGCCGCGGTGAAGATCCATGAATTTCTTAACCGCTTCCGGATAGTTTTTCAGGAAATCTCCACGGACCGCAATAACGATCGAGGCATCGAGAAGGCCTTTGCCGGTCGTTAAGATACGAGCGCCTTCCTGCTGCAGTTTTAAAGTCTGCGGGCCGGCGATAAGCGCGGCGTCCGCACTGCCGTTTAAAAGAGCGGCAGCGCCCTGCGGAATGCCCATGGAAACAAACTGGACATCTTCTGCAGTCATACCGTTTTTCTCTAAAGCTGTTAACAGGAGCTGATGAAGGATTGTTCCTTTAGGGCCGGCAATTGTTTTTCCTTTTAGATCGGCAATAGACTGAATAGACGGATCCTGAGTCATGATGGTGAAGGCCTCGGGAGCACGGCTATACATGCCGATGATCTTTACGTCTACACCGTTGGCAGCAGCTAAAATTGCGCTGGTGCCGCCCAGCGCGTGGGTGATGTCAATGGAGCCGGCCGCCATAGCTTCCGTTTGTTTGGGACCTGCATCTAAATCAGAATACACGATTTTTATCCCGTCTTTCTCAAATCCTTTTTCAAATACCTGATCGTGTTTTTCCACGATAGACGGGATATTGAGCGGTGATTTTACATAGGTCATGTGTATGGTGTCTAATTTTGGCGCGGACTTTGCCGTATTGTCTGCGCCGCAGCCGGAAAGAAGGGCGGCCGCCGTTACTGCCATGCAGGCAAAAAGTGCTAATTTTTTTAGTTTCATCGTATCCTCCTAAACTAGGTATGTGTTATGATTGCAATGCGAAAAGCATGCGTTGCTGCAAAGAAACGCGATCTGCCAGCGCCGGCCGCGGATACGGTTCATTCTGCAGAATTTCCGCAGCGATGCGGCCGTTGTTGATCACGAGCAGGCGTTCGCCGAGGCGGGCAGCTTCCGTAATGTCATGCGTAATAAATAAGATCGTCTTTTTCTCATCTGTATAGAGCTGCATCAACTCTTCCTGCAGCTGCTGCCGAGTAAAGTAGTCCAGAGCGCCGAATGGTTCGTCCAAGAGAAGCAGTTCCGGTTCATAGGATAAGGCCCGGCCAATTGCCGCGCGCTGCGCCATACCGCCGGAGAGCTGGTGAGGATAGGCGTCTTTATAAGATGCCAGCCCTAAACGATGCAGGTAATATTCTGCTTTTTTCCGGGAACCGCCGCGTTTTCCATATTGCCAGAGACATATGTTTTCCATGACCGTAAGCCAGGGATAGAGACGGGGCTCTTGAAATACGATGCCGATTTTAGGCGGTTTGTTACCAAAGTCGATGCGCCCGCTGTCCGGTGTATCCAGCCCGGCCAGCAAACGAAGGAGCGTGGTTTTTCCGCATCCGCTTTTTCCGATAAGAACGTGAAAGGTTTCTGCGTACAGTGTCAAATCCAGCTGCTGCAGTACTGTGTGCCGTTTTCCAGCCGCCATATAGCTTTTCGTCAGTTCTCGTATGGAAATGTCATGCATGAGGATTTCCTTTCCGTGTATAGGGAAGCCAGCGGCAGCTGCCCCAGCAAAGGAGCGCGTCGATCAGGATGCCGGCGGCGCCGATGACCAGGATTCCCAAGATGACGATATCCGGACGAGCCATTTGTTCGCCGTCTAATATCATATAGCCGATGCCGGAAGCGGCGGCTATCATTTCCGCCCCGATCAAAGAGCGCCAGCTGTAGCCAAGCCCCAGCCGAATTCCCACCCAGATATAAGGGAAGGCTTGGGGAAGGCGCAGACGGATAAAGCGAGCCCTGGCGGGAAGGCCAAAGACAACGGCCGCTTCTTCCAATTTGGGATCGTATTGATGAATCCCGGCGGCGGTGTTTAAAAAAATAGGAAAGAACGTCGCCAAAATAACGATCAGCAGTTTACTGGCTTCTCCAATCCCAAACCAGAGAATAATCATGGGAAGCATAGCCAGCGGCGGTACATGGCGAAAAAATTCCAGGACCGGACTGGCAATGCGGTACAGGCGAGCCTGGGTACCCAGCAGCAAACCTAAGGGAAACGCCAGCAGAAATGCCAGAGAGAAACCGGCTAAGACGCGGGACATACTGGCGTAGATGTGCTTCCAGAGCATACCGGAAGACAAGAGCGTGAAAAAACTCTGGGCTACGCGCTCTGGCGGCGGCACAATAAAAGCGCTCCACCATGCTTCTTTGGTTCCGATATACCAAAAGAGAAAAATGAGCAGCCACAGAATTGACTTTTCAATATAAGGTTTAAAATTACGCATAAGCTCCTCGAAATGATATTTGTTATCACTAATTGATATTATAGAAAAGTATTGCAGATTTTGCAAGGCGTCGGACGAAGGAAAGGAAATTTAGTCTTTTGCGTTACATTCTTTCGCCTATCTGGTATACTAAGGATACTATATTGTTGGCAAAAGAAGAAAGGAAATTTGTATGAAACAAAAGATATCTGCTCTGGTAATGGGAGCTGTGTTTATATGGGCCGGCGGAGCCGCTGCGGCCGATGCGGCCAAAGAAGCCGGCGGCGAAGCGGTAAAAGAGGAACGCCCGGCGGTGATGAAAGCGGCTGCGGCGGAAGTGAAGGCCGCTGAAAAAGAAAAGATTACTGCGGAAGATATAGCGTTTGCTTCAGTGAAACTGGGGATGGAACAGGAAGAAGTTATTCATGCGCTGGGGGCGCCGCTTACCTATAAAAAAGGCGATCATTTTATCACGCTGAGTTATGAGTATGGCCGAGATCTGGTACGGAAATGGGAAGAGGCGCATGCAGAGAAAAAAGACGAACTGAAAGAGGAAAAACCGGAGATCGGAACGCTTCAGATCGCTGTGCGCCTGCCTCTGCCGCAGTCTGCTGTGCAGTCGGCTTCGCCGCAGCATTCGGGAGTGGAGCGGGTATATGTAACGGCGCCGTTCTTTTCGCTGCCTGCGGAAAGAGGCGTTCGTGCCGGTGACGGCGTAAGTTATTTGCTGGACCGATATGGAAAGCCGGCGGCAGTGCTGCGGGATGCAAATACGAATGGCTACCGGTTTGTTTATCAGGATGAAGAAAGCCATAAGACACTGGTGTTTTATGGTAAAGAACGCACGATAGAAGCGGCGGAGCTTTTTTATGATGACCGTGGCATATACCGGGAAGCAGTACGCATGCAGCCGGAACGGGATTTTACCCTGATGGGGCTGCGTATAGGGGATACGCTGCAAACAAATCGCTATGATACGTGGCAGCGGAAAATAGAACAAAATGGAAATACCTTCTGGTTCTATAAAAATTATGGTATCTGGACCGATAAAGAGAAAAAAATAAAACGAGTCTTTTTGATTAATAATGAAGCTTACTCAAGCCGAGGGATCACGCTGGGCAATACGGAAGATACGCTGCGGTGGGTTTATGGCGAGCCTGATTTGATCGAGCAGGGACAAGAGGGCGACGCGCCGGCAGAGCGGCTGGTAGACGCCTGGTATTATATACAAAAAGGGGAAACGCCCGTTTACCTGGTATTCCTGATCAATCAGAAAAGCCGAACGGTGGAAGATGTGATTTTGTCGGACAGCCAGGTCCAGAACATGCAAAACGGCAGTAACCGATATGGATTGGTATAATGACAAATTTGTTTGGATAAATTAGTAATTAGTGCTAGGCATTTCTTGTGTATTCTTATATAATAACGTTAGAGATTGGCTCGAAAATAAAAGAATGAAGGTGATGCACATGGTTACGGAAGCAGATGTATTGGCAAAGTGGCAGCAGATTCAAGGTGATAATGAAACCCTGCTCTTCCTGGTTGGCGGCGCCGGTTCCGGAAAGAGCAAGATTCTTCGTGACCTGTCAGAACAAGATGGCTGGAAATTGATCGAAGCAAAGGATTTGATCGATGAAGAATTTCTGGAATATGCCCGGGAAGAACGCCCGGAAAAAGCGCCGGCTGCAGTAAGCGCGACCTTGAGAGCCTGCAATGGGAAAGTAGTCCTTATTGACAGCGTACAGGTATTATTCTCGCCGATTCTGAATATTCCGGCATTTGAATTATTAAAACGGATCAGTACCCAGTTCCCGTTGATCGTAGGGTGGAGAGGTTCGTTTGACGGCAAGCAGCTTCATTTGGAACATTGCGGCAATGAAAAATACGCGAGCTTTGATGTAGAATATCCGGAACATATCATGGAAGTATAAGTTCTTGTATAGGATACAGACAAATAAAAACGTTTCCTTGTGAAAAAAGGAAACGTTTTTTATTTGCCTATGGGAGTGTAAACGTATTTAGCAAAAAAACACCGCCGTTCATACGGCGGTGTTTGGATCAGCGCATCAGTACGCGGTTCGGCCCCATGAGAGCGTCCAGCGTTTCTTTATAGAAGGCTTCTGCTTCATTGAGTTTGCGTTTAGCTTCACGGATCTGATTCATCGTTTCTACCGGATCATCAGTTCTGACCGCTTTAGGGGAAGCGGCGGGATGAATAAATTCCTGCTGACAGCAAGGGCAATACTGCGTGGACAGCCATGCCTGCACACTGGTAGCGTCTATATTTGATGCAATAGTGATCGAGCTCTTGTGTCCGCAGCGGTACGTTACGGTATATGTTTTTTCGCTTTGAGAAGCGAGAGTCTGAAATGGTTTAATGTTCATTGCTGCATGTGCCATAAATATTTTCCTCCAAATTTCATTTGGTTTTTTTATTACGGTAATAGTGTAGCACAGTTGCAGCAAAGTTCCAATAGTGTATACTCAAGTATTTTGAATACACGATTTCTTTTTTCTTCGGCTGCGGAAGAAATCTTTCATGATCTGGCTGCATTCTTCCTGCAGTACGCCGGCCGTGATTTGCACTTGATGATTCAGATTCGGATGAGTAAGAATATTAAAGAGTGATTCTACGGCGCCGGCTTTATAGTCGCTGCTTCCGTAGACGACGCGGTCGATCCGGCTGTTCATGATGGCGCCGGCGCACATGGGACAGGGTTCAATCGTCACATATAATGTGGCTCCGCTGAGCCGCCAGCGGTGAAGCTTCTTGCAGGCTTCTTCGATAACTAAGATTTCGGCATGCGCCAAAGAAGAAGGCAGGGTTTCCCGCAAGTTGTGCGCGGCCGCGATCACTTGTCCGTCATATACGAGAAGCGCGCCGATCGGGACTTCCCCCATATCATAGGCTTTTTTTGCTTCTTCCAGGCAAAGTTTCATATAGTGTTCGTCTTGGTTCATGCTGACTGCTCCTGTCTGTAAGATATGTTGTATTATACCAGAAAGAGCAGTTGAGGAAAAAGAGGTCTATCCTGTATAATAAAATGGCTTATAAGGAGGACGATCATGAACAGCGAAATTATTTGGCTTTTGTTTGACTGGCTGGGGACGATTGCGTTTGCGCTGTCCGGTACGCTGGTGGGAATGAGCCGCCGTATGGATTTATTAGGCGTATCGATTTTATCGCTGGTAACGGCGGTAGGAGGCGGTATGATCCGTGATGTATTGGTAGGAATGACGCCGCCCCTGGCACTGCAAAACCCTACGGGAATGCTCTTGGCGCTGGGAACGACGGCTGCAGCTGCCTGGGGATACCGGCATATTGCGTTCAGCAAGCATGATACGCAGCGATTTATTCAGCTGTATATAGCAGCGGACGCGATAGGACTGGCTTCTTTTACAACGACTGCATCGCGGATCGGATATGCTGTATTGGGATTTTCACCGCTGACCGTAGCGCTGCTGGCCTTTATTACTGCAGTAGGGGGCGGCATTATCCGGGATTTGCTGGCACAGCGCATTCCGGTGGTATTAAAGGCGGAAGTATATGGATTGGCCGCGGTAATCGGTGCGTTTGCATACTGCATCAGCGAATGGCTGAGCGCGGAGAGTCATGACGAAATGAGCATGGTCATTTGTTTTTCTGTTACCCTTTGTCTGCGGGGAATTGCGGTATGGAAAAATTGGAATTTACCGAAAATCAATCGGAAAATACGGCGGTCTTTTGAATAAAAAAATGCTTTTTGGTATAATAAAATGATAGATATCATTAGAGAAAAAGAGGGTGAAAGCGTGAAAGGGATAAAGAAAATAGCCTGCCTGTTGGGGGCGGCTATGATGCTGACCGTGGGAGGCGTACAGGCCAAGACGTTGCTGTTCGTACCTCAGGATAACCGGCCGGTCAGTTTTGCGTATACGATAGAAACAGCGGAAGATGCGGGATATACCGTATTGTATCCGCCGGATTATTTATTGTCGGGGAACGCGTATACCGGATCGCCGGATCGCCTGTGGCAGTGGGTCAAAGAAAATGCCGGCCAGGCAGATGCGATGATATTGTCTTCCGATTCCTTGATATACGGCGGATTGGTCGATTCGAGAAAGCATAACTTTCAAATGAATACGCTCATGCGCCGGGTAGATGAATTTGCCCGGTTAAAGCAGGCATATCCCAACACGCCTATTTATGGATTTGGTACGGTCATGCGGTCTCCGTACGCAAGCAACGGTACGGTAGAGCCCAGCTATTATGACGAATATGGAACGGCGATTTGGCAGATAGCCGCTTTAATGGACAAGCAGGATACGGAAGGCCTGACCGGAGATGAAACACGGCAGCTGTTCAATCTGTTTTCCGGGATACCGGCAGAATATTTGCAGGACTGGTTTGACCGGAGAAATAAGAATATGCAGGTTAATATGGCGCTGATTCAAGATGCGGCCGACGGCGTATTCACCTATTTCTGTTTGGGGCATGACGATACATCTTCCCATTCCCAGTCTTCCATGGAAGGCCGCTATTTAGCGCAGATAAGCGCGAAAATATCCGACTCGGTATACGGTTCCTTCCCGGGTGCCGACCAGCTGGGCCTGCTCCTTATGGCAAGAGCTCATAATGATTTCAACGGCTTAAAGCCGAAAGTTGCGGTCATATATCCGCTGGGCGGCGCGGATAAAACGGTGCCGCACTATGAAGACCAGACTGTTGGCGAAACCCTGGCGCAGCATGTGATTGCGGCAGGCGGCGTCATGGCAAAACGTGAAACGCCGGATTTGCTTCTGGCAGTGAACACGCCGCTGGGACGGGTGACGGGAGAGTCCAGTGCGTTTGAAAACTTCCCGATGATGATGGAATATGAACGCGTCTTTTTGGGGCAGATCATCGATGTGATGAATAAAGGAATTCCCGTAAGCGTGGCGGATATCGCGTATTCCAACGGTTCGGACAATACGCTTGTTTATGGATTGATGCAAAAAGATCTGCTCTATAAACTGGCCGCGTATAATGGCTGGAATACGGCCAGCAATACGATCGGTTATGCGATTGCCCAGGGCATGCTGTCCTCCAATATGTCGAAGCGGGCGCATGACCGCATGCTGACGACGCAGCTGCTGGATAATTGGGCGTATCAGGCCAATATCCGCAAAGAGATACAGCGGCTGAAAAATAATTTTTCTGATGGAAATAAGAAGTATTACGGTACACTCAATGAAGAATTGGAAAGCCAGATGAAACTTCGTATCCAAACGTATGCGGAGAAATATCTTCATGTGAACCCGCGGACGATAGAAGCTTCTTTTCCGTGGAACCGGCTGTTTGAAGTGCAGATCCAGGTGCATGAATTCCCGGTAGTCCCGTTGGAAAAAGAAGTGCGGGCTCAGAAGGAAAAAGAAGAGCAGGAACGGCTGAAAAAGTTAGAAGAGGAAAAAGCTAAAGCAGCGGCAGCAGCTACTGCCAAGGCGGCTCCTGCTAAGGAAAATAAAACCACGCCATGAGGACAGAAGGAATCGGGCAATAAGAAAAAGAGGGATGGCAAATGGCGCCGGTCCTCTTTTGAGCTTCAGAAAATTGTAACCGCAGATTGTATTACGGCAGAACGGCAAAGTCAAAAGGCTCGTCGTTCTGCTTTTTCTTTGCCTTCGATCGGCACTGGCGTTATAACGGCACACCGCATAATACATAATATCTATTTTGACCTGCTTGAGCAATTTGTTAAAAAGCAAAAGTAGTTGTAGTATAATATAGAAGATTTTGTTTTTGTTTCTTCTGCAGTTTATCCTTTTACGGCGGCACTTATGCCGATGCCTGCCGAATGAGTAGTTGCTGAGATGGGATTCCTTGAAGCGCTGTGTCTTGTATGTGGTGAAGCAGTAGGGGAAGCGTTGTGCAGAGTCTATGCTGCCTAACCCGTATCTGTACAGCCTATGATAAAAAGACTTTGGTGCTGGATTTTGTGAATAGTCATAAAGATATCAAAGCGGCGCTCACGCTATACTGCTACGCTGCTGTTCAACTTCGTGATGCCGGATGCTATCTGTGAGGTAGTTGTAAAGATGCCTTATTTACCTCGACGGATAGTGACAGCGCTAATGAGATCTTATATGGGGAAATGCGACCGATAAGCAAAAGCAGCAGCTGATCTTCTTTCTAAAAAAGAATAAAAAGCTGCTGGATTGCGAAGAGCAAGAGAAGCGGTGAGCAGAAGCGCCGGCTATGCGCAGCTTCTGCAATTGTGAGTTTCTGCTTTGCGGACAGTGACGATGGGTTCAGCAAGGGTTGGTTCCAAAATTAAGGATTTTTTTCTGCTGCGTTTCGATGAGAAAATGAAATGGCGGGTATTGAGGATTTTCCACGAAGAAATTTATTAAAAATTTGCGAGATGCATAATGAGGTGAGCGAATGATTGAGCAAATGCGATTGAAGGACATACTGGTACAGTACAAACAAAATTTTGTTTCCAAGATATGGGGCGAAGAAAAATATAAATGGGAAGCGGTGAAGTGGTTTCAGAAGAATTGGGATGTGAATGCTCCGGACTTTGCAGAAATGCTGAACCGTTCCCTTGGCAAGACGTATAATCTGCTGACTTCGGCGAATAACTTTCCAAAAGGCATGATTGTTGAGCTTGCTAAATCTGCGCCTGAAGAAGTGCGCGCTATGTTTTTATCTTTATATGATGAAAGCAAAGAGGTATACGAGCGAATGAACGCCTTTAAAATGCAGTCTGAGGTTCTCCGGAAGAAGTATAGAAACGGGGCCAGGCAGCACTATCAGTATGAAAATGCTATCAGTACATATCTTTGGCTTCGCTATCCGGACAAGTATTACATCTATAAATTTGGTGAAGCAAAAACAGTTTCCCTTGAACTGGAGTCGGATTATCGGTTTAAAAAGGGCGCTTATGCCGATAATATCCGCAATTTCTTGACGCTGTATGATGAAATCAGCGCCGCACTGAAAGAAGATACTGAATTAGTCCAGATGTTTCAATCCCAGCTTACAGATACCTGCTATTCTGATCCGGAATTGAAAACACTGACCAGTGATATCAGTTACTACATCAGCAAACATTATGCTAAAAAAGATACTGTTGCCGAAGCGGCCGTTGATTGGCATGCGGCAGAGTATGATCCGGGGCTTTCTGTTGATGACTGGACGAAACTGCTGAACGATGAATCTGTTTTTACGACAGAATCTCTTGAAATCATGAAACGTATGAAGGATTACGGCGGTATGGCTTCCTGCACACAGCTTGCAGTGAAATACGGCGAGACAAATAACTTCTATAATGTAGGTTCTTCTGCGTTAGCAAGGAGAGTCTGCAGCGCCGCCGGCATCACGCCGAATACTAGAGAGGACGGTTCTATGCAGTGGTGGTCCGTTCTATACACAGGCCGTAACGCAGGAAAAGATGAAGACGGCAGTTTTGTTTGGAAGTTGCGAGACGAGCTTTCCAAAGCCCTCGATAAAGCAGATCTAAGTAATATCGAATTGTATGCTGCAGCCGCTTCCGGAGAACAGGAGCACGGTTATTGGTGGCTGAATGCCAATCCGAAGATTTGGAGTTTTGCGGACATTGAAGTTGGCAAGGTTCAGGCTTACACGCTTTACAATGAGAATGGGAATAAGCGGCGTATCTTCCAGAACTTCCTGGATGCGAAGGCGGGTGATCTGGTCATTGGGTATGAATCTAATCCGGTGAAGCAGGTCGTTGCCATTGGCCGCATCAGCGCAGAACAAGATGGAGAAAAACTGTTTTTTGAGAAAGTCGAAGGTCTGACGTCGCCGATTGATTATGCCGCTCTTCGCGGATGTCCGGAGCTGGAGCGTATGGAGTATTTCCAAAATCCGCAGGGCAGCCTGTTCAAACTCACCAGAGGAGAATATGACTTCATCATGGATATGATTCGGGAGGAGAATCCAATCGCTTCTGAGACATCATCTGCCCAGGCCTATACAAAGAGCCATTTTCTTAATGAAGTGTATATGAGCGAAAAGCGCTATGATAGCCTTGTGGCAGTTCTTCGGAATAAAAAGAACATCATCTTGCAGGGAGCTCCCGGTGTCGGCAAGACTTTTGCCGCAAGACGGCTGGCATGGTCTATGATGGAACAGGAGGATGACAGCTGTATTGAATTCGTTCAGTTCCATCAGAACTATTCCTACGAGGATTTTATGATGGGGTATAAACCGGTCGGGGAAGGCTTCGAACTGAAATACGGCATTTTTTACCGCTTCTGCCAGAAGGCTGCAAATCAGCCGGATAAGGACTTCTTCTTTATTATCGATGAAATCAACCGCGGCAACATGAGTAAAATATTTGGCGAATTATTGATGCTGATCGAAAAGAACTACAGAGGCACAAAAGCGACTCTGGCTTATAATGGGCTTTCTTTTTCCGTGCCGAAAAATCTCTTCATTATTGGCATGATGAATACAGCAGACCGCAGTCTTGCCATGATCGACTATGCCCTGCGCCGTCGATTCAGTTTCTTTGAGATGGAGCCGGGCTTTGATTCCGAAGGGTTCATTCAGTACCAGAAGAACCTGAATAACGAAACGCTGAATGAACTCATCAGCAAAGTAAAAGACTTAAATAGTGAAATTGCCATGGATAAGTCGCTGGGAAAGGGATTCTGCATCGGTCACAGCTATTTCTGCGGTGCGAAGGTTTGCACTGAGGAATGGCTGCACGCCATCGTTGACTACGATATTCTTCCGATGCTCAGCGAGTATTGGTTTGACGATGACAGCAAACTCCGGCGTTGGGAGAACATTCTGCAAGGTGTATTTCAATGAGGAAGGATAAGAGCATCTTCATAAAAAATATCTACTATATGCTTTCCTATGCCTTCACGACGCTGAAGCAAGGCGGGTATGAAGACGTGGCTGCCGAAAAGTTCGAGAATATACATAATCTCTTTGCCGCGATTCTGGCAAAGGGTATCGGAAGGCTGCTAAAGCAAGGGCTGTACCGGGAGTATTTAACTCACAAAGAAGAGGCTGCTGTGGTTCGCGGCAAGATCGATATACCGGGAACTATTCGGAATCGTTTTGCTAGAAAGTGCATGTTGACCTGTGAGTACGACGAGCTTTCTGAAAACAATTTCCTGAATCAGATACTTAAAACAACCGTTATGATTCTGCTCCGGCACGCAAGGGTGGATCAGAAGCACAAGAGCGATTTGAAAAAAGAGATGCTGTTCTTTTCCCATGTGGACATAATCAATCCCGTCACGATTCGCTGGTCAGCCGTTCGATTTCAGCGGAATAACCATACTTATCGGATGCTGATCAGTCTGTGTCAGCTCATTCTGGAAGGGATGCTGCAGACGACAGATGCTGGGGAATATAAACTGGCTTCCTTCATCGATGAACAGCGCATGAGCCGTTTGTATGAGAAATTTATTCTCGAATACTATACGAAGGAATGTCCGCAGGTGAAGGCTGCAGCTTCACAGATCCCGTGGGCTTTGGATGATGGCGTTGGGACCTTGCTGCCGGTCATGCAGAGCGACATTATGCTGACGCAGGGCAGTCGGGTGCTGATTATCGATGCGAAATACTACACGCACACGATGCAGACCCGGTATGATGCTCACACGCTCCATTCCAATAACCTGTACCAGATTTTTACCTATGTCAAAAATAAGGATATAGCATTGGGAGAGGAGCCGCACACCGTATCCGGAATGCTCCTTTATGCCGCGACAGAGGAGGCCGTTCAGCCGAATCACAGCTATCATATGAGCGGCAATAAGATCAGTGTAAAAACACTCGATTTGAACAGAGAATTCTCGGACATTGCCGCACAGCTGAAGGCTATAGTAGAGGAGCATTTCTCTTAATGTGTTCATTTGGATTATCGGTGCTTTGGGGCTGGCATTGCTCAGTGGCAAGCCCTTTTCCAGGTATGCCCATTCCCCAATTTGAATGAGGCTATTTTCTTCAGTTCTTATAGTATGGCTGAATGCTGGCGGCTGATATTTTTTTGCTGCAGAAAGTAAAAGTAGTTGTCTGCCGATAAACGAAGTGTTGGCAGAGAGAAATAGAAGCCCCTGTCTTTCATTAAGAAAGACAGGGGCTTCATAGTTAGTAAGCGAGGTGCTTATAAGAAATACGGTTTAAAAGAAGAGCGGATGACAGGTTGTTCAGACTTTTCTTTTTTCTTGTTTTTCCCGTTGTTTCCTTTGGCTGCATCGCCTTTTCGTTTATATTCGCGGCGGTTGTCTTTATCTCCATGCCGTTTTTTATCGTCCCGCTGCGATCCTTTGGATTTGCCTTTGCCGGACTTATTGCGGTTTCCTTTGTGGGAATTGGAATTCCGGTGGGAGCGGCGGACGCGAAGCGGCGCTTCTTCCGTGATTTTGACCGGGGTCATGTCCGGTTCTTTAATCAAAAGCTTAATAGCGGCGGAAAGAAGAGCGATGCTGTCGTATTCCGCAAGAAGCTGTTCCGCGCTGGCTCTGTATGCGGCGATGTCCGCTGTATTGGCAGCAGTTTCCGCCAAGGAGCTGACTGCGGTTTGCTGCGCTTCTTCCAGTACGTCAGAGAGGGAAGGGGGCAGCCGTTTTTTGATTTTACGTTTGATGAGCCGTTCGATAACGCGGAGGTGTTCAATTTCCCGCGGAATGACAAACGTGGTGGCAATGCCCGTTTGTCCGGCGCGGCCTGTACGGCCGACGCGGTGAACGTAGCTTTCCGGATCCTGCGGAAGATCGTAGTTGTATACGTGCGTAACGCCGCTGATATCGAGACCGCGAGCGGCTACGTCGGTAGCGACGAGGATATCGATGGTATTTTCGCGGAATTGCCGGATAACGCTGTCCCGTTTAGCCTGAGATAAATCGCCGTGAATGCCTTCAGCGGAATAGCCCCGTTTTTTCAATGCTTCCGATAATTCGTCTACCCGGCGTTTTGTACGGCCGAAGATGATGGCCAGATCCGGGTCCTGCATATCGAGAAGACGGCAGAGAACGTCAAATTTTTGACGGTCCTGGATCTCAATATATTCCTGCTCGATCAGATCAATGGTAACTTCCGTGGCTTTCATGCGGACCATTTCCGGTTCCGTCAGATATTTTTGCGCCAATTCCTGGATCGGTTTGGGCATCGTTGCGGAAAAGAGCAGGGTCTGCCGGGTTTCCGGCGTAGCGGCGAGAATTTCGTTGATATCGTCGATAAAGCCCATGTTAAGCATTTCGTCGGCTTCGTCTAATACGACGGTATGGATTTTATCTAATTTTATCGTCCCTCTGTGGATATGGTCGATCAGACGGCCCGGCGTCGCGACGATGATCTGCGGATTTTTGCGCAGGCTGCGGAACTGGCGCTGGATATCTTGGCCGCCGTAGATCGGAAGCGCCTGGATATTGGTATACTGTGCCAGACGATTGATTTCTTCGGCTACCTGGATTGCCAATTCCCGGGTAGGGGATAAAATAATGACCTGTGTCCCCGGAGTTTGATCCGCTATAGCGACTTTTTCCAGAACGGGAATGCCAAACGCGGCGGTTTTCCCGGTACCTGTCTGCGCCTGACCAATCATATCGCGGCCGCTCAGGGCTACCGGAATGGCTTCTGCCTGTATCGGTGTCGGTTCTTCAAAGCCCATATCATTGAGTGCTTCAAGAATATTCGGACTAATTTGTAATGCTTGGAATTTTTCTAACATGCTGTTCCTCCTTGTTGATAACTGTATTATTATATCATCAAATAGGGTAAAAAGATAGAAAACACGGCCTCTTTTTTTAGATTAGCCGTGTTTTCTCATACCGTATATTTATTTGGCTGTCTGTGTGGGATTGCTGAGGCGTTTTATACTAAGCCCGATCCGGTTTCGCTTGCTGTCGATCGAAATGACAACCGCTTCAATGATGTCGCCGACTTCTAAAATATCCGACGGATGGTGGATGCGGCGGTTGGCCATCTCTGAGATATGAATCAACCCGGCCGTTTTGAGGCCGAAATCCACAAATGCGCCGAAATCGACTACATTTTGAACGGTGCCGCGGACGATTGTGCCTATTTCTATATCGTCTAAGGTGACGACGCTTTTACGGGTAAGCGGTTTGGGCAAATCTTCCCGGGGATCGCGGCCTGGTTTGCGCAGTGCGTCCATAATATCCCGTACAGTTGGCAGTCCTGCGTTCAGCGTTTGCGCTGTTTTGGCAGCGCCGTTTGGCTGCAGGGCATTTTGCAGCGCTTCCAGACGGTCTTTTTTCGTCAGATCTTCTAAGGTAAATCCGTATAATTCGATGATTTGACGTGCCAGATCATAAGATTCCGGATGGACGGAGGTGTTGTCCAGCGGGTTTTCGCCCTGACTGATCCGCAAAAAGCCGGCGCACTGGGTAAAGGCTGCCGGACCGAGCCGGCTGACATTCATCAATTCTTTGCGGTTTTTGAACGGTCCGTGTTCGGTACGGTAAGCCTGGATATTTTTGGCGACGCTGGCGCTGATTCCCGCTACATGCTGCAAAAGTGCGGGCGATGCCGTATTGAGGTCGACGCCGACGTGGTTGACGACCGATTCGACGACCTGATCCAATGCGGCGGATAAGGATTTTTGATTGACGTCGTGCTGATACTGGCCGACGCCGATCGACTTCGGATCGATTTTAACCGATTCTGCCAGCGGATCCTGGATGCGGCGGGCAATGGAAACGGCGCCGCGGATGGATACGTCCAGATCCGGCAGTTCGTCTTTGGCCAGTTTGGAAGCGGAATAGACAGACGCACCGGCTTCGTTGGCAATGATATACTGACAGTCCAGCGCATAGTCGCGGATCATCTGGGATACGAATTGTTCCGTTTCATACGATGCCGTGCCGTTGCCGATAGAGAGGAGCGTGACGTGATAGGTGCGGATCCGCTCGGCAAGTTCTTTGGCGGCCTGCTGTTTTTGTTTGTCGCTCATGGTAATATAATAGGTTCCGGTATCAAGGACGGTTCCCGTCGCGTCGATAATAGCCATTTTGCAGCCTGTCCGATAACCGGGATCGAGTCCCATGATGATATGGCCGGCCAATGGCGCCTGGAGCAGCAGCTGTTTTAAATTGGTGCCGAACACGTCGATGGCTTGTTTTTCCGCTTTTTCCGTAAGGCTGCTGCGGATTTCCCGTTCCAGCGACGGATAGATCAGCCGTTTATAGCTGTCGGCAGCCGCTTCCTGCAGCGTCTGGGAGAAAATGGACGGCTTGGTAATGATTTTGTCGGCGATCAGCTGAATATAGGTTTCATGAGGCGCGCTCATGGAAATGCGCAGCCATTTATTTTTTTCGCCTCGGTTCATCGCCAAAATCCGGTGAGCCGGCATGCGGAAGATCGGTTCTTCATAATTGGCATACTGCAGCACAGTCTTGGCTTCCTCTTCGCCGGCGATCAATTCGGAATGGATCACGGAATCTTTGCGCAGACGGCCGCGGAGCAGCTGGCGGATATCCGCCCGATCGGCGATCATTTCCGCAATGATGTCCTGTGCGCCCTGCAGGGCTTTTTCGGCGGTAGGAACTTCTTTTGCCGGATCGATATAGGTTTTAGCCAGGTTAAGCGGCGTTCCTTCCGTAATGTCCTGGTCGAGGATGCTGAGCGCCAGCTGTTCGAGCCCCCGCTCTTTGGCAATGGAAGCGCGGGTCCGTTTTTTAGGACGGTAGGGAAGATAGAGATCTTCTACGGTTTGGAGCATATCGGCTTCTTCAATGGCCTGTTCCAATTCCGGCGTCAATTTTCCCTGCTCCGAGATGGCGCGGAGGATATCCTCCTTGCGTTTCAGCAGATTTCTCATGTATTGCGTCCGTTCCTCGATGGTACGGATATATTCTTCATTCAGTTCGCCGGTCATCTCTTTGCGGTACCGGGCAATGAACGGAACGGTGTTCCCTTCGTCCAGCAGCTGGATCACGGATTGTGCCTGACTGACTTTGATCGATAACTCCTTCGCAATGAGCGAAGCCACTTTTTTTACACTCATACAGTAACTCCTTTTATCTTAGTTCAGGCTTATTATGACGATTTTTTTATGTTTCGTCAAATGAAACTCCGCATGGCAGGCTAGATAAAAAAGATTTTAGTGAGGATATCAATACTTTGTTTGACAAGTAAAAATCCGAATGCTATAGTATGAATATAAATCAAAAAGCTATGCTTTTTGAATATAAATCAAAAAGCTATGCTTTTTGAATATGGAGAGAAACAGGTGTCAGTAACGACATAATAGGGAAAGCAGAGTAAAGCTGCTACGGTCTCGCCGCTGTGTGAGGGAGCGATTTTGCAATGGCCACTGAGTAATTGGGAAGGCGCAGAAAAGCGATGAACTCGAGTCAGAAGATCTGCCTGTTTCAGAATCACTGTTATGCCTGCGCAAGACGGGCTGGAGGTTCAGGCGGATCGCTTTTTTGCAGAAACCAAAACGGCAGACGCCAGATATTTCCGGTATGCGGACAGTGGATCTTTCAGTACCCGCAGGTATGGCATTACTCCATAAAAAAAGAGATCCTGATTACGGGATCATGGGAGGAACCAGTCATATGAAAAGAAATTGGAAAAGAATGTTGATTGCCTCGATGGCATGCGTTGCATTTGCGGGAATTTCCGCAACAGGAATGGCTGCATACAGCTTGAGTTCAGAAGTAAAAACCGCTACACCGGCATTGCTTCAAGCTTCTGAAATCGGAGTCCGCACCTACGAAACGACGGACGCAGAATTGGCAAAACAGCCGAATAAAGACGCGATTTTGGTTATGAGCTTTGGAACGACATTCAAAGATACGCGGGCAAAAACAATAGACGCTACTGTAGCGGATATTCAAAAAGCACATCCGAACACCAAAGTGGTAGTGGCATTTACCTCTCATATTATTATCGACCGGATCAAAGCCAATGAAGGCATTACCTATCCTACTCCGGAAGAAGCGCTGGAACAGCTGAAAGCCGAAGGGTACAACCGGGTGGCGCTGACTTCTTTGGATATCATTCCGGGTATGGAATATGCGTATAAATCCGCAGTCTACGATATGTATAAAACACAATTTAAGAAAATGACGATCGGCACGCCTCTCATGTATTGGATGGGACAGGAAGGTCAGGTGGACGACGTAGAAGCGGCGATGGCAGCTATCGGTACGCAGATGCCGAAACTGGGCAAAAAAGACGCAGTGCTTGTCATGGCGCACGGTACTCCGGATCCGTCCAATGCGTACTACTCGGTTATGCAGGATCGGCTGAATCGGCTGTATGGCGGCAAAGTGATGATTTACACGGTAGAAGGCTGGCCAAGCCTGGAAGACGTAATCCCGCAGCTGAAAGCCAAAGGCGTTAAAAACATTACGCTCATGCCGCTGATGATGGTAGCGGGCGATCATGCCAATAACGATATGGCAGGGGACGAAGAAGATTCCCATAAATCCATTTTGGAAAGCGCCGGATTTACGGTAACGCCGTATATTCATGGGCTGGGAGAAAACGAAGCGGTTCGTCAGATCTTTGTAAATAAAGCAAACGAATCCTGGAACGCGCTTGAAGCACAGGCAGGAAAATAAAAGAGATATCCTACGGTGTATGCGGCAGATCTGCATACGCCGTATTTTTTTCTACAAGAAGGAGGTACGAGATGACGCTGCAAAATAGAAGAATACGAGGGAAATGGCTGGCAATGCTGCTGGCTCTCTTTTGTCTGGCGCTGCTGGCGGCAGGGTGCGGCGAAGAGAAGAAAGCGCCGGAAACGAAAGGCGCGTATGCGGTGATTGCCGACGACGCAGGAAGAACCGTAGCGCTCGACGTTAAACCCCAGCGGATCGTTCCGCTGTCCGCGTCTTTTTTGGAACCGCTTCATGCCGTGAATGCGCCGGTTGTGGCGAGAGTTGCGGCAAAGACCGGTATTCCGGAAGAAGATAAATCGCTGCCGGAAGTGGGAAACGTGTATAATATCAATATTGAAAAAGTAATTGCGGCAAAGCCCGATCTGGTGATTGCCTATAAAGGAATGAACGATAAATATGTTTCGTCGTTTGAAAGCAATCATATCCCGGTGATCGTACTGGAAATGCGGACGTATGAACAGGTAAAAAATACGGTGAAGGTGATGGGGGTGCTCTCCGGTTTCCCGGATAAAGGACGCCAGCTCATCGCAGATATGGATAATAAGATGAAAGCGGTGCAGGCCCAATTGCCGAAAGACGGCAAACGGATTGCAATCCTGCACAGCACGTCGCAGAGCGTGACCGTTCAGCTGGAAAACAGTATCGCCGGTTCGGCGGCCGAGCTGCTGGGACTGAAAAACATCGCTGCCGGTATGACGCCGCTGCAAAGCAATCCGACGGCTGCTCCTTACAGTCTGGAAACCTTGGCAGCAGCAAATCCGGATCTGATTTTTGTCACGACCATGGGCAAAATGGAAACGGTGCGGGATGCGATGATGAAAAATGTGGAAAGCAATCCGGCATGGCAGGCCCTTCCTGCGGTACAGGACGGACGGGTATACTTTTTGCCGCAGGAACAATTTTTGCTGAGCCCGGGGATTCATTATCCCGAAGCCGTGGCTTACATGGCAAAACTGGCGTATCCAGAACTATTTTCTTAACATAACGGAGTAAAGAACAGGCATGAACGGAAAGACAGGAATGGCAGAAGATACAAAAAAATATGGACTTTCCCTGCGGCTGCGGCGCATCGTGATGATGGCAGTATTTTTTCTCTTGGCGGCAAGTGGATTTTTGTGCAGTATTCTGCATGGCTCAGTGGATATTCCCTTGGCGGAATTAGGAAACGCGGCGGGCATTCATCATCAGATTTTGATGAATATCCGCATTCCCCGCACGATCACGGCCGCTCTTGTAGGCATGAATCTGGCGGTTGCCGGGGCAATATTGCAGGCGGTTATGAAAAATCCGCTGGCTGATCCGCATATCATCGGGATCTCTTCCGGCGCGGGGCTGACGGGGATCTTGGTCATGATCCTGTTTCCTGCGCTGGAATATCTGATTGTTCCGGCTGCATTTTGCGGGGCGATGGCAGCGGCAGTCTGCATTTATATATTGGCGTGGAAAAATGGAATCAAACCGCTGCGCATTATTTTGGCAGGGGTAGCCGTATCGAGTTTTTTAGGAGCAGGAATTTCGGCGATCCTCGTGCTGTACAGCGATCGGGTGCATGGCGCGCTCATGTGGATGGTGGGCGGGCTGTCGGCCCGTTCCTGGCCGCATGTTGAAGTTATGCTTCCCTATACGGTGATCGGCATAACGCTCGCTTTGGCGGCGGTGCATTATTTGAATGTATTGCAGCTGGGAGACGATATTGCCCGCGGTCTGGGCGTTCCCGTAGAATGGGTGCGGGTGCTGCTTACGGCGATTGCGGCTCTTTTGGCGGCGAGCGCAGTATCGGTTGCCGGACTGCTTGGGTTTGTAGGCCTGATCGTACCGCATACAGCGCGGCTTTTGATCGGATCAGACTATCGGTGGCTCGTGCCGGCGTCGGCTTTTTTAGGCATTGCCGTTGTTACCTACAGCGATACCTTTGCCCGTGTTGCATTTGCGCCGATAGAATTGCCGGTCGGCATTTTTATGGCGGTTTTGGGCGCGCCGTTTTTCCTGTTTTTATTGAGAAAGGAGTTATGATATGACGGCTTTGACTGCACAGGACGTATCGGTCCGCTGGAATGACAAATCCATTTTAGAACATATCAGCCTTTCTATTTCTCAAGGAAAACGAACGGCCGTTATCGGGCCGAACGGCTGTGGAAAATCCACGCTGCTGAAACTGCTTTCCGGCTTGAACCGGCAATATGAAGGAACGGTTTGCGTAGAAGGACGGGATATCCGCAAGATCCCGCGCAAAGAATTGGCAAGACGGCTGGCGATCCTGCCGCAGGGGGCCGCGGTGCCGGCGGATATGACGGTAGAAGAATTGGTATCGTACGGCCGGTTCCCGTATCGGTCTGCATTTTTTCGCGGCAATGCAAAACGGGATAAAGAAGTAATAGAAACGGTAATGGAAAAAACGAGGATCTGTCATCTGGCGTCCCGTATGGTACAGAACTTATCCGGCGGCGAACGGCAGCGCGCCTGGATTGCGATGGCGCTTGCCCAGGAACCGCACATTTTATTGCTCGATGAACCGACGACGTATCTGGATATCGCCCATCAGCTGGAAGTCATGCAGACAGTCAGCGAATTGAACCGGAAAGAGAAGATTACGGTAGTCATGGTTTTGCATGATATCAATCACGCGCGGATGTATGCCGATGAAGTGATCGTAATCAAGGATAAAGGGGTATATGCGCAGGGAACGCCGAAAGAGATTCTGAATGTGGAAAACCTGGCCGCTATATTCGGCGTCCGTGCCAAACGATATCATGATGAAGACGGTAAAGACGAAATAGTATTCCCTACAGCGCTGCTGGAAGAAGGAGACGATCTATGATAGAAATAAAAGACCTTTGCAAAACCTTTTCGCGAAAAGGGCGAGATGGAAAAACCGTACAGAAAACGGCGGTGGATCATCTGAACTTGTCGATTGCACAAGGTGAAATATTTGGGCTTCTTGGGCCAAACGGCGCGGGGAAAACGACGACGGTGCGCATGCTGACGATGCTTGCAGCTCCTACGTCAGGAACCATTTTATATGAAGGAAAAAATATACTCGGCCATGAACAGGAGATCAAGCGGATGATCGGCGTAGTACCGCAGCATATCAACTTTGATCTCGACTTGACCGTATGGGAAAATATGGAACTGCACGGCCGTCTGCAGCATATGCCGAAACAGGAACGGCGGGAACGGATCGAAGAACTGCTGCAATATGTAGAGTTGGAGCAGCGCCGAAACGATACGATCCGCAGTCTGTCCGGCGGCATGAAACGGCGGCTTCTCATCGTCCGCGCCTTGATGCACCGGCCGAAAATCTTGTTTTTGGACGAACCGACTGTCGCTCTTGATCCGCAGGTGCGGCGGCGGATATGGACGATGATCCATCATTTGGCAAAAGACGGAGTGACTGTGGTGCTGACAACCCATTATATCGAAGAGGCTCAGAGCCTTTGCGACCGGGTGGCCATTTTGAATCAGGGGAAACTGATTCAGCTGGATACGCCAGAAGCGCTGTGCCGGGAGCTGGGCTCCTTTGTCGTAGAATGGGAAGGTGAAACGGAACAGGAATACCGCTTCTTTGATTCCCGGGCGGAAGCAAGCACGTTTGCCGCGTCCCTGCAGTCCAGCACGATCATCAGGAAATCCAATCTGGAAGATGTGTTTGTAGAATTGACAGGGAGGACGATGGGATGATAGCAGACATTATGACAGTATTTTGGCGGGATTGGGTCGTATTGAAACATCGGCTGGTAAAATTTATTTTCAGCCGTATGGTTACGCCGATTCTATATATGGTGGCCTTTGGCTGGGGGCTGTCCCGCAATATCCAGACCAACGGTACGGGAAGCTATCTGGATTTTATCGTGCCCGGTATTCTGGCGCTGAACTCGATGAACATTGCGTTCAACAGCCTGACGCCGATTTGTACGGAAAAGATGTACCATAAATCGCTGGAAGAATATCTGGTATCGCCGATCCGCCCTATGGCATTTGTGATCGGGAAAATTCTGGCAGCTGTGCTGCGCGGAATGATCTCTTCGGTGATTATTGTCGTTCTTGCCTATCTGTTTGGCGCCAATCTGGTGATTACGCCCCTATTTGTACTGATCCTGGTGATCAACTGCATCATTTTTGCCGAATTTGGATTTTGCGCAGCCATGACAGTGCAGACCTTTGAAGATATGGCGCGGTTCAATACATATATCTTGGTGCCGATGTCTTTTTTATGCGGTACGTTTTTCAGCACGAATAAGCTTCCGCTTTTCGTCTATTATGGGATAGAACTCCTGCCGCTGACGCATACGAGCGCCATCTTGCGCGCTCTTGCCGGCGGTCAGGCCATGCCGCTGTCTTCTTTTGGCATATTGCTGGCGTGGATGTCTTGGGGTGTTTGGATATTTCCTTTCAATAGCTTTT
>OHAY01000858.1_pt1 | contig 30504 bp, 38 predicted proteins | sample 1577191 | NCBI WGS metagenome assembly OHAY01 (sample SAMEA3541504, study PRJEB24748) | human gut metagenome | biome: human gut; feature: human-associated habitat; material: faeces | place: China | collected 2012 | reverse complement strand
ATATCATGCACTCTTAAAATTTTCAGTACTGGTCTGAATTCACAGGCCCATTATACATAGCACCATCTATTTCGTCTTTTTCAAGCATGATAATGTCCACATTAAGCACAAACTAGATACGCCGCAAAGCCTTATAGTATGCGGTTCTCTGCGTCATTGCTCTGTTTAGCTAGTACCGTATTACTCACAAATTATCAACGGCTTTACGTAGCTCGTGCAAGGTTTTATGCGTGTAGACAGCTTTTGTGACACCTCTCCGGGCGTGACCGAGTATCATTTTTGTGACAGTGTCATTGACTCCAGCGGAGTCGAGCAGTGACGCCAACGTGTGCCGGCATTCATGTGGCGTATGATGCATGGCCAGTTGTTTCATGGTTCGGTCCCATTGGAGGCGGAAGGCGTCGTAAGTATCAGATGCACAAATGATTTTTTGCCGCTTCCGGGCGGCCAGGAAGGGGAGAATCCGTTTACTGATAGGTACTTTCCGGATGCCGGCTTCTGTCTTGCTGTGCCGGATATCAATATAGCGTTCCCGTATTTTTATATCCTGCGGTTTTAGTGACAGGTATTCACCGATACGTAGGCCGGTATATATCAGTATCAGCACATCCTGGGCCATCTCGTCGTCGGCATGCTTCCACAGCCGGTTGATCTCGCGGACCGTGAACGGGCGCTTTTTATAGACGACGTGATGTCGGTCAATCTCGACATACCGTGAGTAGTCCGTCGTGGCCATCTCACGCTTGATGGCAAACTGGTACAACTGGCTCATGAGGACCCGGCACTTTTTCTGTGTGCTGTAGCCGGCTACCTTCCGTACATCGTCCATCGCCGCCTGGAGATCTAAATACTTCAGCCGGCTCATCGTCTTATCGTGGAGCCGGGACAGATGCCGGAAGGAGTTCTCGTAGGCCGCCCGGGACGACTCCGAAAGGGCGGGCCATTTCGTGGGCTTCCAATGCTCATAAATATCAGCAAACGTCGCCGTGAGCCCCGTCGGCTCGTGGTTGTATTTCAGTAAGAAAGCGAGGGCAGCATCATGAGTCTCGAAATAGCCGAGCGGTCGCTGCTTACCGTTTATCGTCTTTTTGACCACAAAAGGGCGCCTCCGGTTTCCCGATAATTTGTAAACCGAACCAAATCCGTTAGGTAATCTCATTGGAATCACACTCCGTTTTTAACTGAGTGTACCACGAAAGGACGGCGAAACGAATTGCTGGACCAAATCATCGTAGCAGTCATCAGCTACGTCATCCCGGCCGCCAGTATCACGATGCTCGGCTGGCTGCTCAAAATGTTCAAGACGGACCGGGCGCGGCAGCAGGCCCTGGAGGAGGGGCTCAAGTGTCTCCTGCGCGACCGCATCATCGCGGCGCACCACTATCACATCATCGAGGGCCACGAAGTGTCGCACGAGGAATATAACGCCATGGCCGACATGATCGCGAGCTATACGGCGCTGAAAGGCGCTAACGGGTACATCGAGCGCATCGCGAAAGAATACACCGAGGCGCCGGTCGCCGACGCGATGCACTGACGGGGGGCTGCGCTATGAAAGAGAAAATCATCCAGCTTGGCCGCTGGGGCCAGCAGAACTGGCTGCCGCTTATCATCATCCTCAGCTGCATCATGATGCTCTTCCTCGTGACCGTCATGGTGAGCTGGCTGGTTGGATACTGGGCCAACGCGCTGTACGGCATGCACTTCGAGCTCGCCAGCTGCTGGAGCGGCATCAGCGTCGTCGTGACCGGGCTGGCCGGGGTCGTCGCCCTGGCCGGCGCCTGCTGGACGAAATATCACACAGACAGTAAATTCAACACGCCGGCGGGGCTTCCGCCGGTCGTGAACCGCTTTGTAGACAAGGGAGGTAATGCGAAATGATGGAAGGTATCGATGTGAGCTATTGTCAGGCAGGTTTTGATTTCCAGGCCGCGGCCGATGAAGGGAAGGAATTCTGTATCGTCCGTATCGGACGTACGCGTAGGGATGGCCAGCAGGAGCTGGACGACTACTTTGTTGACAACATTAATGGCGCGAAAGCGGCGGGGATGAAGCTCGGCATCTATTTTTATTCGCTTGCGACGACGGAAGCCGAAGCGGCGCAGGAAGCTGGGTGGCTCTTAGACACGATGCATGAGTACCTCGACAACGTTCCACTCGAAGCCGGAATCTGGCTCGACGTCGAAGCGCCCTGCCAGCTTGCTCTGAGTCCAGCCGATCTGACGGCGACCGTCATGAGCTGGGTCAACACCATGAACGCGGCGGGCGTCTATGTCGGCATCTACTCGTATTACTCGATGTTCAACGACAACTTCGAGCTTGGCAGCATCCCGGGCTACGTCCCGCTCTGGGTTGCAAACACGGCGTCGATCAACTACCTCAAAGTCGAGAACCCGGAACTCAACATCCCGGTTTGGCAGTACTCGGATGCCGGGAATATCGCTGGCATCAACGTCGACCTGGATGTTTGGTATTGAGGTGGTGATACAATGGACCGAAAAGAGGTCGTCATCCAATTTTTCCGGGAGAACTGGAAATTCTGGCTTTCTGTGTGCCTGGCTATCGCGTTTTTCATCATCGCTGTGACAGTTTACACGCGTAAAGAAGAAAAACGCGTCACAGAGCCGATTACAGTAAAATACGAGGATTCGACCAATTCTGAGAAAATGAAGAAGGCGTTAGACGTCGATGCCGGCACCTCTCGAGAGATTACGCGGCAAATTGAGCGGATCCACGACGGCGATGTGCGGCCAATCGCCACGTACACCGTCGAGGCGCCGACGGTAGACGCCGCGGCCGTGGAAACCTCGAAGGCCATCAAAGAGGGGGACGCCCGACTACCGGCCCCTGCACTGGAGCAGACCAACCGGACCGTTGTCACGCCGAACACAGACAAACAAACTGTCGACGTCTACAAGATTAATCTCCGCAACAACCATAAAATCAAATCCGGACTGCTGTCAGCGGACGGCAAGACCTATCTCGGTGCCGGCTACCAGGCCGGACGATGGGAAGGCATGGTCTACACGAGATCCGGGAGAGGCATTGACGCCGCTTCCATCTCCTACACAATCAAACAATGGTAAGAATAAGTCCCTGGTCACGAGCGTGGCCGGGGGCTATTTTTTATTGCTATTTTATACGTATAAAACTATTGACTTTCTACGTATATATGTTATAATATAATCAAGGAAGGGGAAAACAAGACCTTCCAAAATAAATCTTGAGTCGGCACCCGACAGGGAAGGCCGCAAGGAGGAAAATTATGGCTACATATTTCGAAATAAGCTCGCTACCTACGGTCAATGATGTAAATCATGACAAGGTAGAAGCGTTAAAAAAATCTATCTTGTCAAACGGCTGGAAAGGCGCCCCGATTCTGTACACGAATATGGGCCTTGTAACCGGAAGCCACCGGTTAGCAGCTCTCCAGGAAATCGAAGAAACCGGAGAAGATGATGATGTCCTCTTTGAAGACATCGCCGAAGACGTAACCGATATAATCAACAGCTACTGTGAAGAACGCGATATCTATTGGGACGAACTGGATTTCGGCAACTTGGGTGAAATATTTGCAGGAACCTGGGTAAAAGAATACAAAGACGAAATCAGAGAATGGTAAAATAGTTAGGCGGTCAGAAATGGCCGCCTTTTAAATAAGGAGGAAAAAAGTATGAAAAGAACAATTTATATGAGCGAACCGCTTGAACGGCTTGCCGATGAAACACGGGGAGACAGCCGCCGCACCAGCGGTTTTTCCCGCCGCCTGGGTGAAATCGTAGAACGATACCAGAATATGCTAGACCTGGACATGGGCAGCCTTCCGGATCTGACAGAAACAGAATTGGCAATCATGGGTGAAGTCTTGTACGGGGCTGTCATCGACCGCCGCAAAATTAGAGGTTTGCATTTAGACGTGCTTGATGCAGCCACCGGGTCCGATGATGATCGGAAGCAGCTGTCGGGAAAAATCGAAGCACTGACAGCTGGTCAGCGCCTGGCACTCGTGGAAAGCCTGGGCTTATGAGAAAGAGCGACATAAGAATTGGGACTAAATTTGGCTACTGGACCGTTATCGAGCCACCAGATGCTACCCAGCATGCTTATGTACGATGCCGTTGCATTTGCGGGCGGGAAAAGCTAATATATGTTTATAATTTGCTACAAGGGAAGTCTCTTTCCTGCGGCTGTAAGCGGAAAGAAGGAGACAGCCTGGTGCTTAAAGATGGCCGAAAATTGGCGTCTCAAGTACACCGGCAACACGTAGCTATTAAATACGCCGGGTTCGGACGGGAAATCAACAGTAACAATAGCACCGGAGTGCCCGGAGTATCCGTCTTTAGAAACGGACAATACCGCGCGTACATCAGCATAGGCAAAAAACAAATTCATTTGGGATTCTTTGACAAGCTTGATGACGCTAAAGCGGCCAGGAAAGCCGCGGAGCAGCGATACTTTTCTGGCCGGCAAGAAAAAGCCGATGAGATTAGAGGAAAAAATAAAAAATGAATGCAAAACCAATAATTGTTGGGCAACGCTACGGCAGCTGGACCGTTATCGCGCTTGATGACGGACAGCACCCGAAGCGCTCTTTATGCCGATGCGACTGCGGCACAGAGCGCTGGGTAATCAACTCGACACTTCGGGCCGGGAAGTCCCGGTCCTGCGGCTGCAAGTCGTATAAAGAGCCACCGACATATCCGATTAAAGTCGGAGATCATATTGGACATTGGACGCTACTTGAGCAGCGGCGTACAAAGTTTTTGTGCCGGTGTGACTGCGGCGCAGAGCGGCTTATAAGTGCATATAATTTAATGCACGGGAAGGCACTTGAGTGTAAAAATTGTGCCGCAAAAAATATCCAGGACGTAATGGCCAAAGGCAACAGAATTATGCGGCCATTACAAGCAAACGGTCTCGCCCCGAAATACGCAGGATTTGGCCGGAAAGCCAAGAAGCTACCCAGAAGTGGTATAACCGGGGTCTATATACAAAAAGGTAGATACCGGGCTGAGATCACCGTTGACAGAAAACGTATTTTCCTGGGGTCGTTTGAAACCTTGAAAGAAGCCGCAGCCGCCAGATATGCCGCTGAAGTGAAATATTTCGAGCCACGCCAAAAACTGGCTGACGAAATTAAGAAGAAACTCAAAAAGGGCAGCTCGAAATGAGCCGTCCTTTTTAGCTATAGCACATCAGCTGATAATTTTTAATACACGTAAAAATTTTGGAGTATTCGACTAAAAATAACTTTTTTTCCGCCATTTTTTCCGCCGCCGATGGCGAAAACTTGTATAAAAGCATGTAAAAACATAGTTAAATATTTTTAACTACTTGCTTGATAATCGGCGTAATTACGCTAACCAGTTTAAAAGTATATGACCCTATATAAACGTATTTTTTATTACTACCGATAATTTAACGTTATCGGAAGTAATCGAGGGGCTATTTCTACCCCATGTTCAAAATGACTGCAAAATCGCTGTATCGAGTTCTTCGCAGTCATTGATTGAATTCATTTATTTTATCTTGGCTATTTGTGATTCTCCCTGCTGATATGCTATTATTTTTTTGATGAAAAGTTTTTCTGTGTTTTATAATATATATCTGTATCTGTTTGCAGAGATATATATATTGTTAGGCTTATGCAGGCTGGTTGGAATCGGATATAGGATCCGTGGTATTTTTGGGTACACTAAGCGGAGTCGACGCCTGGATTGTGCGAATCGCTATATAGTCCGCGATATTGTCGTATTATCGCATGATTTAGTATCAGGCTGATGTGTTATATTATCTATGGATATGGGCCTTTTTTCTATACAGTAGTGTTTTAATAGTTGAGCTAATCAACTATTTGCAAAATCAGCCTTTTCTCGTAAAAATAGTTCAAAAAATTATTTCTTGCGAATGATTTTCTCTGGCAGTATAATTACATTTATCTATCAATTTATTTTTACGGAGGGTTATTCGCGATGCAGCGATTTTTATCTTATGAAAATACGATTTTAGCCGTCGTCATGATGGTATCTTTCATCAATCCTTTTACCAGCAGCGCCCTGACGACAGCCCTGCCTAGCATCGGTACGGCTTATGGTGCGACTGATGCTCAGCTCAGTTGGGTCATTGAGTTGTTCTTGATTTCTTCGACCGTGACCATCATGCCAATCAGCAAGATTGCCGACCGGATTGGCAAGCGTCATATCTTTTTATTCGGCGTCTCCTTGTTCTGTGTCTCTTCGCTGGCCGTTTATTTTGTGAACTCCTTGTACGGTCTGTTCTTGCTGCGCATCCTGCAGGGGCTGGGCAGTGCCAGTATTTTCGCGACCAGCATGGCCATCGTATCCCTGGTCACGCCGCCACAGCGCCGCGGCCGGGCCATGGGCTTTACGATTGCCGCCGTATATTGCGGCCTGTCCTTTGGGCCTGTCCTGGGCGGCTTCTTTTCTTATTACTTAGGCTGGAAGACGATTTTTTATTTCATCGCCTTCATCTGTGCCCTGGCCTGGCTGATTGCAGCCCGCAGCATGACGAAGGAAGAATGGATCGTCAACGCGAAAGGCAGTCTCGATTTGCCTGGCAGTCTGTTGTATGCCCTGGCCATGATTGCCATTATGGTTGGCTTATCGGAAGTAATGACTCTGGCATACGCCAAATACCTCTTAGCTGCCGGTCTCCTCTTGTTCCTAGCTTTCTTATACGGTGAATGGCACCGGAAAAGCCCGGTCCTGCCAGTCCGTATTTTTGCAGGCAACCGCGTCTTCTCTTGTTCCAGTCTGGCGGCCATGCTCAATTACTGCGCGACCTTCGGCATCAGTTTCCTCTTGTCCATTTACTTGCAGCGCATTACCGGCCTCAATGCCCGCGATACGGGGCTGGTTTTACTGATTCAGCCCGTACTGATGGCCCTCTTGTCCCCTGTCACCGGGGCCCTGTCGGACCGTATCAATCCAGCCGTCCTGGCTTCTTCCGGCATGATTTTGATTACCTTTGGCCTCTGTCTCTTAGCGGTGGATGTCTCTTACCCTTTTTTCTGGCTCATCGCCCTGGCCCTAGTCATCATCGGCATCGGCTTTGCCCTGTTCACGGCACCGAATAACAATGCTATCATGGGGGCTGTGACGCCAAAATATTACGGCGCTGCCTCGTCTGTCGTCAGTACGGTCCGCCTCATCGGTCAGGTCCTCAGTGTGGCTATCATCACCCTGATTCTGTCGCAAAGCGGGGCCTCGGCTGCCTCGGATTGGCTGGCCCAGCACATCCAGCAGGCCTTCATCGTCTTTACGATTCTCTGTGCCATCGGCATCGTCCCTTCAGCTGCACGGAGTAAGTAGTGATTAGTAATTCGTGGTTCGTGGTTCGCAAAAAAGCGACTGTCCTATAAAGACAGCCGCTTTTTGAGTATTAAGTTTTGTAGTTTTTAGTGAATGATTAAATGTAAAGCCATCGTCTGCAAACTACGAACTTCGAACTATAAACTATGTTTTTTATTTTACAAAATAATGAGCCGAGTCGTCGACGAGGCTGTTTTCCAGGAGGGCTTTGAATTCCGGTGCGCTCATCCCCGTTGCCTGGGCGGAGAACTGATAGTCCCCGACTTTCCAATGAGCCGCATAGGACGTGTCACTGATTTTTGCTATGCTGACGGTGACGCCGTCGATGACCTGGTCTTTCCAGGTTACGCTATAGATGCCAGAAATGTCTTTTATGGATTTATCGGCTTTCTGCGGCATCGTGCGGACGCGGACCGTCGTTTCCGGCTGTCCTAAGCGCTGGAAGCCGATATCTGCCGTGTTTTTGCCGATCAAAGAAAGATAGTAGCAGCTGAATCCGGCATCGCGGGTCAAATATAAGGGCGTAAAGCCGGCATCTTTGACGACACTTTCATAAGTATCATAAGTTACGATGGGATTGGGCAGCCCCATGGCCTGGACCTTCGGCGTGCTGGCAGCCAGGGAAACGCTGCCGATCATCAAGGCCGCACAGGCTAATACAGCGGTTCTTTTTACAGTATATTTCATTTTCTACACCTCGTTCACCATAAAAAAAAATTAAACGTTTAAGTAACTATGAGTATACCCAAACGTTTAATTTCTGTCAAACTAAAAACTATTCCCACGTTTTCCAGACTTCTGGCACGTAGCCGACGGTCGCCTTGGCGCCATTGCGGACGATGGGCGTCTTTAAGACTTGCTGGTTCGCCAGCACATTGGCATCTCTTTCGTCATCGACGGCATATTGGATGCGGGCCAGCGTATCCTGATCCTTGCATTTCGGATTGAGCATGGCATTGAGGCCGCCGACGGCCTGCTTGACCTTGGTGTATTCGCCTTTACTCAGGCCTTTTTCTTTCAAGTCGATGAACTGGGCCTTGATGTTCCGTTCTTTGAAATAGCGGATGGCTTTCTTGGTATCAAAGCACTTTTTCGTGCCGAAAATCTGGATATTCATGGGATTCCTCCTAATGAGTAGCGGACTGAGGGCTGTGGACCTTCTTTTCCGCGGCTTCTTTTTCTTTATTAGCTTCGATTTCAGCCCACAACTTGTCGGCTGTCGGTTTCCACTGTACGGCATAAGCCTTGCATTTATTACATAAGTGTTCTGCCGATTCCGGCGACTGCAGGTCTGTCGATTTGGCACCGCTGCGTTTGACCATGGCGGCTAAATACTGCGGATTTTCCAGCATCGGACACGGGCGCAGATGGTTGTGGTTGAAGGGCTGGCCTTTGGCATATTCTTTGAAGAGCGGCTGCTGCAAGCATGAGAGCAGGCTCTGATTGTTGATATTGGCGCTGGAATAATGGATGAAGACGCACGGTTCGACGTCGCCATTGGGGTTGATATGGCAGTAATTGCGGCCGCCAGCGACACAGCCGTCGATGAACTGGCCATCGTTCTGGAAATCGATGGCGAAAATCGGCTTGCCACCCTTTACGCTGCGGATTTCGCGGACCCGGCGTACCATATAGGCCCGCTGTTCTTCTGTCGGTAGCAGGTCCAGCGAGGCGTCGTTGCCGACGGGCATATAATGGAAGTACCACGTAAACCAGACGCCCTTCTTGATGAGCAGGTCCAGGAATTCGTCAGACGTGACGGTGTCGATGTTTTTCCGGGTATAACAGATGGACGTCCCAAAAACGATGCCGTGCTTGCGCAGGAGGTCCATGGCGTGCATGACCTTGTCGAAATCGCCTTCGCCGCGGCGGCTGTCATTGACTTCACGGAATCCTTCGATACTGAGGGAGAAGCTGAGATTGCCTACGTCCGTGACTTCGTCGCAAAAAGCATCATCAATGAGCGTACCGTTGGTAAAAGCGTGGAATTCACAGTCCGGGTGTTTCCGGCACAGACGCAGGATATCTTTCTTGCGCATGAGCGGTTCGCCGCCCGTGAGTAGGTAGAAATGACAGCCCAGAGCCTTGCCTTCGCGGACGATTTTATCCATGACGTCGAACGACAAGTTCAGCGTATGACCGTATTCAGCAGCCCAGCAGCCGATGCAATGCAGGTTGCAGGCGCTGGTCGGGTCGAAGAGGATGGCCCAGGGAATATTGCAGTGATATTTCGCCTTGGCGGCGTCGCGCGTACGCAGGCCGTAAAATCCAGCTTCAAAGCCCAGGTCCATGACGGCCGTCTTGACGACATGCGGGTTCAAGGTATCCAGAGCCGTATTGAGGAAGCGGAACCATTTGCCCCCTTCATCGATGAGTCTGCGTGCATCGTCAAAGGATTCCTTTTCAAAGAGGTCGCCAAACAGATGCTGCATGACATAAGATAAGCGTTTCAATTTTTTTTGACGGTCTGCCGGATTCCGTTCGGCCATGATGCGGTCGACCAGGATTTCGACAGCCTTCTTTTCGATACGATGGGTTAACTTGCTCATACCAATCATCTCCTACAAAATTAAACAATTGAAACGGCGCTGTTTCTATTTCTTTGTATAGTTCTATTATACGCTTATTTTAGCAAAAGTCAAAAAGTCAATATGAATTGGAAAACAAAAGGCTTTTACTTTTTTGATGATATACTTTATAAATTACTTGTATAATATTTATTTACACCATAAAAGGGAATTTTTTATGGCTAAGAAAGAAAATAAGTTCAAGGGGTATGACATTTCGACACAGGCTGTACACACTGGTGCCGGCTATGACGCAGAAACGGGCGCTGTCCGCCGGCCATTGCACATGGCCAACAGCTACAAGCTGCCCGATGATCTGTCGAAGGTCAACTATTCATCGACGGATTTGCTGATGTATGCCCGTAACGGCAACCCGAATCAACATTGGCTGGAAGAAAAAGTAGCGGCCCTTCATGGTGCCGATGACGCCATCGTCCTGGGAAGCGGCGTCGCCGCCCTTCATGCCCTGTTCTGGACCCTGCTCAAGACGGGCGACCGCGTCGTCTATCCGAAAGTCAGTTATATGGCAGTCTATCGCCTGTTCCACGAATTATTCAACCAGAAATTCGGCGTCGAAACGGTCATGGTCGATATGACTGACCTGGAAGCCGTCAAGAAAGCGATTACGCCGGGGACGCGCCTAGTCCATATTGAAACGCCGGACAACCCGACTGATGGCATTTCAGATATCGAAGCCATCGCTAAAATCGCTCATGAAAACGAGGCTGTCTTGTCCGTCGACAATACCTTTGCGTCGCCTCTCAACCAGCGACCACTGGACCTGGGAGCCGATTTCGTCGTCGAATCGCTGACGAAATATATCAACGGCCATGGCGATGCCCAGGGCGGGGCCATCATTTCCAATGATTTGGCAGCGATGGACCGGATCCGCTATGAAGCCCAGGTCAACGTCGGCTCTGTCATCAGCCCCTTCAATGCCTGGCAGATTTTCCGCGGTGCCGTGACCTTCCCCTTGCGGATGGAACGCATCAACGCATCGACGCAGAAAATCGCCGAATGGCTGGAACAGCGGCAAAACGTCACCTTCGTTTCCTATCCCGGCCTGGCCAGCCATCCCGGTCATGAATTGGCCAAGAAACAGATGAAGCACGGCTTTGGCGGCGTCATTTCCTTTGGCATCGCAGCCGACGACAAGGCCGTCGAACGCTTCTGCGCAGCTTTGAAAGTCGTCACCTTCGCCGTATCCCTCGGCCATGACGAAAGCCTGATTTTCCCGCAGCCCAGCTACGATGAACGCATCAATCTCTACCCGGAAAAATTCCGCAAGGGCTTCATCCGTTTCAGCATCGGCCTGGAAGACCCGGACGACATCATCGGTGACCTGGACCAGGTACTGAAAGCCATCGGCTTATAAAGTCAGCGGAACCAGCGGCTGCCGTACAAGAGAATCGATTGGGGAATCCACCCCGACAGAAAACGGAGCAAGGTCGAGACGACATCCGGCGTGATGACGACTCGGCCTTTTTTCACGGCCTGGAAGGAGCGGCGGGCAATGGCTTCCTTCGTCCCGGCCAGGGGAAAATGGCGGAACAGCCGGCCTTCATCGGTCTGGCGGGCCGTCGCGATGAATCCTGTATCTTTCACCCAATACGGACAAACGGCAGATACGAGGATACCCTGCGGTGCCAGTTCCACGGCCAGTGCCCGGCTGTAGCGTAGGAGAAAGGCTTTCGTCGCCGCGTAGACAGCCAGTTCCGGAATGGGCAGGAAGGCTGCGCAGGAACAAATCTGGACCAGATGACTGCCGGCATGACAATAAGGCAGTACAGCCTGGACCAGGCTGACAGCGGCCCGGTCGTTGAGGTCGATCATGTTTTCCAGGACGCCTGCCGGAACGGCCGCCACAGGCCCCATCTTGCCAAAGCCGGCGGCGTGAATCAAATAACGGACCGTGACCTGGCAGGCCGCTAAGGCTTGCTGCAGCGTCAGCAAAGAAGCCCTGTCCGTCAGGTCCAGGGCGTAGATACGGCTTTTCGTCGTCAGTTCTCCAGCCAGGGTTTCCAACTGGGGCCGGCGCCGGGCGACGAGCCAGATTTCATCCAATCCTTCTTGGTCCAGCAATTTCGCATATTCCCGGCCCAGCCCGGACGAAGCGCCGGTGACGATGGCTATTTCCATAAGACTCCCTCCTGACAAGAACGATAGCACTGCAAGTATTCGGCTTCGACGTCGGCAAAGGGACGCGGCCGATAATCGGGGATACAATGGACCTGTGGCGGCTCGCCCTGAGGCTGGTCGTGCAAGAGACAGGTCAGGTCATACCAGAGGAAATCATCGTCAATCCCTTTGAGGAGGCGTGTTTCCCCTTCCGTCAAGGGCTGGCCTAAGAATTTCTCATAAATGATAGCCAGCAATTTGGCTTCCGTCTGCCGGTATATCGGCATGAGCTGCTTCATCGGCCGGGGCACGTCGGACATATAACACTCCGTCGCATCGTGCAGTAAGGCGGCCAGGACCAGCCGGGACGGCAGCTGGCGGGCCATCACTTCGTTGGCGCATTGCAGACAATGCTGGCCGACGGAATAAAAAGTCATCACATGGCCGTTGCCCCGACAGATGAGGGACAAGGCGTGGGCAATATCTTCGATGCAGATGCTTACCGGGTCGGGATGGGTGATATCGAAAAACTTTCCGCTATAGGTAGTGATTTGAGGAGACATGATATAAGGGGTTCTTCCTTCTCTATATTTTTGATTTTTGTTATATTATTCCGATAAGTATTGCTTATCGGAAAGTTAAGGTTTTACGCTATATTTACGGCATCTTGCCGCCGCGTTTGCCGCCATGATTTCACAAAATCGAATCGAGCTTCTTCATGGCTTCCCGATTGCGTTTATCCGTAATCGTATCGTAAATGTTCGCCGTCGTGGCAATGGTAGAATGGCCCAGCCGCTTGGAAACGTAGTCGAGCTCGATATTGTTTTCCAGCATCATCGTCGCATGGGTGTGGCGGAAGGAATGGAAACTGCCGCCGCCGAATTCCTTTTTGCACCACATATTGAAGTACCGCATGTCATTGCTGTTCATGGGACGGCCGTCTTCACGGGTACAGACGAAATCGCTTTCGACGTAGTCGTCGCCGTAAAGACGATGGTTCTTGGCCTGCTGGGCCTTATGGCGGAGCAGGGCCTTGTATAAGGTTTCATTAAAAGGAATGGTCCGGACCGACGACTTCGTCTTCGGCGTGGCCTTGCAGACGGGCACACCCTTTTTGTCATACAAGGTACTGACCACGGAAAGCGTGCGGTTTTCCATGTCGATATGGGACCATTGCAGGGCCAGGCATTCGCCGACACGCAGGCCAGTACAATAGGCAATCATGCACGGCGCATAATATTTATGCCCTACCGGGAAGGCATGGAAAATAATCTGTATCTGCTGATGTGAAAAGATGACCGGCTTTTTCCGGGGAATATCGAATTTCGGCATCTTGACGTTGGCCATGGGATTGATTTCGATATACTGGCGGTTGGAGACGGCCCAGCGCATGGCGTCGTTGAAGACCGTGAAAATAGATTTAACCGTTGACCGGGAATAACCATCCTCTTTCAGGCTGTTGATCCAGTCCTGGATTTCTGCCGTCGTCAGCGCTTCCAGGGCATAATTGCCAAAACGGGCACCAATATGCCATTTAATGATGCCGGAATAAGAATCATACGTATTAGGGCCTAAATTGATGCGCACATCCTTTTCCAGCCAGTCCCGCAAAAAAGCCATGACCTTGACTTCCGGCTTTTCCGGCAGCTCCCCGTCTTCATCCAGGGCTTTCATGGCCTGGCGATAGGCTTTCGCCGCCTGGGCATACGAAGTACCGCCGACGCGTTCCACACGCTGCCTTCCCTGACCATCTTCCGTCGGGACTTCAATCGTATAATACCATTTCTTGCCTCGTTTTCGTAAATACATATGCGGCACCTCCTTTGTTTACTATTGTACTATGAGAAAAGACAAGATGCAACAAACGTTCCTGTTGAATTTGCCGATTTAAGGAAAATAAAACAAGTTTCCCATGTGATTACTCACAAGATGATAAAAAACGTCTCATAAGGCCATTTATGAAAATTAGGCGGATTTTTTTGCAAATAAAGAAACTATGTTCGACGAAACGATTATCCCTTTAGCGAACATAGTTTCTATTTGCTTTATTGGGCCGATATGGTACAATAAAAATAGAGAATTAGCAAATTGTTGGATTCGGTAGAAGCAAAGCACAATTTTTATGGAATATTTACGCTGTTTATACATTCCTTTGTTATACTGAAAAGACTAGCACAGAAAAGGAATGATATCATGAAGAAACTGACTTATGAAAATATTGCCCATGCCAAAGAGCTGAATGTTTATTTAGAACAGGGAAACCGGGTCCTCGATGCTCTGGGGTATACGGACCATTCGCAAAAGCATACGGCTAAAGTGGCCGTCACGGCCGGCAAAATCCTGAAGAAGCTCGGCTATGACGCCCACATGGTGGAACTTGTGCGCATTGCCGGTTATATGCACGATTTGGGGAACAGCATCAACCGCGTAGACCATGCCCATACGGGGGCCCTCATGGCGTTCCATTTCCTGCGCGACTGGGGCGCACCACCAGAAGATATTGCTGCCATCATCTCGGCCATTGGCCAGCACGATGAACGGAGCGGCATCGCCTTTGACCCCCTGTCTGCCGCCCTTATCCTGGCCGACAAGAGCGATGTCCGCCGGGACCGCGTCCGCAACACCGTACCGGAAACCTTCGACAAACACGACCGCGTCAATTATGCTGCCCTGTCGTCGAAGCTCCACGTCGACACGCACAAGAAAGTCATTACCTTGAACATCGAGCTCGATGAATCGATTTGCTCCATGATTGATTATTTTGAAATCTTTTCCCAGCGTATGCTCATGTGCAAGCGGGCAGCCGAAGTTCTGGGCCTGCGCTTCAAACTTGTAGCCAATGGCAATAAAATTGCATGACAGCTTCTAACTACATATAATTACCATAAAAAGTACATATTTCGCAGCTTATCGAAAAGAAGGCGACACCTAATTTTTAACATTTAGGCATGTTGCCTTTTTTTTCCATGATACACTTATAATATAGTTTAAAACATGTTGTAGAGAAAGGAATCATGCATATGCTACGTTATGGAAAAGGAACACTTCTCACTACGGTGATGGCCGGACTGCTGGCCCTGTCCCTGCTGACGGCAGGCTGCGGCAGCACGACACCGACTAAGAGTGCCGCTGTGTCGGTCAAGGCCATGAAAGTCCTCCAGCAGGATACGGCTGTGAGCCACGACTATTCGGGTCAGATCAAATCGACCAACGCCGTCACCATCAAGCCCCGCGTTTCCGGAGAAATCGTAGAGAAATACTTCACGGCTGGCGATCCTGTTGAAAAGGGCCAGCCCTTGTATAAAATCGATGACCGCCAATATGAATCGGAAGTCCTCTCAGCCAAATCGAATGTCGACAAGGCCCGGACGACGCCAACAACTCCCTCGTCGACTTGAACCGTTATCAGCAGCTGGCAGCTTCCGGCGCCGTAGCCGAACAGACCCTGACCAACCAGCAGGCCACGGTGGACAGCAATCAGTCGAGTTACGACGATGCCAATACCCTCTTGCAGAAGGCCCAGGAAAACTTAGACGACACCATCATCAGGGCGCCTATTTCCGGCAAGCTCTCTGTGGACGACGTACCCAGCGGGACTTATGTCACGCCAGGCAACACGGCCCTGGTATCGGTAGGTTCGATCAATCCTATTTACGTCTAGTTCTCGATCAGTGAAAATGAATTCTTGAACTTCCGCATGGCCAATGACAATGAGCCGGAAGACCCTACGCCGCCGACGGCATCCCTGACTTTGAGCAACGGTAAGAAATACGATGAAACGTCGACATCGTACCAGTTCGACCGGGAAGTGTCGGACAGTACCGGTACGATTACGGTCAAGGCTCTCTTCAATAATGCCGATGGCGTCCTCCTGCCGGGGATGTTCGCCCGTGTTACCATGGAAGGCCACCCCTTGAAGGATGCCATCCTCGTGCCTCAGCGTGCGGTCCAGCAGGTCCTGGACCAGTCCTTCGTCATCGTCGTCGGGAGCGATAATAAGTCCGTCGCCCGCGTCGTCACCTTAGGCGACCAGGTCGGCAGCTACTATATCGTCAAGAGCGGCCTCGATAAGGACGATATCGTCGTCGTCGAAGGCCTGAGTAATCTGAAGGAAGGTCAGGACCTGGACGTCACCATGACCACGGCTGATGAATTGGGCCTGTCCCTGACGGCATCCGATTCGTCGGCTTCGACTTCTTCCGTATCGCTTACGGCTAAATAAGGAGGCGCGTCATGTCTAGTTTCTTCATCCGACGGCCTATTTTCGCCATCGTCATTTCCATCATCATCGTCATCCTGGGGGGCCTGTCCCTCCTGTCCCTGCCTATTGCCCAGTATCCGCAGATTTCGCCGCCGACGGTCAATCTGAGTACGACCTACACCGGTGCCAATGCGACCATCGTCAATCAGACCGTCGCCCAGGTCATCGAAGACCAGCTCAAAGGCGTCGATGATATGTCCTATATGTCCTCGACGTCGAGCAACGACGGTTCGTACAGCCTGTCCGTCGTCTTCAGCCTGGACAGTGACGGCAATACAGATGCCATCAACGTCCAGAACGACGCCAATCTGGCCAAGAACAGCCTGCCCAGCGACGTACAGACCCAGGGCCTGACCGTCCGCAGAGCCTCTGGCGACATGGTCCTCATGGCTAACATCTATTCGCCGAACGGGACGTATAACCAGGCGTTCCTCAAGAATTATGCCGATATTTACCTGCTTGACAAAATCCAGCGCATCGACGGCGTCGGCAGTGTCAATACCTTCGGTTCCAGCTATGCCATGCGCGTCTGGCTCAATCTGGAAAAACTGGCCGAACGCGGCCTGACCGTATCGGACGTCATTGCGGCCATCAAGGAACAGAATATGTCGGCTCCGGCCGGGACCATTGGCAGCCTGCCGGCACCGGCGACACAGGAAAAACAGTACAGCGCCAAAGTCGAAGGCCAGCTGTCGACGCCGGAACAATTCGGCAATATCATCTTGAAGTCTACCTCGAATGGCCAGTTCGTCTACCTCAAAGATGTGGCCAATATCCAGACGGGGACGCAGAACGAAAGCAGCAACTCCAAAATCAACGGCAAGACAGGGATTGGCTTCGGCATCCAGCTTTCCAGCGACGCCAACGCCCTGGACACGATTACGGAAGTCAAGAAGGTCCTGGAACAGGCCAAGGAAACCTTCCCGCCGGACCTGGATTATACCATTGTCATGGATAACACGAATTTCATCAACGCATCCATCAACGAAGTCAAAGATACCTTTGTCGAATCGCTGCTCCTGGTCATCCTCGTCGTCTTCGTCTTCCTGCAGAAATGGCGGACGACGCTCATCCCGGTCCTGTCCGTGCCGGTTTCTATCGTCGGGACCTTTGCGTCCTTTAAGGTCCTCGATTTCACCATCAACACCCTGACCCTTTTCGCCATGGTCCTGGCCATCGGCCTGGTCGTCGACGACGCCATCGTCGTCATCGAAAACGTCGAAGAGCATATGTCCAAGGATAAACTGTCGGCCAAGGACGCGACGGAAGCGGCCATGAAAGAAGTCCAAGGGCCGATTATCGCCACGACTGCTGTCTTGGCCTCGATTTTCATCCCTGTCGCCTTCATCGGCGGCGTCACGGGCGTCCTCTACAAGCAGTTCGCTGTGACCATCACCATTTCCGTCGTCATCTCGGCCTTTCGTCGCCCTGACCTTGACGCCGGCCTTATGCGGTGTTCTCCTGAAGCCCGATGATAAGGCCATCCAGGCCGGGCCGCTGGGTGCCTTCTTCCGCGGGTTCAACCGGGTTTTCGATCATTTCAAGGACCGCTACACGGGGAAAGTCGGCTGGATGATCCGTCATCTGAAATATGCCGCTGTCTTCCTCATCCTGGTCACGGGCCTTATGGGCATCTGCTACAAAGTTCTGCCGTCGACGTTCGTCCCCGACGAAGACCAGGGCGTGTTTATGGCCAGTATCACCATGCCCGAAGGGAGAATCGATTATCGCCAAGTTCAATAAGACTGTCGTCCCCAACCATCCCGAAGCCCGCGTAGCGGCTTTCAATCCGGCATCCCTCCCCGGCATGGGCCAGGAAGGCGGCTGGACCATGCAGCTCATGGATAATACGGGCCTGTCCGATACGGAACTGGGCAATGCGGCCAACCAGGTCGTCGCCGCCTGCTCGCAGCGGCCGGAATTATCCGGTGTCCGCACGAGCTATGCCACCAATACACCGAGCGTGGCCTATACGGTAGACCGTGAAAAAATCAAGAATCTGGGCATCGAATTGTCCGACGTCTTCACGGCGCTCCAGACCAATTTCGGCGGTTCGTCGGTCAATGACTTCACCCAGTTCGGCCGGTCGTACAAGGTCATCGTCCAGGCCGACACGTCGTATCGCTCTCAGGCAGACAGTCTGAATTTCATTTCCGTCAAGTCGTCGTCTGGGAAAATGGTTCCCCTCGATACGCTGCTGACCAGCTCCATGACCACCGGCCCGTCGTCGATCACCCGTTTCAACGGCGTCCGCAGCGTCACCATCCAGGGCAGCGCCGCCAGCGGCTACAGTTCCGGTGAAGCCATGGCAGCGGCCGAAGAAGCGGCCAAGAGCGTCATGCCGACGGGGATGACCATCGAATGGTCCGGCCAGAGCCGCGAAGAAAGCACGTCGTCCAGTTCGACGACGAAAATCCTGCTCATGGCCCTGGTCTTCGCCTTCCTCTGCCTGGCTGCCCTCTATGAAAGCTGGTCCATGCCGTTCGCCGTCCTGTTCACCGTACCGACGGGGATTTTCGGGGCTGTCGGCTCGGAATACATCATCCGCCAGCTGGCGACCTTGTTCAACGCCAATGCCAGCGGCTTCTTGAACAGCGTCTACATGCAGATTGGCGTCATCATGATCATCGGCCTGGCGGCCAAGAACGCCATCCTCATCGTCGAATTCGCCAAAGAGCGTGTCGACAAGGGTATCGACCCGATGGAAGCTGTCGTCATCGCCTCCAAGCTTCGCCTGCGGCCAATCCTCATGACGGCCTTTACGGCCATCATCGGCTGCCTGCCTCTGGCCTTTGCCAGCGGTGCCGGCGCCGGAGCCCGCTGCGGCATGGGCGTCGCCGTCGTCGGCGGCATGACCTTTGCCACCCTCTGCGGCCTGCTCCTCATCCTGGCGTTCTACATCATTTCCGAAAAAATGGCCCGCAGCTTCTGGAAAGCCACAGGCCTGAAACGAATCAAATTCAAACACCGCATGTTGAGGCGGTGAAAAAAAAGCTTGTCGCATGTGCGGCAAGCTTTTTTAAGTGGTTAGTAGCTAGTGGTTAGCGGATGGCAGAAACCTTCACGCGACGCCATCCCTACTCATGTACGATGAGTTCCAGGATGTCTGGGCGGGTGTAGTGGCCGGCGGCGTCGAATTCCATGTGGCGCAGGACGACTTGGTCCATGTCCAGGTCGGCGTAGATGATGGCTTCCCGGTCCCAGACGGGCTCGGTGACGTAGTGACCGCACGGATCGATGATGCAGCTGCCGCCGCGGCAGGCCGTGTCGTTCAGTTTGGCGACGGCCCCGCTTTCGACCAGGTCGGCCGGGTACATGTCCTTAGTGAAATACTGGTCGACGTTGAAGACGTAGCAGCGCCCTTCGATGGCGATGTGCTTGACCGTATCCTGCCATTCCGGGTTGTCATTGGTATTCGGTGCCAAATAGAGGCTGACGCCTTTCTGGTAGAGCGCCGTCCGGGCCAGGGGCATATAATTTTCCCAGCAGATGAGCGAGCCCATGGGCCCCCACGACGTCTGGACCATGGGGAAATACGTCGACGGGTCATGAGAATCAGCCCAGATATAGCGTTCTGCCCCAGTCGGTTTGATTTTCCGATGATGAGCCGCCAGCGTGCCGTCCGGTGCCAAGATGACATTGCTGCAATACAGGGAATACGTCGTTTCATCCCGTTCGGTAATACCCAGGCTGACATAAGCCCCGGCGGCTTTGGCCGCAGCGGCTACGTCCTGCAAATCCTGACGGACGACGACGGCCTGGTCATAATAGCGCTTCCAGTCGGCCCGTTCGGCTTCGGAACGGCTGCCGACGGTAAAGCCGAAGGTCAGGCCATAGGGATAGCATGGAACCAGCGATTCGGGAAAGACGATGAGCTGTGCCCCATTCCGGCCGGCCTCCTCGATTTGATGGACGACTTTCTGCAGCGTCGCCTGTTTATCGAAGAATACAGGCGCAGCCTGCACGATAGCGGCGCGTAGTTTCTTTTCTAAATTTCGCATAGCGAATCCCCCTCATTTCTTTTTTCTTAGTATACCGTAATTTAAAAAAATGTGCTATACTGATTCAGTCCACAGTTTACGGACCGATAAGGATAACGACTGTGCAGTTTTCGGGCTGCCGTCGTTATCCTTTTTTGTATGATAAAGGAGGGCTTATGTATTTGCTTATCGATAATTACGATTCTTTTACGTATAATTTGGCCGATTTAGTGGCGGAAACGGGATGCGACGTACAGGTCTGCCGCTGCGACCAGATTGGGCGGAATGAGATTGCCGCTTTGAACCCGCAGGGACTGATTATTTCGCCTGGGCCGAAACGTATCTCAAAGCCTATTTGAAAAAGCATTACCAGGCCAATCAGACCGCCCTGCCCTTGACAGCCGGGGCCATCGGCTATGTCAGCTATGACTACGGCCTGGCACTCCATGGGATGAAATCCCGCCACGCCCCTGCCTTTCCCCTGCCTGATATGAAGTGGGTCTTTTACGATTTCTTCATCATCGAACACCGGCAAAGCCACGCCGTATGGTTTGCTGCCAATGGCCAGACGATGCCGGCCGAGGCCCTGATAGCACAGATGGAAGAGAAAATCCGGACTCGCCTTCAGGAAAAACCGCTCCCGCATACTGACGAAAATAGCCAATATGCCTTAACCGTCCAAGCCGACAGCACGCCGGAAACCTATGGAAAGGCTTTACAAAAACTCCGAGATTATCTCTTTGCCGGCGATGTCTATGTGACGAATTTCACCAGCACCTTAACCGTCCAGAGCCACTGACCGCCGTACACCTTCTTTTCCCGTCTGCACCGGGACAATCCGTCCCCTTTCGGGGCTTATTTACAATATGGCTCTTATCAAATCATCAGTGCTTCCATGGAATGGCTGCTGTACCTGCGCCATGACCAGATTGAAACGCGTCCCATCAAGGGCACACGGCGCCGCGGCAAGACGCCTGCTGAAGATGAAAAGCTGCGGCAGGAACTGGCTCAATCGCAAAAAGACCAGAGTGAATTACTGATGATCGTCGATTTGGAGCGCAATGACCTGCACAAAATCAGCCAGCCTGGCAGCGTTTCGGTTCCGACGCTGTTTGCCATCGAGCCATATGCCACGGTTTTCCATTTAGTCGCCGATGTAACAGGGACCCTGCGGCCTGGGCAGACAGCCATTGATGCCTTGATGGCTCTCTTTCCAGGCGGCTCCATTACGGGTGCACCGAAGCGGCGGGCTATGGAAATCATCGACGAATTAGAATTCAGCCGGCGCCAGCTTTATACCGGAACGATTGGCTACCTGTCTTTAGATGGGAACTGTGACTTAAACATTGTCATACGGACGGCCGTCCACTACGATGACCGATATACCATAGGCGTCGGCGGCGGTATTACGGCCGAATCGGACGTACATTTCGAATACGAAGAAATCTGGCAAAAAGCCAAAGCCTTGCTCAGCGCATTGAAAGGAGATGTTTTTGATTATGAATCTTATCTTAGATGATGGCTCCCAATTCGGATTGGGAGCTTTTGAAACCATTCCCGTCTATCAGGGTCGGCCAGTCTGGCTGGAGGCTCATGAAAGGCGTTTACGGCATACGTTGGAATATTTAGGGATTGACCTTCCTTTTGATTGGGAAAATTATTTATGGGAGTATGTGTAGGGTATGGATGGGGAGGATTGGGTGTTAAAAATACTCGCTTCCGATAAAAATATAAATTTTACATCCCGTGCCAATCCTTATGCATCTATGGCCGACCGTCCAGGTTATGTCATCGCCCTGTCGTCCATTCGCCGCAATGAAACGTCCCCACTGGTACGGCATAAGACCTTTAATTATGGCGACTCGATCTTAGCCAAACGGCAGGCCCGGGCCGAAGGTATTGACGAACCGATTTTCTGCAATATGCAGGGCCAATTGACAGAAGGCGCTGTCAGCAATCTCTTTTTCATCAAAAACGGGCGGCTCTATACGCCACCCGTCGAAGCCGGATTATTGCCAGGCATCATCCGGTCTTATCTCTGTCAATGTTATGATGTCATCGAAAAGCCCTTGTATCCGGAAGATATCCGGACTTTCGACGAGTGTTTCCTGACGAACTCCCTCATGGGACTCATGCCGGTCCGCCGCTTTGGCACCGTCGCTTTTCCCGTATCCTCAGAGACGCAGACGGCTGCCTTATTCCGCCGTTATGAAGCAGACAAAAGCCTGCCCTTCCCACTCTCTATAAGACGAGCTGGTGAAAGACCTGGCCGTCCATGTCCTTCCAGGTGAAGGTGTCCCCGTCCCAGAGGAGATAGCTGTGCGGGCTGTTTTCCTTAGGAAGCGACGTCGAGCCGGGATTCAAGTAATAGTTATCCTGGCCGAAGGGCTGCCAGACCGGGACGTGCGTATGGCCGTGGAGCAGGATGTCGCCAGGCTGCATGGGCGGCAGGGATGCCAGATTGTAGCGGTCGCCATGAGTCGCATAGACGAGGCGGCTGCCCTGGGTCAGGATGGCATAGGTGGCCATGATGGGAAATTCCAGGACCATCTGGTCCACGTCGGCATCACAGTTCCCGCGGACACAGAGGATGGCCTCTTTGACTGCGTTGAGCATGGCAAAGACTTCCTTCGGCGCATAGTCCTTGGGCAGGTCGTTGCGCGGTCCGTGATAGAGGATATCGCCGAGCAGGACCAGGCGGTCAGCCCCTTCCCGCTTCCAGGCGTCGAGCATACGGCGGCAGTAATAAGCCGAGCCGTGGATATCTGAAGCAATGAAGAATTTCATTTATTTCGCCCCTTTCTTGGCATCGATGGCGGCAAAGACCGTACAGTAGTTGCCTTCCGGCGTCCGGCATTTCGAGCAGTGGACACAGCGGGCCGGCCGCAAATCGCCCTGGTTCCAGCGGCGGACCAAACCCGGTTCCGATAATAAGGGCCGGCTCAGGCCGATACCGGCCAGTTTCGATGTCTTCAAGGCCGTTTCCATCTGCCGCGGGTCCTTGAAGCCGCCCGTTACATAGACAGGGACGCGTACGGCGTCGGCTATGTCTTTGGCATAATCGAGGAAATATCCGCCGTCGCGGATGACGTGGCCATCCCATTCCAGGCCGATTTCCTGCTGGGCCTTGCCGTGGATATTGCCGCTCACTTCGATGGCGTCAATACCAGACTGCTGCAGGCGCCGGCAGATATCCAGCGAATCTTCAAAGGTCAGGCCGCCTTCAAAGAAATCGGAACAGGTAATCTTGATCCAGATGGGGAAATGCGGGCCCGCTGCCTGACGGATAGCCGCGATGATATCGCCGACGATACGGTAGCGATTGGCCGGCGAACCGCCATAGGCATCGCAGCGCCGGTTGTAATAGGGACTGAGGAACTGATTGAGCAGGTACGAATGGCCGCCGTGGATTTCGACAGCATCGAATCCGCTGTCGCGGACGCGCTTGGCCGCCTGGGCATATTCGCCGATGAGGTGCTGGATATCGGCCGGACTCATGGCGACACCGACAGTCCCGGTCTTTCGTTCCGGCACGGCTGACGGCGAAAAGATAGTCCGCCCTTCCCGCTCAAAGGTCGTCTTGGTCCCGCCATAGGCGATCTGCATCATGATCTTCGCCCCATAGGCATGGACGCGCCGGGTTAACTCCTGATACTGCGGGATAAAGGCATCGTCATAAATGCCCATCATGCCGGCGTTGGGCCGGTCTTCCCCATCGACGCGGGCATAGCCCGTACAGATCAGGCCCACTTCGTTCTTGGCCAGCTGGTCGTAGATGCGGTACTGTTTTTCCGACATATAACCCTTGGCATCGGCCAAGGCTTCCCACGTCGCACTGCGGAGGATGCGATTGCGCACGGGCATCCCGGCGATGACGGCATGTTCCAATAATTTCATATATATAATCCCCCTTTTTTATCGATTAGTTAGCCACTAGCCACTAATCCAGTATACGAATTTTTTGCTGAAACTGCAAGGCTGAAGGCTTCACGGTATCTTTCATCCTTCCAGCGAACGGACAACCACAGCCAGCTGACTGACAGCCTGGCGGAATTCTTCCGGCGTCGTATAGGCATAGGACAGGCGCAGAGACTGGGTGTGGCGGCTGGAATAGATATCGCCGGGATTGATGAGGACGCCAGCCGATACGGCTTTGCGGAAGAGCAGTTCCATGGGAAGTCTGCTGCGGAAGGTAAGCCAAATATAAAAACCGCCCTGCGGCACCTGCCAGTCTGCCATGTCCGCAAAGACTTCGGACAAGGACTGACAGGCTGCCTGGCAGCGCCGCTGCAATTCACAGCGCAGCCCATCCAGATACTGTTCATAACGGCCGCTGGTCAAGAACCGGGCCAAGACTTGCTGGGACAGGGAGCTGGCGCCATAGTCGATCTGCATCTTGACGTCGCCCAAACGCTGTACGACCGGTTCCGGCGCTATCATCCAGCCGATGCGCAGCCCGGGCGCCAAAGATTTGGAAACACTCCCCAAATAGAGGACCCGGCCGCCAGGGTCCAGGCTTTTCAGAGATGGCGGCGGCGTTCCGTCAAAGGTCAGTTCTTCATATGCCCCGTCTTCAATGATGGGCAGGTCATAGCGGCTGCATAATTCCAGGAGCTGGATGCGGCGTCGGCGGCTTAGGGTCCGGCCTGTCGGATTGTGGTTCGTCGGGATGGTATAGAGGACGCTGTTGCCCCTATCTGAAGACTGGCGCAAGTGCTTTTCCAGGGCTTCCAGCGACAGGCCCTGGTCGTCCATGGGCAGGCCGCAGAGGCGAAGATGGGCAGACTGGAAGACCTGGAGCGATTTGACATACGTCGGGTCTTCGACGTAAACCGTCGCCCCGCCGCGGAGAAGCCCTGCCGATATGAGCTGGAGCCCCTGTAGGGCGCCAGACGTAATCAGGATGGACGACGGCGCCACGATTGAATTCCGCTTTCTGGCATACCCAGCCAGAGCCTGACGCAGGGCGGGCATCCCCAACGGCTCGACATAGCCCAGGGAGGTAATGGCATCGGCCACATCCCGCAAAGTCTGGCGGAAGGCATCCTGCGGGAACAGCCTGGGGTCCAGTTCGCCCGTACCGAGACGGACCAGGCGGTCATCGAACTCCAGGGTATTGATGGCCTGGACGACTTCCTGATTGGCCCGGAAATAGCCAGCCGTCATGTAACGGTTCCAATCCGGCTGAACCGGCAGGCGCAGGGACCAGGCCGTACTGGCTACGACCGTCCCCTGGCTGCCCCGGCCCTGGAGTACGCCCGCTTCCAATAGCGGCTTCAGAGCCTGGTTCAGAGTACTCCGGTTCACCTGGAAATGCCGGGCCATCTCGCGCTGAGACGGCAGGCGCGTCCCGGCCGGCCATTCACCGCTTTCCATTTTTCCATACATCCATTCGAGGATTTGCCGGTATACGGGCACGGCCTGCGCCGGGTCGGGATGCCATTCGATTTGCACGGGAATATGCCGCTTCATCACATCGTCTCCTTTTTGGTTGGTATAATTCACATCGCTTTGGCTGGCTGGAATCCGGCATAGCTCTGTTATACTGTGATTATACCATACGAACCAACTTTCTTTGGTTGGAAAAGAAGGAGGCTTTTTTATGTTCTTTTTCCAAGGCCTGACCATGGGACTGGCTTACGTCGCTCCCATTGGCATGCAGAATCTCTTCGTCATCCATTCAGCGTTATCCCATTCCCTGCGCCGCGCCGTCGTGACAGCGCTCATCGTCTTGTTCTTCGACATCAGTCTGTCGCTGAGCTGTTTTTACGGCATCGGCAGCCTGCTGGATCATCTTCCCTGGCTCAAAGCGGTCATTCTGGGCGCAGGTACGCTGCTCATCCTCTACATGGCCTATGGCATGATTCGCCAGGTACCGGATGCGCTGACCCTTAAAGGTCAGCCGGCCTCTCTGGGCCAGACCGTTTCCAAAGCCTGTATCGTCACCTGGATGAATCCTCAGGCCATTTTAGACGGCACGATGCTCCTCGGCGCCTTCCGCATCACCCTGCCTGCCGCCGAAGCCACGACCTTCCTGACCGGTGTCCTCCTGGCATCGGGCCTGTGGTTCCTCTCGCTCACGGGCTGCGTCGCCGCCTTCCGCCATGCCATGACACCCCGCATCCTGCGCACCATCAACGTCCTCTGCGGCACCGTCCTCATGCTGTACGGCCTCCATTTAGGCTATACCTTCGTGCAGTTCTTTCAAATCTGAGACGGATTCTCCATGATATGCAGGATTTCTGCATCGGTATGAGCCATACCTTGATTACCAAACTTTACTGATTTTTCAACCCTTTTTCGATAACGGGCCCGACTTTAGCTTCCCATGCAGCAAAATCTTTTGTTCCCGTCATGACATGCCACGATTTAGCACGATATAAATGCCGGTACAACTTCTGATAATTCGGGTCCGACGCAGCCAATTCCTGCATGACGTCCCGACGAGCCGCTAAGAGATACTGCGGTACGCCTTCTTTCGAAGCCGGTTTCAGGGCGGCCATCATGAAAGGCTTAGAAGTCAATAAGGCAACTAATTTTTTAGCCGATTCCACCTTATTCACTGGAATCTGGGAAGAGATGCTGACGTAATCAACATAGGCCGTCGCTACATCGGGATGTTCACAGCTGGAAATGGCCTTCACTTCTGTATAATTACCCTGCCCGAAGCGGACAATGGCACTCATCGCTTCCGGATAGGCATACAACGCCCGGCCATGGCCCTGGGCAAACCATTCAGCCCGCGTAAATTCATTGCCATCGTCATAACGGCCCGTCGCAGTGCCCGTCATCGCGTACAATTCCTTCAAATACTGCATGGCATCTGCTTGAACGTCTCCCATGGCCTGCACGGGAACGACCTTTCCTGTATGGTCCTGAAGAATATTATAGTACTTCATTTCATTATTTAAGCTGAAATCAGCGATGACACCTTCGTCTCGTCCGGGAAGCAATGCCTGGGTCTTCCGTGGACCGATGGCTTCATAAAGCTGTTGCATCGTCTGGACACGGGATACGGCATGATCCTCTTTGTGGTAAAACAGCGTATCCATGCAGACCATCTGCGGGATGCCGTAATACGTTCCCCGAGAGTACCCCTGTTCTAACGTCCAGTCTGGATAGGCAGAGCGGGCTGGAATGGTTTCTCCTAAGGGATAAAGCAACCCTTTTTCTATATATTGCGGCGCATAAAGGCCATCGAAGACAAAAACATCACTTTTCGGTTCTTCAAAATAGCAATCCCAATCGACGAAACGCAATGTCACATCGGGTTCGATATTCTTCCATTGCGCAGTTAAAGCCGTTTCAAAGGCCTTAATATCAGGAACATAGCGGAACAATCCTACGGTCAGCACCTTTTTGTCTATCTCCGTTCCCTGTCCCGGTTCACTGGCCATCCCTGTCACCACAGTCATCATGGAAAAGGCCAGGCTTAAAATGATACGAAATAATCGTTGTCTCATATGCTTATCCCCTTCAACATAAATTAGCCAGCAGGCAAAGCCCTGCCAGCCAATTTACATTGTAGCATATGTCATCATGCGTAGTCACTTTTACTTTATAGTTTGAAGCACAGAGTTTGTAGTTTACAGAGAAACCTTTTAAATTTAAAACCATTCGCTAACTGCTAACCGCTGACTGCTAAAAAAGCACTGTCTTCATGCGACAGTGCCTTTTTATTACTGTACAGCTCGTTTCCGGCTCATCCACAGGCCGATGGCGATGACACCGGCAGCTAGTACGGCCTGAAGGGTCATGGGTGCCCAGGCACCGGCGATTTGCTGCATCAGGGTCCCCAAGATTTTATCGTGGCCGATCATGGAACCAGCTGTCCAGCCCAGCAACCCGGCGCCGGCATAGAGGATGACCGGGAAGCGGTCCATGAGCTTGCCGATGACCGTACTGCCGCCGACGATGATGGGGATGCTGATGAGGAAGCCGCAGGCGACGAGGAGGAAGCTGCCGTGCGAAGCCCCGGCGATGGCCAGGACGTTGTCGACGCCCATGGCTGCGTCGGCGATGATGATGGTCTTGATGGCTCCCATGAGGCTGTCCGAAGCCGTCACGTTCTCATCGTGTTCTTCCGGAATGAGCAATTTCACAGCAATGGGCAGCAGGATGAGGCCGCCTAAGGCCTGTAAAAAGGGAATCGTCAACAGCCAGACGGCGATGAGGGTCATGACCAGACGGATGACGACAGCGCCGCCGGTCCCGATGAGGATGGCTTTGCGGCGCAGATTGGCCGGCAGTTTATTGGCCGCCATGGCGATGACGACGGCATTATCGCCGCCGAGGAGGATATCCAGTAAAATGATAGAGCCTAAAGCCATGAAAAATTGCATCGATAAGATTTCCATAATATACCTCTTTCTCTGAAAAACAAAAGAGACTTCCGCATGGTATCAGCAAAACTGGTATCATGCGAAAGTCTCACCCATTGCGATAGCAACGCTGCCACCAGCCGGTCAATGACGGCACGATGTTGATGACAACTGACGAGAGGTTACTCCCCTTCGCGATTCGATTGTAGGCTAATTATAACAGGCAATTCGTTCTTTGTCAATATCGTTTCTTCCCGTTTCATGATATAATAAAAGAAAACACAGAGGAGGCATCATCATGAATATACAACGTATCGGATTCATCGGGACCGGTGTCATGGGCAGCGGCATGATCCGGAATTTACAGAAAGCCGGCTATCCCGTCAACATCAACACGCGGACGAAAGCCAAGGCCGAAAAGCTCATCCAGGAAGGCTGCCGCTGGTTCGATTCGCAGGCAGAATTAGCCGCCCAATCGGACGTCGTCATGACCATGGTCGGTTATCCCCAAGACGTGGAAGCCGTCTATTTCGGTGACCAGGGCATCTTTCGCGGCAAACAGGGCGGTTTCGTCATCGACATGACCACGTCCAGTCCTTCCCTGGCCAAGCGCATCTACGCCCAGGCCAAAAAACAGGGCATCGAAGCCTTGGATGCACCCGTTTCCGGCGGCGACATCGGCGCCCGTCAAGGGACACTGGCCATCATGGCCGGCGGCGAAGAAGCGGCCTTTGAAGCCATGAAGCCTATTTTCTCGGCTATGGGCCAGACCCTGACCTATTTCGGCCCGGCCGGCAGCGGCCAGTATGCCAAGATGAGCAACCAAATCGCCATCGCCTCGAACATGATGGGTGTCTGCGAAGCCATGGCCTACGCGAAAAAAAGCGGCCTCGACCCGGAAAAAGTCATCGCCACCCTTTCCGCCGGAGCCGCCGGCTCCTGGTCCCTGGCGAATCTGGCACCGCGCATGCTGCAAGGCGATACGAAACCAGGTTTTTACATCAAACACTTCCTCAAAGACATGCGCATCGCCATCGAATCGGCAGACGAAATGGGACTGGACCTGCCCGGACTGCGCTTAGCCAAAAAACTCTACGACCAGCTGGCCGACCAAGGCATGGAAAACTGCGGGACCCAGGCCTTGTTCCAGTGGTATGCCAAACAAAAATAAGAAAAACTTAGTCTTCATACCAGCCAAACAGGGTTTTCCCCGTCTCTAACTGCTGAATCCGGGCCATGTCGTCCGGTGTCAGGGTGACGTCGAAAATATCGAGATTCTCCACCATCCGCTCCCGATGGGACGATTTCGGAATGACGCCGATGCCCTGGCACCAGGTACTGCAAGGCAATCTGTGCGGCCGTCTTGCCGTATTTCTCGCCGACAGCCTGTAAAATGGGCTCCTGGAATATGGGCTTTTTCCCTTCTGTAAAAGGGATCCATGCCTGTATTTGTGTCCCCTGTGTCACAAGTGCCTGCTGGAGCTCTTTTCGTCTGTAATAGATGTGGCACTCGACTTGGTTGACCATGGGGATAACATCACAGCTTCCGATAAAATCAAGATATTCCCGAGCATTGAAATTAGAAATGCCAATGGCCCGGATCACGCCCTGGCGGTAAGCTTCGGTCAAGGCCCGATACATATCCAAAGCCTCGTCGTAAGGCTCATGGATGAGCAGCAAGTCGATATAGTCGGTCTGCAACCGGGCCAGCGATTCTTCGATGCCCTGCCAGGCCAGCTCATAACCGGCCCGGGTCTGGCACAGTTTCGTCGTAATGAAGACATCCTCCCGGCGAAGGCCGCTTTCGGCCACAGCCTGGCCGACGATGGCCTCGTTATCGTACATGTGGGCCGTATCGATGAGACGGTAGCTGAACCTCTCCCGCTTATAGAAGCGGGAGATTCTTGAGAAGGTTGCTGTTTAAGT
>OHAY01000854.1_pt1 | contig 30605 bp, 27 predicted proteins | sample 1577191 | NCBI WGS metagenome assembly OHAY01 (sample SAMEA3541504, study PRJEB24748) | human gut metagenome | biome: human gut; feature: human-associated habitat; material: faeces | place: China | collected 2012 | reverse complement strand
GCATGTGTTAAGCACGCCGCCAGCGTTCGTCCTGAGCCAGGATCAAACTCTCCAAGATATGTCTTGGATAAGCTGATATAGCTCTTTATCCAGTAATTATTGTTTCTTACCTGTTTATTGATGTCTATTAGACACCGCACTCTGGCATTTGTAGTTCATACATTGTTCAGTTTTCAAAGGCCGATGTCGCTTAGCGACTTTATGTATTGTATCAGGTTTTGTTTTCCCTGTCAACACATTTTTTTCAACGTCTCGGTGAGGCGGCTGCCTCATCGGTGCGACTTGGATATCTTATCATTTCCCAATCCCTCTGTCAACTACTTTTTTTGCTTTTTTATAAAAAAACGAAGGCGCATCTTTTTCTGCGCCTTCGTTACCAGCTTTCGCCGCTTCTTTCCCGCTCATTCCGAGCCCAGGAAATAATGGCTTGGACTTCCCGCACCTGTTCTTTATCTTTGTGATACGCCACAGAAAAGTTTCGTAGAAATTGTATTCCTTCTATCTGGATTTCTTTTAGTTCCTCTCTTGCCAATTCTTTTTCTGCTGACAGCCGGGATAATACGGCGATGCCCAATCCGGCCCGCGCCGCTTGTTTGAGTACTTCTGCCCCATTGTAAATCCCTTGTATCGTATATGCTGCATGATGGAGACGCATGGTTTCTTCAAAAATGATTCGCGTCCCGCTTCCTTCTTCGCGTATTAATACCAGGCTGGAAGCGATTTCTTCTTTTTTTACCGTTCTTCCGGCTAAAGGGTGATCCGGCGCTGCCACTAAAATCAGTTCGTCTTGATAAAACGGTTCTGTTTTTATAAATTCCGAGTGAATCTTTCCTTCTGCCAGCGCCACATCTAATTTGTCCTGCAGTAAAAGTTCTTCTACTGCCGCAGTATTGGCGATCATTGATTCTATCCGGCCGGAAGGGTAGGTTTCTTTTAATTTGGCCAGCAACGGAACAAACATCGTTTCTCCAATGGTCAAAGTAGCGCCGATCCGCAGAAAAAACAGCTGATGATACCGGCTCATCACGCGCTGTATCGTTCCGTTCAGCGCCATCATTCGCCTTGCATATACCAGCAGCGTTTCCCCCGCTTCCGTCACATATAGTTTTCGGTTCAGCCGATCAAACAGCCGCACGCCGTATTCTTCTTCCAATTCATTCACTGCCTGACTGACCGACGGCTGGGTCATGTATAATTCTTTCGCCGCCTGCGTCATGGAGCCGGTTTTGCAGACAGTAATAAATATCTTTAGATGCCGCAGTGTCACCTGATTTCCCGCCTTTCCATAGGCATTTACCTTTTACCTTTATTTTATTATACAATTTTACATATGTATAGAGAGGGCGTATACTAAAACACATCACGAACGACTTATTTCATGTATTCGTTAGAGGAGTGTGCTATATGATAAAATCTGTTCCTATTCCTACTGCCGGCGTCATGCTCGGCCTTGCCGCTCTCGGCAATCTGCTGGCCCCCTATGCGGTGGAAGCCAAATTATTTTGCGGCGCTGTATCGGCGCTTCTCGGATTCTTGCTTCTGCTCCGCATTCTGCGGTATCCGATGTCCATCCATCAGGATATGACGGGCAATCCTATTATGGCCAGTGTATCGGCTACCTTTTTTATGTCCTTTATGCAGCTGGCAACATACATTAAAGATATCCTGCCTCTTACGGCGGAAATTATCTGGATCTTGTCCGTTGCATCTCATGCGCTGCTCATTTTGTGGTTCACGCGTTATTTTGTTGTGAATCTCCAGCTAAAGCATGTATTCCCCACCTTTTTTATTACCTATGTCGGTATCGTTGTCGGTGCGGTTACAGCCCCAGCCTTTGGCTATATGACGCTGGGCAATTATATTTTCTGGTTTGGCTTTGTTTTATATATGGTTATGCTCGCCCTCGTTACGTACCGGTATTATCATCTGCCCGTAGCGGAACCGGCCAAACCGCTTCTTTGCATTTATACTGCGCCGATGAGCCTGAGTCTGGCCGGGTATTTTGCGGTAGTTCCTGAAAAATCCCTGCTTATGATCCTCATCATGGAAATCGCCGCCCAGGCGCTGTACCTTTTTGTACTGTGCAAACTGCCTAAGCTGCTGCGGCTTCCCTTTTATCCCAGTTATGCCGCATTTACTTTCCCCTTCGTTATTACGGCAACGGCATTAAAACAAACGCTCGCTTATTTTTCTAACGCCGGCTATATCATTCACGATGCCTTGATCCTGCTCTTTTATGCAGAAATGATTTTCTCTACCCTCATCGTTCTGTATGTGACAGTCCGGTATTTCCAGCATTTCTATATGTTATGGGAAACATCCCGCGCTGCCAAAGCCGACACAGTTTCCTTATAAAGCTAAACGTTATCCGCTATGCTCTAAACCATATTTTGCAAACAGTAAAAACTCTCTCATATAAAACAATAAATACAATTTTTACGAGAACGGCGCTGCATAAGCAGAGCCGTTCTTATTTTAGCTGTGTTCCCAAAGAACCCCAGGTGTGCTCCCTGCCTTGACACAGTACAGCAAGCTTTATGCCCTTCGCAATTATGCAGCTGGACAGAAGAATATGACGCAATCCAGCTGCATCCTTGACCATTGTTTTCCCCTGTACGTGTATAGCAAGTGCAAAAGCAAGCAGCTTTTTTCAGTAGGACCTCGATTACAGCCAGGCTCTTTTGCACATATATGTACAGCAATCCCCCTGATGTCCTTCCATAATTCATCAGGGGGATTGTATTACTTGTCTGTTTTTCTTTCCTTCCGCAAAAACGCCCTCAGGGTATCCGCGTGTGCTTATGCTCGGGCAGGACGCCAGACGCCGGATCGCCAGCGCTGTATAAACACAAGCGCCCGCAGGCATTCGTCTGCCATCATGGCCAGCCAAATACCGATCAAGCCCCATTCCAATCCTAATCCCAGGATATAGGCACCGCCGACCGCCACGATCCACATGAATAAAAGACCGATCGTAACGGGCCCTTTGATATCTCCGGCAGCCTGCAGCGCCATGACCATCACGATATTGACGGCCCTGCCCATTTCCAGGAATATTTCTATCAAAAATATATGCCGTCCCAACGCTTTAACCTCCGGATCGTCCGTAAATATACCATAAACCGCATCGCTGTTCAGATATAAGCAGACTGTCACCGCCGTACTGATAAGGACCGCCATGCGAATCGTTTTCCATACACGCCGATTGACCGACGCATAATCTCCCGCGCCAATCAGATAGCCGACCAGGATCTGCGTAGCCATGGCCAGCGCCTGGGTATAGATATAACAAAACATGGCGATAATATAAGCATACACTTTCGTGGTAATCACGACAATCCCAAAGACATTGACAAATTTCATGATCACCAGCTGCGATATCTGATAGCTCAGCGACTCTCCTCCAGACGGCAGCCCCAGATACAAAATGCGGTACAAGGTCTTTTTAGGAAATGGGGTAAGATATTTCCTAGATAACGGCAGAGAAATATAGCGGCGAAACAAGGCGATGATCAGCGCCAGTCCCAATAATTTGCTCAGGTTCGTCGATAAGGTTACGCCCAGCACCCCCAGTGAAGGAATCGGCCCCCAGCCGTGAATCAGCACGCAGTTTCCGGCAATGTTTAAAATATTGATCACCACGGAGCAGAGCATGGTAATTTTTACCAATGAATAGCCGCGAAAAAAAGAAATAAAGGATATATACATAGCCTGGATAAAAATCAGTGCGCCGATATTACGCAGGAACAGCGCCGCATCTTCCCATATTTCCGCCGGCACTCCCAGCAGATGGAGAAACCAGTCATCACAGGTATACAGCAGTATACTGATCCCAATTCCCAGACAGGTATTCGCCGCCAAGGATACGGTGCAGACTTCCGCTGTTTTTTCCCAATCGCCGGCCCCGCGGTACTGGGCGATCAGGATCGTCGCCGCCATGCTGACCACACTCATCGCAATGATCACGATATTAATGATCTGATTTGCATTGCCTACCGCCGCAACCGATTGCTGGGAATAGTGACTCAGCATAAACTGATCTACGTTTCCCACCATCATCTGCAGCAATATTTCTATAAAGATGGGCCACGTAAGCTGAATAATCGATGTTTTCTTATTTGTCATCGGATTTCCTCCATTCATTTTTTGCTTTCTAACCGTATCGTAAAGAGCGGCTCTAAGCAAGAGATTTTCTCGATATTCCGATAGCAAATCAAGAACCCCGATATGAATGAAATGCAAAACTGCCGTTTCCGAGAGCCTTTTCCCGAAACCGGCAGTTTGGTTATATCCTTATTCTTTTAAAACAGCGTACGCCGTCTGGAGCACGTCTTTCCAATCCGCCAGCACGGCTTCTTCTCGTTCTATCCCTTGTCTGCCGGAAGCCAGCTGCCGTTTCAGCGATGCCGGTCCCGTGCCGTTATACGTGTTTCGATTGCGTATGCAGGTTTCGATTGCCAGCGCGTTATGGATATCGTCCTCAAAAAGAGGCGACAGATTTTTAAATTCTTCCATCGTCAGCTGCTGCAATACTTTTCCTTGGCCAATGCAATACTGCACCGCTTTTCCCACTACTGCATGCGCCTGCCGGAACGGCAGTCCTTTTTTTGCCAAATAATCGGCCATGTCCGTAGCGTTGGAAAAGTCCGCTTCCAGCACTTGCCGCGTATGCTCCCCGTTTACTTTCATGCCGGCGATCATATCCCGGTAAATACCCAGCGCAAATTTGAGGGTATCGATCGTATCGAAAACGCCTTCTTTATCTTCCTGCAAATCCTTATTATATGCCAGCGGCAATCCTTTGACCGTAGTCAGCAGTCCCATTAAATGACCGTACACCCGGCCGGTTTTACCCCGTACCAATTCGCAGATATCCGGATTTTTCTTCTGCGGCATGATGCTCGATCCGGTGCAGTGCGCGTCGTCTAATTCAATAAAAGAAAATTCCTGACTGGACCAGAGGATAAATTCTTCGCTGAGCCGGCTTAGATGCATCATCAGCATCGACGCAGCACTTAAAAACTCGATAAAATAATCCCGATCGCTTACCGCGTCCATGCTGTTGTCATAGATCGCACCAAATGCCAGCGCGTCCGCCACGTATTCCTGATCCAGCGGATAGGTAGTGCCAGCCAGTGCACCGGCTCCCAGCGGCATCATATCCGCTGCGGTCCACGCCCCGCAAAGGCGGCGGAAATCCCGGCAAAGCATGGAAAAATACACCATCATATGATGGCTGAACAAGACCGGCTGCGCCCGCTGCAAATGGGTATATCCCGGTATGATCACCTCTTTGTATTTTTCCGCACAGTCTAATATCGCCTTTTGCAGTTCTATCACCAGTTCAGCAATAGAGGCAATCTCCCGGCGCATATACATGTGCCCGTCCAACGCGCATTGGTCATTGCGGCTCCGTCCCGTATGCAAACGGCCGCCCGCTTCTCCAATCGCGTCGGTCAGTCTTTTTTCTATATTCATATGAATGTCTTCCAATTCAATGGAAAAGGGAAATTCTTCATTTTCTATCTGCTGATAAATTGCCCGCAGTCCTTTAGCGATCGCCTGCTCATCTTCCGGAGAAATGATCCCCTGTTTTGCCAGCATCGCAGCATGCGTCAAACTGCCGGCTATATCTTCTGCATACATCCGACAATCAAATTGGATGGAAGAGTTGAACTCTTCCACCCGTTTGTCGGTAGCTTTTGTAAAACGGCCACCCCATAATTTCATTTTATTTTTTCTCCTGTTTCTGTTTCATTAACGCATTTATTTTCAGCGGCAGTCCGAAAAGATTGATAAATCCTTCTGCATCCGCCTGATTATATACTTCGTCTTCTCCGAAGGTAACGAATTCTTCACTGTAGAGAGAATACGGCGACTGGCTGCCGGCGCTGATGATGTTGCCTTTATACAGTTTGAGCTGTACGGTGCCCGTAACCGTTTCCTGCGTTTTATCTACAAAGGCCTGCAGCGCTTCTCTCAACGGCGAGAACCACATGCCGTCGTAAACGAGTTCTCCGTATTTGATGCTCATTTGTTCTTTATAGTGCATCGTCGCTCTGTCCAGGCACAGATATTCCAATTCTCTGTGGGCATATACGAGGATTGCCCCGCCCGGATTTTCATAGATCCCTCTGGATTTCATGCCTACCAACCGGTTTTCTACGATATCTACGATTCCGATACCGTTTTCTGCCCCGATGGCATTCAATTCTTCCATCATTTCTACAGCGCCAAGTTTTTTGCCGTTCAATGCAACCGGAATCCCTTTTTCAAAGTCAAGCGTAATATACGTCGGCGTATCCGGAGCCTGTTCCGGTGTTTTCGTTACCTGGTATACCATGTCCTGCGGCGCATTCCAAGGATTTTCCAGATCAGCGCCTTCATGGCTCAAATGCCAAATGTTCCAGTCCATGCTGTAAGGATACGGTTTATCGCTCGTCTGCTGGGCAATCGGCACATTGTGCTTCGCCGCAAATTCCAACGCGTCTTCTCTCGATTTAATATCCCACAGCCGCCACGGAGCAATGATTTTATATTCCGGCGCCAAGGCTTTGATCGTCAATTCAAACCGAACCTGGTCATTGCCTTTACCGGTAGCCCCATGCGCGATCGCATCTGCCCCTTCTTGTTTTGCGATTTCTACCAGTTTCTTTGCAATAACCGGTCTTGCAAAAGAAGTGCCCAGCAAATATTTTCCTTCATATACCGCGCCGGACTGCACGACCGGCCATACATAGTTTTCCAAAAAGTCCTGTTTTACGTCAAGGACAAATGCTTTGGACGCACCGGAAGCAATCGCTTTCTTTTCAATTGCCGCAAAATCTTCCGGCTGCCCCAAGTCCGCACAAACTGCGATAACCTCGCAGCCTTCATAATTTTCTTTCAACCACGGAATGATAACGGAAGTATCCAATCCGCCGGAATATGCTAATACGACTTTCTTAACAGTGTTGTTTGCCATGATATATTTCCTCCCCTGATTTCGCTCAACTCATGTTTCTATCTGTTTGCTACGCTTGTAATTATACATCAATCGTGCATAAAATTTCAACACTTTTCTAAAAAAATTTTAATAATTCATTTTTATGCTTATTATGCGTTTTTTTATCCAAATAGTTATACGAGTAGCCAAAAGCGGACGAATGCACTACAATAAACAAATAAGATAAGGAGGGAATATGAAAAAATATCTCATCGGCTTTCTGCTTGCTTTTTGCAGCGTATACTTTTTTGATTTTCCCAATTTGGGGACTCTGTCTGCAAATCGTACTGCGGCCCCGCAGCACCTCAGCAGCTCCCGTTCCGCAGATTCCGAGCAGAGCTCTCGTTCTTCACTTACCGACATACTGGTTCGCCTGGGGATCGCAGACCGCGAAGAAACAGAGGCACTTACGGTTCCCGAACTCCCGCAGGCTGCCTCGGCAGTCCTTAATAAAAAAGATCTCTATCTTCATTTTAAAGAAACTACCGATCGTCTGCTGGCGGATACCGACTATGTACCTATTGAGGAGATCCCGGTTTCTTTGCAGCAGGCACTCATTGCTACGGAGGACAAACGGTATTATGAACATGGCCCGATTGATTTCATCGGCATTGGCCGCGCGGCTTTTGCCAATTTCCAGTCCGGCGATACCGTAGAAGGAGGAAGCACCATTACCCAGCAAGTCGCCAAAAACCTTTTTTTATCTCAGGAGCGCACGTTCTCCCGCAAAGCGGAAGAGCTCCTGCTGGCCATCTTATTAGAACGCCACTATTCTAAACAAGAAATTTTGGCCATGTACCTGAACACCGCTTATTTTGGCGCGAACGCTTACGGCATCCAAGAAGCGAGCCGCATTTATTTTGATACGGTGCCGCAGAAACTGACTCTGGGGCAAAGCGCTATGCTCGCCGGTCTCCCGCAGGCTCCGTCTTATCTCAATCCGTTCGTCAATTACAAAGGAGCCAAAGAAAAACAACGGCTCGTCCTGGAATTGATGACGGCGCAAAATTATATCACGCTCAAAGCCGCTAAATCTGCCTATGCAGAGGAAATGCATTTTACCGGCACTCCTGAGCCGTAACAACTTCCTATACTGATAAAAAACCTCCGGCCCTGCCGCATATGCGGCGAAGCCGGAGGTTTTCTCTATCGATCGTTATGATGCCAAACAAGCGGTGCCTCTCTTTAAAACCGATCCCAATCGTTTCTCATGCTCCGCCGTTTTTCCATCAGTTCCCGCACCTTTTTATCCCGCTGCTCTTTTTCTTTATCCCTGGATAATGCTTCACGGGAAGCAAAAGAAAAGAGCAGCTCCCATATCCGCTTGCCCGTCTTTGTCCGAATATGGCGTTCGCCTATCTGCCGGCATGCGGCGGCAGATAGCTGATCTTCCCAAGCATTTACCAATAAATCTGCTTCTATCAGGATCTGATGATCCAGGTCCATTATCTTTTCATACTGATGATGCCGGCCTACCAGCCAGCATATGCGCTGCCGAGCTTCTTCGTCCCAGCCCAGCCGCTGCAGCAGCGTATCGGCTTCTTTCGGTCCCAGCTCTTCCTGGATCGCGCCGTCATTTCGGCCAAATCGCCGCTCTCCTTCCCGTATCCCAATATCGTGGACGCAGGCAGCTCCGTCCAATATATACTGCGTCCGTTCGTCCAGCCCTTCTTCCGTTCCAATCCAATGAGCCAAGGTATATACTTTCAAAAGATGCTGCACCCGTTTCGGGTCGCCGCGGAAATATTCCGTCATAGCCATCAGCAATGTATTCATGCGCCTCGCTCCTTTCTGTTTTTTAATTATATCACATCTCTTTGTTTTTATTTTTCAATAGTTTAGCAAATCTTTAGATGTATCCGCCAGGAATCTGCCTCTTTTTTCCCGAAATATAGAATATAACTTGTTCTCTTTTCAACTAAAGGAGGTACCGGTATGGATAGAAAACAGCAGCGAAAAGCAAACTGTCAAAAATGGTTTCAAAAAAATCATTTATTTAAAGGAGGCAAAGATCCGGAATTCCAACGGATCGTGGAATCCTTTTTCTGCGGAGAGATCTTAGAATACGGCGCGCTCACCGATATACAGCGGGCGCTGATTCTTCTTGCCACGCTCACTGCCAGTCAAACCATCAAGCCGCTGCGTCATTATACGACTGCCGCGCTGACAGTCGGCACGCCGCCAGAAGCCATCAAAGAAGCTATTTATCAATGCACTCCGTATATCGGCATCGAACGGGTGCAAGCTGCGCTGGACGAAATCAATGCCGCCTTTTCTGCCGCCGGCCTTTCCCGTAATTTAAAAGCACAGGGAAACGTAACGGAAGACACTCGCCAGGAAGCGGGAAAATCCATTCAGGAAAAGCTGTTTGAACCGCAGATGCTCGCGCACATTCTCAATGATATTCCTGATAACATGAAATCGTTCGGCAGCTATTGGACCGCGTTTTGCTGCGGCGATTTTTATTCGCGAAGCGCGCTGGATCTGGCAACCCGCGAATTGCTCGCCTTCTGCGCGGCGGCCAGTCTTGGCGTAAGCAATTATTCTCTCCAACTGCATGCCGCAGCCAATATACGGCTCGGCACCTCCAGAGATACGTTGATTGCCGCAGTTATGCAGTGCCTGCCGTTTATCGGATTTCCCCGGGCATCCCAAGCGCTTTACTGCATTCGAGAAGTTACGGAATAGAAAAAATGCCCCGCTTATACAAGCTGGGCATTTTCTCTATCCTTCTTTATCTGCCTTCACATTCTGACTTCACAAACGAATATATCAGCACATACAGGATTGCCGCACCGGCTAGAAATACCGTCCAAAGCGGCTCGTAACCGCCTCGGTTCCACAGAACAGATCCGACGGCGCTGCCTATGCCGCCTCCGCAAAATAAGCCCGTACCAACCAGGCCGGACGCCATGCCCCGGTATGTTTCTGAAACAGAAAACGCCAGCGCCGCTAAGGAGGATTGAATAAAGATATAGGCAAATCCAAACAGAGCGATGCCAATAACCGCCAATTCCCAGGCAGCTGCCTGCCAGAGAAACAGCAGCCCTGCCGCAGCAAGCGCCGCTCCGCTTTTTAGTACCAGCGGCCGTCCTAAATAGCGGCACAGCCACCCGACCCACCGGCCGCCGAACAGGCAGGCCAGCCCATACGCCATCACCGCCAAACCGCATTCCATATAGTTCAGTCCAAATCGGTCATGCAAATACGCGCCAAAAAATGAATACGCGCCAATCAAACAGATCCCTGCATACAGCGCCAGCAAAAATAATTTTCGGCCGAGCCCATGATGCAGCATCTCTTTCAGCACCGTATAAAATCCGGCAGACGCCGCTCTTTTTTCCGAGGTTTCCTCTTTCCGAATCCATAAGCAGGCACCGCAGGCAAGCAAAGATAAGAACGCAAAGAGCAGAAACGCCCCTTGCCAGCCCGTATATTCTGCCAGCACGCCGCCTAATCCGGCGCTTGTGCCCTGCCCGAGAAAAACAAGTCCCATAAATAGGCCCACGCCGTGCTGCCGCCGTTCTGCAGGCTCTCTGTCGCCGATAATCCCCAGCGATACGGCAATAACCCCAGCGGCAAACCAACCGGTCAGAAAGCGAAACACCATGAGCATTTCCAGGCTTTGAGATACCGCACACCCAGCAGCTCCCGCTGCCAATCCGGCGGTCAGTATCTGCAGCAGCCGCACTTTGCCAATCCTGTCTCCCCAAAATCCATATACAGGCTGCAATATGCCGTAGGGAATCAGATATGCGGTCAATATTCCCACTGCCGCCGCTGCCGTCACGCCCAGACCCTCGGCAATGGCCGGCAGTGCCGGAGAAACGAACCAGTTATCTGCCGCAGAAACAAAGCCTGCCAGACCTAATATATAGATATAAGATATATTCATCGCTTACCCCAGCAGCGCGGCTTCCATTGCTCCCAGCAAGCTGGCAAATGCCGCGAACAGAATGAGAAACAGCAGTGATAAAAGAATGAGTACCGGGAAAAAGAGGGCAATAAAAGACCGTATATATCCCATTCCATAATTTTCCGCTACCGCCAATACATGAAGCGCCAGCATCCATAGAGAAACAGCCGACGATAAGAGCGAGATCAGGCTATGAGGCAAAACGGATTCCAAAATTGCCGTCAGCAGCAAAAAGTTTGCCGGCAGCCCGGTATATAGAAAACAGGACGCCATACCGCGGATAGATCCGTGACCGCCCAAAATAACCGCCGATAAATGAACAAAGGCGGTCAGAATAAATAACGCGATACCGCCGCTGATCATACTGCTGAGCAAAAATTCCCAGCCTCCGCCAGACGCCGCCGACAGCGCCAGCGCTCCGGCTATAAACGGGAACATATAAATGACGATGCCCGGTTTATACAATTCTTCCCGGCTGATCCGCAAAAGGGCGGCCTTTGGAGCCGTGAGCACATCATAGGCCAATTCCAGCGCCTGCAAGATATAGGTCATCATAGCCGTCCCTCCTCTTGCCGCATGGTCAGTCTAGGCAGCAGCCGTGTCCATAATTCGCTTTCCAGATTCGTCCGGCCATAGCCCTGCAGCAGCGCTGCCAGCGAATTGGGTTTTCCATATTCTACGACCGGGATATCCACGGTATTTAATCCGCCGGCTTCGGCTGCCGCTTCCAGTGCGTCATAGTAATTTCCCATTTTATCCACTAATTTTTTATCTAACGCCTGCCGCCCGGTATAAATCCGGCCGTCCGCCAACTGCCGGACTTCTTCTTTATCCATATGCCGGCCTTTTGCCACTTCATCTAAAAATTGTTCATAAATATCATTGACCATGCCCTGCACAATGGCCCGTTCTTCTTCCGTCATCTCTCTAAACGGCGAAAAAATATCTTTGTGTTTCCCGGATTTTATTTTTTCTTCCGTTACTCCGAGCTTATCGGCCAGTTCCTGCACATTATAATATTCCATATATACGCCAATACTTCCGGTCATGGTTCCGGGATTGGCATATACGGTATCTCCTTTGGACGCCAGCCAATAGGCGGCGGAAGCTGCCGTATCTCCTATGGATACGATCAACGGCTTGCCCGCATCTTTATACTTATCTATTTCCCAGGCGATTTCCTGTGCCGCCGAAGCGCTGCCGCCCGGGCTGTCCAAACGCAGCAATACCGCTTTTACATTTTCATCTTTCCGGGCTTCCCGAAATTCTTTCATCAGCTGTCCCGAGGTTACGCCTTCTCCGCTTTGCAGCAGCGAACCGCTGTCTCCTCCAGTGATCGGCCCCTGTACGCGGATAACGGCTACATGGCCGGTATTCTTAAATCCTGCACTATGTTTTTCTGCCGTTGAAACCATGCCGGCGCCAATGACAGCTGCGGCCAAAAGACCAATACACCAACGTTTCTTTTTTTGATCCATCTTATACTCCTTTATATAACGTCCTATAAACCTTTATCGTTCAGGCGCTGCTAAATAATACTGCTTCCTGAATTATTATCTTACCATAGATTTCGATTTTATAAAATAAATTCGTTCCGCTGCGCCCTTTTCTTCTATCGCTTCACCACGTTCTTTTATTCTTACCGTTCTCTAAAATCAAAAACAGCGCCGACCGCAATGTGTCAACGCTGTTTACTGATATTTTATTTTGCCATATCGATGGCCGCTTTAACCAATCCTTTGAAAAGCGGATGGGCTTTGGTCGGCCGGGATTTCAGTTCCGGATGGAACTGGCAGCTGACAAACCACGGATGGCTCGTGAGTTCTACCATTTCTACCAATCGGTCATCCGGACTCGTACCGCTGATCGTCAGCCCTTTGGCTTCCATTTCCGCACGGAACGCATTGTTAAATTCATAACGATGGCGATGGCGTTCACTTATGAGTTCTGCGCCGTATACTTCCGCTGCTTTCGTTCCCGGTTTGATCTTGCACGGATACTGACCCAGACGCATCGTACCGCCTTTATCGGCTACGTCTACCTGGTCCGCCATCAAATCGATGACCGGATATTTTGCAGATTCATCAAATTCGGAAGACGTTGCCCCCGTCATACCGCATACGTTCCGGGCAAATTCCATTACCGCGCACTGCATGCCCAGGCACAGTCCCAGGAACGGCAGTTTATTTTCACGGGCATACTGGATCGCTTTGATTTTGCCTTCTACGCCGCGATTGCCGAAACCGCCCGGTACGACAATCCCCTGCAGGCCGGCCAATACTTCTGCCACATCCTGCTCTTCCAGCTCTTCGGAATCAATCCATTTAATATTGACTTTCGTGTCATACGCAATCCCTGCATGATACAAGGCTTCTGCCACACTCAGATAAGCATCGTGCAGCGCTACGTATTTCCCTACCAGACCTACGGTGATTTCCCGTTCCGGATGGTAGATCTTATGCACCATTTCTTTCCATTCCGTCATATCGCAAGGCGTGTCCGGAAGATCGAGTTTTTCCAGTACAATGCGATCCAGTCCTTCTTCTGCCATGAGCAGCGGCACTTCATAAATGCTCTTTGCCGTTGCATTCTGAATAACCGCATTTGCATCTACGTCGCAGAACAGCGCCAGTTTTTCTTTCATTTCCTGAGAAATGTGATGTTCGGACCGGCAAACAATGATGTCCGGCTGAATCCCGATGCTCCGCAGTTCTTTTACGCTGTGCTGCGTCGGTTTGGTTTTCAGTTCGCCGGCAGCGCCGATATACGGCACCAACGTAACGTGAATGTACAATACGTCGTTGCGGCCCACTTCTTTTTTGACCTGACGGATCGCTTCCAGGAACGGCAGACTTTCGATATCCCCTACCGTACCGCCGATCTCAGTAATGATAACGTCTGCTTTATCATCGTTGCCGACGCTGTATACCCGTTCTTTAATCTCATTGGTAATATGCGGAATAACCTGTACCGTATTGCCCAGGTAGTCGCCGTGCCGTTCTTTATTGATAACAGACCAATATACTTTGCCTGCCGTCACATTCGAGTTTTTGCCCAAGTTAATATCAATGAAACGTTCATAGTGACCCAAATCCAAATCCGTTTCCGCACCGTCGTCCGTTACGAATACTTCGCCATGCTGGTACGGACTCATCGTACCGGGGTCGATATTGATATAAGGATCAAATTTCTGAATCGTTACATGATAACCGCGATTCTTTAAAAGCCGTCCCAAAGATGCTGCCGTGATCCCTTTGCCAAGCGAGGATACCACACCGCCTGTTACAAAAATATACTTTGCCATAATGCCTCCCTAGTTATTTCGGGGCGCTGCCCGTTTTATCTTCCTGACCTTCGCCAATACTTCTCTTACATTTTTTCCGGAGCGGATACCCCTAAAATCGTCAGCCCGTTTGTGATCGTAATCCACACCGCCGTAATCAATGCCAGACGAGCCTGCTGCAATCCCGGTTCCACACCCAAAATCCGGCAGTGGTTATAGAATTGATGGAACAGTCCTGCCAGTTCATATACATACCGGGCAATCCGATGGGGCGCCCGTTCTTTGGCAGCCATCTGCACTTCTTCCGGGAACGCGGCCATTTTCTTGATCAGTTCCATTTCTTCTTCTTCTTTTAATGTGCTCCAGTCGATTGTTTCCCATTCTTTCAGCGTGATGCCCGCTTCTTCTACCTGGCGGTAAATGCTGTATATCCGGGCATGCGCATACTGGATATAATACACCGGATTGTCGCTGCTGCGGGATTTTGCCAATTCCAAATCAAAATCGAGCTGGCTGTCGAGCGAACGCATAATAAAGAAATACCGCGCTGCGTCCGTACCAACTTCTTCAATCAGTTCATTAAGCGTAATCGTCTGTCCCGTCCGTTTGGAAAGTTTTACCATTTCCCCATTTCTCAGCAGACGAACCATCTGCAGGAGCAATACTTCTAATTTATCCGGATCATAACCGAGCGCTTCCATCGACGCTTTAACCCGGGCAACATAGCCATGATGATCGGCGCCCCAAATATTGATCAGCTGCTTGAATTTTCGATCGTATTTATCTTTATGATAGGCAATATCCGCCGCTAAATACGTCGGAACACCGTTTTCCCGGATGATTACCCGATCTTTGTCGTCGCCATACTGCATAGATGCCAGCCAAAGAGCGCCGTCTTTTTCATAGGCTTTGCCCCGCGCTTTGAGCTCTTCACAAGCCGCCTGGATCGCCTCCGGATGCAGAGTCCGTTCGCTGAACCACCGGTCATATTCGACCCGGAACCGTTTCAAATCTTCTTTCAGCGCTTTCAGCTTTTCCTGCAGCGCCCGTTCCTTAAAGATTTCCAGCCGTTTTTCTTCGTCCATCGAAAGGTAGCGGTCGCCTTCCGCTTCCTTGATCGCTTTGGCGGTATCGATGATATCGGCACCATGATACCCGTTTTCCGGAAATTCTACCGTCTGTCCGAACAATTCCAAATAGCGGGCGTTCACAGAGGCCGCCAAATTATTGATCTGATTGCCAGCGTCATTGATATAATATTCCGCTTCTACCTGATAGCCGGCAGCCCGCATCAAGTTTACCAACGCGCTGCCATATGCCGCGCCGCGGCCATGCCCTACATGAAGAGGCCCCGTCGGATTGGCGCTGACATATTCGATCTGTACCGTATCCTCTTCGCGAGTCGGCGCATTCCCATAATTTTCGCCCTGTTCAAGGATATGGCGCAATGTATCATACAATACATTGTGATTCAAGAAAAAGTTGATGAATCCGGCGCCGGCTATTTCTGCCTTCACCAGCCACGGATATGTCATCTGCGCCACGATAGCTTCAGCGATCTGTTTCGGAGCCCGCCGTGCAATACGTGCAGACTGCATGGCAAAGTTCGTAGCAAAATCACCGAACTCTTTCTGCGGCGGCACTTCCAGCGCCGGCTCCGGGTATTCCCCTTCCGGGAGCGTCCCTGCGGCTACCGCTTTCTGCACCGCTTCCTGTATCCCGTTCGCCAATAATTCTTTCATATCCATGTTAATTCTTTTCCTCCCGCACTGTAATAGACAGCTCGTTATACAAAGCGCCCATGCCTTCTATCGAGACATCATAGCCGACCTTCATATCTCCGCTGCCGTCTGCTATCGTGTTGATCAATTCTACGGTTTCCATATGGAGCGTCATCTTTCCAAAGGGAGTCTCATACTCCGCTTCATGCAGCATATTCGGCCGAAACTCCTGATACAGCCGAATCTTTCCGGTCCGCTGTACTTCTGCATGATCTGCATAAATACGCACTTCCGTCTGCACGCCGTCCATGCCGGTCAGCTCCGTTTCTTCATACCGAATATACTGGACGCCGTCAGCTTCTTCCCAAGTCCCTTCCGTATTCAGCTCAATCGTTTCGCTGTGTCCGTCGGGAAATCGTTGCAAGCTCTTTACGTCTATCCATACGCGTTTCATGAAAAACCTCTTTTCCTACTCAACCTTAACATTCTTATTATATACTATTTGCACTGATAATAGAAGGAACAAACCAAAAATCTTATGGTATAATAGTTACATAGCAAAAGGAGGATGTTGTCTACATGTATACTATCAGGCAAGTAACTATGGACGATCTGGAAGCGGTCACCGCTCTGGAAGCCCGCTGTTTTCCCCCGGAGGAAGCGGCTACCCGCGATTCATTTCTATATCGGATACAAACGTTTCCCGAAAGCTTTTATGTAGCAGAAGAAAATAACCGCATCATCGGTCTTATCAACGGCTGCTGCAGCAGCAAAGAAGCGATTTGCGACGAGTTGTACAGCCCAGACGGCGGCCACGAGCCCTGCGGCCAAAACCAAATGATCTTCGGTCTTGCCACCAGCCCGGAAAAACGCCATCAGGGAATCGGCAGCACACTGATGCGCTCTTTCATCGAAAAAGCCCGCCGCATGGGCAAACAAAAAATGGTGCTCACCTGCAAAGAAGAGAAAATCCATTACTATGAAAAATTCGGCTATGTAAATCACGGCGTTTCCCAGTCCGTCCACGGCGGCAGTGTTTGGTACGATATGGTCCTGGACTTATAATTTCATACATTTACTATATCATGACCATCGCCAAATAAAAAGGGAGGCGGCAGGAAGAATCACTCGTCCTGCTGCCTCTCTTTTTATTTCTTTCTGCAGGGCGCTGCCGCTTCTGCAGCGCCGTCGCTTCGAGGATCTGCGCCAGCCGTCCGCATTCCCGTATCCGGATCAATATAGATCGCACCGGCATGGCCCATTACATCTGTATAATCCTCGCACCGCTGTACGGGATAGCCCAGGCCTTCTAATTCCTGAAAAACCTCCGCCGCTGCCCGGCCTTCTATCCGCACCGAATTGACTGCTTCTCCCCAAGACCGTCCATACAGCCATCTCGACGCATCGATCGCCCGGCTTGGTGAAAACCCGTAATCGATAATGCGGGTCACCAGCGCCGCCTGCGTCTGCGGCTGTCCTTCTCCGCCCATCGTTCCGTATACCAGCCAGGACTTGCCGTCTTTAAAGAGCATCGGCGGATTCAGGGTATGAAAGGTTCGCTTCCGCGGTTCCAGCCGATTTATGTGCCCCGGATCGAGGGAAAAGAACGAGCCGCGGTTTTGCAAAGTAATTCCCGTACCGCCTGCCACGATCCCGGAGCCAAAATCATAGTAAATACTCTGTATCATCGATACGGCATTTCCTTCTTCATCGACCGCCCCCAGCCAAACCGTGTCGCCTTTAGGATCCAGCAGCCCCGCATCCGACCACTTAGTCCGCCGGCGTATTGCCTCCGCCTGCTTTTTGCCGTGCGCCGGAGAAAGCAGTTCTTTTAGAGGAATATCGGCAAAATCCGGATCCGTCAAATACTGATCCCGATCGGCAAACGCTTCTTTGGCCGCTTCGATCATCAGCTGATAATATGCGGCGGAACCTTCCGGTATCCGGCCAAGATCCCACTGATTCAATATATTCAGGATCTCCAGTGATGCCATGCCTTGTGTATTAGGCGGCAAGTTTGCCGCCATGCCGCTGCGGTACGGTACATACAGCGGTTCTTCCCACCTTGCCTGATGACCGGAGAAATCTTCTTCTGTAAGCAGCCCATTGCCAGCCGCCATTTCCGCGGCAATCTGCCGGGCGATTTTTCCGGTATAAAATCCTGCCGCCCCAGTCTCCTGCAAATAGGCCAGCGTATCTGCAAGCTCCCGCTGCCGAAACCGCTCTCCAGCTTCATAAGGCCTTCCGCCGCGCAAAAACGTACGGGAAAATCCGGGGAAACGCTGCAAGTTTCGATCGTTTCCTTCCTGCACATTCATCTTCGTCCAATAGGCCTGACTGTCAGAAACAGGAAAACCGCCGTCAGCCAGCTGCACCGCCGGCTCCAGCAATTCCCGCCAAGTCCGCCGTCCGCCCATGCTCTCCTTACTGTATGTATAAGCCATATCCCAGCCGGATACCGCACCGGGAACCGTGTTGGCCGCTTCATAGCCCCGGGCAGGTATCGCCGTCCATCCCCGCTCCTTATACCAATCTATCGAAGCGTTTTTTCCCGATCGGCCGCTTCCGTTGATTCCTTTGACCACCTTTTTCTTTGCATCGTAAAACAGCCAAAAATTATCGCCGCCAATTGAGTTCATATGCGGGTATACCACAGTAATCACCGCTGCCATGGCAATCATGGCTTCCAGCGCATTTCCACCGTCTTCAAGCACACGCCGCCCCGTTTCTGCCGCTAAATAATGCGGCGCAGCAACAATTCCGCCCAAAGAGACTGCATGAAGGCTCCGCTTTTTCATTCTCTCCCCTCCTACTGCCGTTTCCATTACCATTCTCCCCGCCGCCGAAAAATTCCTTCTAGCATACAAAAAAGGATACCGTTTCCGGTACCCCCTTTGCTTATTTTCGATATAATCCCATTGCCAATTCAACACGGCGATAGGTTTCGCTTGCTTTTGCCCGCGCTTTTTCCGCGCCTTCGCTCAAAATAGTATCCAATTCCGGCGCCTGGAGTAATTCCGTATACCGTTTTTGTATCGGCTCCAGCGCGTCGATCACAGCCGCTGCCACGTCTTTTTTGAATGCGCCGTATCCTACGCCGCTGTACAGCTGTTCGATCTCTTCATATTTCTTATCGGTAAGCGCCGCCAGAATATCCATCAAGTTGGAAATCCCCGGCTTATTTTCCTTATCATACCGTACGGAGTTTTCCGAGTCGGTCTGCGCCCGTTTGATTTTCTTTTCGATTGCTTTTGCTTCGTCCAGCACATAGATCGTTGCCGTCTGATTATCATCGGATTTACTCATCTTTTTCGTCGGTTCCTGCAGACTCATGACACGAGTGCCTCCCTGACCGACGTAAATTTCCGGAATCGTAAATACCTCGCCGTATACCCGATTGAACCGCTGCGCCAAATCACGGGTCAATTCCAGATGCTGCCGCTGATCTTCCCCTACAGGCACAAAATTCGTCTGATAGAGCAGGATATCCGCAGCCATAAGCGGCGGGTAGGTGAGCAAACCGGCGGGAATCGAGTCGCCTTGCTTAGAAGATTTATCTTTGTACTGCGTCATTCGTTCCAACTCACCCACGTAAGAAATCGTGGTCATAATCCAGCCAAGCCGAACATGTTCCGGCACTTCCGACTGTACAAACAGCGTGGATTTCTGCGGATCCAAGCCGGACGCCAAATAGATCGCCGCCAGTGCGCGCGTCCGTTCATGCAGCAGTTTAGGGTCCTGCGGCACCGTGATCGCGTGCTGATTCACTACACAATAATAACATTCATTGCCGTCCTGCATTTTAGAAAAATTACGGAGCGCTCCTAAATAGTTTCCCAACGTCAAGGAACCGCTCGGTTGAATTCCGGAAAATATAATAGCCATAAAAACAGCCTCCTTACCGATCTCTGTTAAAGTTCTTCAATACATTCGATTATAGCAAAGATTTTGTCCCGGCTCAATAAAATAGCCGGAACTTCCGCCAATCCTATCATTAATCTAAGAACCTGCCGCCCAAATACCGCTCCTTTACGGCAAGAAAATACCGCATAGCCCCTCTTCTCAGTTCACTGCGCCCAAGGCTTTACCTGTCTTTTATCGACAGAGCCATAAAAAGCCGCACTTTCTCAGCACTCCACAGATCGTTCTGCCGACGTTCCGATCTCTCCCCATCGCCCCTATCCTCTTCTTGCAGCAGTTCAGTGGGAGTATCCATCCGTTCCTGAGCCGCCTTTTTCTCCAACTGCCTTCACCACCAAACGATCTTACACGGCGGTATCACTCTTTTACTGCACGCCATCCTATATCCGCACGCCCAACCGTTCTAACGTTTGCATAACCCAACTCGTTTATCCAATAAAAAAAGCGCGATTTTCCATTCCCAGAAAAACCGCGCCGCCTCCGCAGGGCTCTGTATTATTTATTTAATCTTGCCACAATATCCGGAGCAATCGGAATATAGGTACAGCCTACCGCATACGGCCCCAATTCATATACCTGATAAATCAAGAGAACCGTTCCGTCTTCCGTTACGGCAAAGTTTTCCGGAATATCCTTTACATCCCACAGTTCATCTGCGCCATACGGCATTTCCAACGGCGTTTTATTGATAGTCATGATTTGAAGCTCTCCGCTGCGAAGCATGGCATCGAGTGTTTTCACATCAATTTTTACAAAATCCGATACTTTCTTCCGTTCCCCAGTGTACAGATCATAGACGCGGCCATACACTTGATACATGCCATGCGCGGCGCCTGTATTGTACCAGGAGTCCATCACAGCCATTGACAGGTACCGATTTGTTTTATGCAGCCCCTGGAAAATCAGCGAGCCGCCGCTCAATTCCTGGTTCCCGATTTTTGCCGTAAATCTGCGGCCCAATTCTGCCAAATCATCATTAATTGCTTTGGTTGCTTTATCCGAATTTGCCGTTACCATCATGTATTGTACGCCAAAATGCTGTACCTTCAGCGTATCTCCAAACGTATTGATAGCCGACTCTCCTGTATTATCTGCCGGTTCTGCAGCAAAGACTGTACCTGCAGAAAGCATGAGCGCGGCAATTGCCGCTGCCATATATTTTTTCATGACCTCACTCCTTTTTAGTTGTTATCTATATACATTCGCTCCCGAATCGTATTCTCCTCTTTTGCTAATATAACGGCAAAGAAAATGGACACCGCCACAATCACCGCATCAAACCCAACAACGCCGCTCCATCCATATAGAGGCAGGAACACACCGCCGATCATGCCCAGCACGCTGGCTCCCATATAATAGAAAAACATGTACAGCGCCGAAGCCTGCGCTTTATCGCCTTTCATCAGCTGTCCGCACCAGCCGCAGGCATTGGCGTGAACACCGAAAAATCCAAATGTCAGCAAAGCAATGCCGGCTACTTTGCACCACAGCGGCATGCCAAGCGTCAGCAGTATGCCTACCAGCTCAATTCCGCCGGACAACACCATGATCTTCCCGTGTCCGTAATGATCGGACAGGCTGCCAAGAACCGTAGAACTGACAGACCCTACCAGATAACAAACAAATATCAGTCCCACCATCGTCTGGCTCAAGCTGTACGGCGGCGCCAGCAAGGGATAAGAAATAAAATTATACGCACATACGAACGCGCCTTCCGCTGCGGCTGCAGCGGCAAAGACCCTAAGCATCGTAGGATTTTTTAGTACCAGTCCAAATCCGCTCCAATTGATTTGAATCCGTCCCCGTTCAATTTTCTTATTCTTCGGCTTCGGCATCAGCAGCAAAATGCAGACAGTGATCAGCAAATACAGAATGCCCGATAACAAAAGTCCCGTTCTCCACGAGGCATAATCGGCAATCGTACTCATCAGCAAACGGCCGGCCAGTCCGCCGATCGGCGTCGCCGCCACATACACGCCGATCGCCTGCCCGATGACTTTCGGCGAAAACTCTTCATTTACATACGCCACGGCCAGCGCAGGAAACGCCGCCAATAAAATTCCCTGTATCGTTCGGAGAACCAAAATTACCGTAAAGCTCTCGATAAACGACATCGCGATAATAAACAAGGCTGAAATCCCCAGCGCGGCTACCATCGTTCGCTTCCGTTCCAAATGCGGCGCCAGCGCCGCCACTCCCAGCATCGCCACTGCCATACCGCCGGTTCCGCAGGACATTGCCAGACTGGCCACTGCCGGCGATAAACCAAAATCCGCCGCCAGAATCGGGATAACCGGCTGCAGGCTAAATTCCGCGCCAAAGGCCGCTATGCTCCCCAAAAACAACATACACAAAGCCAGCTTATACTGCCGGCTTCCTTTTTCAATCCACGTATTTTCCATTTCTTCACCTCTGTTATTCAGGAAGCGTTCCCTCCTGTTTTTTGCATCCGCCGCATTTCTCCGCCCGGCGGCGGCGCCTGTTAATATATTGTTTCACTTTACGCGCAAAAGCTGCCGCTGTCAATTGATGCAAGACATATTATTTATGTATTATTATGATTGTGTTTTTCTATATCTCTTGTTCTCTTGCAATTCCTAGTCAATGCGTATAGAATAAAACTGATAAATGATACAGGAGGCTAATTATGAAAATATCCACAAAAGGACGGTATGCTCTGCGGCTTATGCTGGTGTTGGCCGGTGCGGAACCACAGCAATTTATTTCGATCAAACAGATTTCCGAGCAGGAGGACATTTCCCGTAAATATCTGGAACAGATCATGATCAAGCTGATTCACGCCAATCTTGTCAAAAGCTCCCGCGGCGCCCAAGGTGGATACAGCCTTGTCCGAGCTCCGGAGGAATACACAGTCGGCGAAATACTCCGCCTTACCGAAGGCAGCCTGAGTCCGGTCGCCTGCGCAGAATACGACGATCCGATGACGATGTGCAAACGGGCCGACCAGTGTCTGACCTTGCAGGTATGGCAAAAAATGTCGCAGGCCATTAATGAAACAGTCGATCAAATCACACTGGCTGATCTGCTCAAAGATCCGAATTCGGCATTCTTATCAGCTGGATCAGAAGAAGGGAACGAACCATGAAAAAAGTATTGATCGCCATGAGCGGCGGCGTAGACAGTTCTGCCGCCGCCATGCTGCTGTTGGCGCAGGGCTATGAAGTCATCGGCGTCACGATGAAACTGTTTTCCAAAGCCGACGGCAGCGCCCAGAATGAACAAGATATTCAGGACGCAAAAAAGGTGGCGGATTCTCTGGGGATCTCTCATGAAGTCCTCGATTTACAGACGCTCTTTACCGAATCTGTCATTACCCCGTTCATTCAGGAATACCGCGCCGGCGATACGCCAAACCCCTGCGTCTTCTGCAATAAGACCATCAAGTTCGGCGCGCTGCTTCAAGCGGCTGCCGACCGCGGCTGCGATTATCTGGCTACGGGGCATTACGCGCAGACGGTATATAATGAAATAACCGGAGAATATGAATTGCATAAAGGCGCGGACCCTGCCAAAGATCAAAGCTATATGCTGTATCATCTGACGCAGGAACAGCTATCCCGCCTGCTCTTTCCTTTAGGTGCGCTGACAAAGCCGGAAATTCGCCGCATCAGCGCCGAGCATGGTCTGATCACGGCCCATAAATCGGAAAGCCAGGACATTTGCTTTATCCCCGACAACGATTATGTCCGCTTTATCCAGCAGCGAACCAGCAGCCGGGAAAAAGCGGGAAAATTTATTCACGCAGATGGAACCGTTCTCGGCACGCACCGCGGCTTGAGCCAGTATACGATCGGCCAGCGCAAAGGCTTAGGCATCGCTTATCGGTATCCGCTGTACGTGCTGCGCAAAGATCCGCAGCAAAACACGATTATCGTCGGCCCAAATGAAGCGCTTTTCCAAAACACGCTGCAAGCCAGCGACTGCCGCTTCATTTCGCCTGCATTCCAGCCGGATCAGGCCAGGGTAACGGCTAAAATACGCTATAGCCAGCAGGCTGTTCCCGCAGTGCTGCATCAAGTCGATCAAACAACGGTAACCGTTCGTTTCGACGCGCCGCAGCGAGCCATCACGCCCGGCCAGGCGATCGTGTTTTATGACGGCAGCCGCATTCTTGGCGGAGGCACGATTACCAAAGGCTATACGGACTAGTCCTTACTGCCGCTGTTTCTCGTGAGACAGCGGCATTTTTATTTTTCCGTAACCAAATTGTAATATACCTACGTTACAATACATTTACTGATTCTACAAAGCAGGTGAGAATATGCCAACTCCGTCTATATATGGTTCTCATGAACCCAAACTACATCGTATCATGGATATTTTAACCGCAAGGCTCCGCGCCTATCAGGACGAGCAGATGAAGGCTCAAAAGCCGCCTTTGTTTGACCATCTGGCAGCCCGCATCAAGTCGGAAAGCAGCATGCGGCAAAAATGCCGGCGCAAACAGCTTCCCGAAACAGCCCATTCGGCGCTGCGCCTGATTCGGGACGCCATCGGGATTCGTATCATCTGCCGCTTCATCGATGATATCTATCAGCTTGTCGAATATATCCGCCAGCTTCCCGGCTATACCCTGACGGAAGAAAAAGATTATATCCGCCAGGCTAAGCCGAACGGCTACCGAAGTTACCATATGATTCTTGAAACCAGCCTGCCCGGCGAACCGGAGTCCTATTTTATTGAAGTCCAGCTCCGAACCATCGCCATGGATACCTGGGCCAGCCTGGAACATGAAATGAAATACAAACACACGGTGCAAAATACAGAAATCATCACGCGGGAATTAAAGCGCTGCGCCGATGAACTGGCTTCCTGCGACGTGTCCATGCAGACCATACGCCGTATGATCCAGCAGCAGAAAGGAGATGCAGCACTATGAAACTTTTATTGGCAGAAGACGAGCAGGCCATGTCGATGGCGGTAGCAGCCGTACTGGAATTTTCCGGTTATACCGTCGATACTGCCGCCGACGGTGAAGAAGCTGTCCAAAAAGCGCGGCAACAGATGTACGACTGCATGATCTTTGATATCATGATGCCGAAATTAGACGGAATCGAAGCCCTGGGCCAGATCCGGGAAGCCGGCATTACGACGCCGGTCATTTTCCTTACCGCCAAATCCGAAACATCGGACAAAATCAGCGGTCTGGACGCCGGCGCCGATGATTATCTGACGAAACCGTTTGCCATGAAAGAGCTGCTGGCACGAATCCGTTCCGTAACGCGCCGCACGGATATGCCGGAAACCCAGACCTTATCGCTCGGCAGCCTGGAGCTCGATTTGGAAGAACAGGAACTGCGCTGCCAAAACGCAATCCGCCTGTCTCCCAAAGAAGCGCGGCTCATGAAATTTCTGATCACGCACGCCGGCCAGCCGCTTCTTTCCGCCGATCTGTTAGCCCAGGTCTGGAAACATGAACCCAGCGCCGACCAAACTGTCGTCTGGCTGTATATTTCCTATTTGCAGCAAAAGCTTGAATCCATCAACGCTCCCTGGTATATCGAAGGAGAAGAAGGCCAAAGCTTTACGCTGCGCGCCAAACCGGAACGCGATGCGGAGTACGTACGATGAATATGATACAAAAACTGCGGCGAAAATTTATTCTCGTAGCCACAGCCGCCGTTGCGATTATTGTGTCCGGCGCGCTGGGCGTCTTAAACACCATCAGTATTTATGAAACGTATTCGGAAATCCATGCCGTACTTTCCTATGTCTCGGAAAACAAAGGCACCGTTCCGCCCAACAGCCTGCTGTCCGTTTCCTCTTGGTGGGGCGACACGGGCTGGTCGGACAGTACGCCGGAATTTTCTTATCAGACCCGCTATTTCAGTATTTTATTCACCGAAACCGGCCGGGTAAAAATGGTAAACATCAACCATATCGCCGCGTTCAATGAACAGGAAGCCCTGCGCCATGCCCAGTCCATCATTCAGGCCGGCGACACCAGCGGATTTTTCAAAATCCAGAAAGCAAGCTACGCCTATCAGGTTACCCCGCTGGAAACCGGGGAAAAGCTGGTGGTTATCCTCGACTGTACGCGCGATATGACCAATCTGGACAATTTAATGCGCTACTCCCTCTTGTTCGGCTTTGCCTGCATTCTTTTTTATGCCCTCATCGTCGCCGCGCTGTCCGGCCAGGTCATCAAACCCTTCGTGCGGAACATGGAAAACCAGAAACGGTTTATTACCAATGCCGGTCATGAACTCAAAACGCCGATCGCCATCATCTCCGCCAATACGGAAGCGCTGGAATTAATGAGCGGCAAAAGCCAATGGACGGAAAATATCCTCAAGCAGATCCGCCGCCTGTCCCTTCTCATTGACGATCTCATCATCCTTGCCAAGCAAGAAGAACGGGATCCTAAAGACTTGCCCCGCACGGAAATCGACGCAGCGGCGCTCGTTCGTTCCGCAGTATCCTCTTTTCAGGAACTGGCACACGATAAGGCCATTCCGCTGCTCCTTCACGCGCCGGACAGCCTATATATCACGACGAACGAAAAATGCCTTCATGAAGTACTTAATATCCTCTTAGACAATGCGCTGAAATACAGTGATCCGCAGGGATCCATCACCATATCGCTTGCTCCGCGCAGAAAAGGCGCCGTCCTTTCAGTCGCCAATCCGTATGCTGCAGGAAAGGGACAGGATTTCTCCCGCTTCTTTGAACGATTCTACCGCGGCGATACGTCGCACAACAGCCAAAAATCCGGCTATGGAATCGGGCTTTCCATGGCGCAGGAACTTGTCCTGCTCCTTAGAGGAAAAATCGCTGTCCGCTATACAGAGGGGCACATCCGTTTTATCATAACCCTGCCTTAAAAAAATCTGCAGCGCCTCTTGACCGGAAAAAGGCTCATACGCTATAATAATCCCATGTCATGGGGGTATAGCTCAGCTGGGAGAGCGCTTGAATGGCATTCAAGAGGTCAGCGGTTCGATCCCGCTTATCTCCACCACACGCTTCACGGGCGAACACAAAAAGAGACGAACAAAGTTCGTCTCTTTTTTATTTTCTTATAAAGCCTTTTCCCTGCCTTATTATACTAAAATCCCTTCTGCGGTTCGATTCCGTCCCATTCTGATCACGATATCGCCTTTTTCAATTGATCCACCGGGCACACATGACAGCACACACAGGATTTCGCCTCCACGATCGACTGCCGCCGATCCCATCAGATTGCCTAGTGGCGCCGTCACAGCAGAATATATGCCTGCAGCTGCCCCCGAAGCAGCCCCTTCCTTGCATCGGATACGCGATACAATTCCGATTCAGCGTTTTTGCAGGTATGATTGAGCCTGCCGCTGTATCTGCCAATTCTTCCAGCTGGTCTATGCCCCGTTCTTCCATATACTGCATCAAACCGTTTGTTAATCTTCTGCCATCCGATGTCCATACAGTATAACAGCAGTCGTTATCTGCAGCATAGATGCGCCGCTTCTTCCCGAACCTGAACAGGAATAAACACAGACTTAAATCCTTTTCCCTACCTTGTCTCCATAAAAAACGCCTCCTTCAGAAACATTGCCGCTTCGAGCAGCACCGAACATGAGCTATACTTCTTGCCGATATACCGCCGCTTCTTACGATATCACGTCTCTATCCCTCCCGCTGTTTCCTGTACGCAAAAACCGCCGGAATCACTTCCGGCGGTCTTGTTTATTTCTTATCCTTCGATGGCTATATATTCTTCTTTTGCTTTCGGCAGCGCTTCTGCTTTAGGAATCTGCAGCTTCAAAATACCGTTTTCATATTTGGCTTTAATATCTTCCTGTTTTACAGCCTCTCCTACATAGAACGTACGGCTGCAGGCTCCTGTGTACCGTTCCTGCCGAATATACCGGCCTTCTTCATCTTTTTCTTCTTTGTTCATGCCCTTAGCGGCGCTGATCGTCAAATAGCCGTCTGCCAATTTCGCCTGAATTTCGCTCTTTTCAAATCCCGGCAAGTCGATGTCTACTTCATACGCATTTTCCAGCTCTCTGACATCCGTTTTCATTATATTTTTTTCGTGCTTGCCAAACAACGGATGTTTACGTCCGAAAAATTCCCGTTCAAACGGAAAGTCCATCCAATCATCAAATAAGTTTTCACTCAAAACTTTAGGTGTCATCATAAGTCATTCCTCCCATGCGCTTGTAGTGAGTTACTCTTGATGCTGCAAGTGCCGCACTGTATTATATTCACTCCAAAGTCCCTCTTGAAGGGTTCTTCTTCGTTCAAGTATGTTATACCACTATTCATTAGCACTGTCAATGATAGAGTGCTAATATTTTTTTCATTTTTATCACGCTCCATTTACTTGTCGTATTGGAGCTTTCGTTTCCCGTACAAGGTCGTAAACCGTTCTATCCTATCGTCATACTGCATAGAAGTGATATCATTTTTTCCTTCATACATAAGCGGCAAGTCGATATGCATAATTCCCAGCATGGCATTAAACAGCAGATCGTTGGTAAACGGTTTATGCTGCGCCTGCGCCAATCGTTCTGCTAATGCCGGGTCTTCCCTGCGGTAGGTGTCGGAAAGCCAGATATAAAAAGGAATGTGCGTCATCGGATACACAAAGGTACTCGCATCATGCGCCAGCCCTTGATCCACTGCGTCGGCATGATCGGCTATATAGATCAGCCCTTTGATATTCGGAATCCGCTGTATTCGTTCATACAGTTTTTCCATCACCGCATCATTATACAGGATACTGTTGTCATACGCCTGAATCGTACCGGCTTCTGAATACCGGTTATATTCCTTAGGATATCTTGCCGTATAAGAACCATGATTCCCCATCAAATGCAGTACGATCAGCATATTCTCCGTATAGCGGATATGATCAAACTGATTCACCAGTTCTTCGTCATATACATTCGTATCCAGCACTTCGCCTACATTGCGGTTCAGCCACTTCTGCTGATTTGCTTCCGCCGCAATCACGGATATCGGCGTATCCCAAGCGCCGTACTGTACTTGATTGCTCAGCCAGACCGTTTCAAATCCGGCCGCTTCCGCAGCTTCCAGCAAGGATACCGCTTTCTCCAGCGGCACCTTATTGTACTGATTTTTAGCCGTTAACGCATAGGTCAGCACCAGCGTCGTATGGGTATGAGCAGAATACGCGCGGTCAAAAAGCAGGATCTTCCCGGTATCCTTCATATGCCGCAGCCACGGCGTGGTATCCCGCTCATATCCATAAGCCGACATATGATCCTTATTTTGCGATTCGCCAATCACCAGGACATAAACGCCGTTCATATTCTCATTCTTGGCCACGGCCAATTTCTGTATCCCTTCTTTTCGCCGCTCCCGATTTTCTTCAAATACGCAGTACTGCTCCATATACGTTTGCACCTGATACACCGGCTCCGTAAACATATTCCTCATACTTTTTACCGCAAGTCCCAGATTCGCCGCAAACAGCACTGCGATACATACGGTCATCCAGCGGGAACCTTTCCGTACAGTCAGCGATTCCGCCGCTTTCCATACCGCGGCAAGATACACAATATATCCCGCCAAAGCCAGCCACACGCCGCCCGTTAAATAATCGGAAATATACTCTTTTGCTTCCGCTCCGTTTGTCTGCATGCATGCTAATATCGTTTCTGCATGCACGGCGGAGCCGGTGGTCAAAAAATATCCCCATGCAAACAGCAAACTGAGCTGCAAACCTCCGACCAAAAGCAGCAGCACAGCGGCTCTTGTCCGTTTCCCCGGCCAAACGGACGCCGCCAGCAGACTGGCAAGCGCAGTCCCTGTTATCCAAGCCAGGAAAGCTGCCGTTCCTTTCGGCAAAAACACTTCATTTCCGGACCAGGGAATAAACAAATACGTACTCCATGCTGCCAGTACCAGCCCTATTGCCGCCGCATATCTCTTTTTACTTGAATATACCGCCGCATTGGCTGCCAGCAGCAATGCGGCAAAGATAAGTATTTTTGTATATGAATAGGTTATTTTCTGCGTCAGCGCCGCGGTAAGCGCAAACAAACATACATAGAGCAGGATCGCTCCGCCCAATAGTTTTGCCCCATTTTTTCCGAATCTAAATTTCTTCATGCTGAGATCCTCACATTCTTTATCACTATCTCCCCCAAACTCTCCATAGTATATCACATATTTTTATTTATACAAAATAATTCTCTCTATCCCACATATCTTCCCAGTTTTTTTCTTTTAATTTATACCAAATTGGAATCGTAATCCTGCTGATTTTTTTCCGTCCTTTTGTTATAATACGTTTTGTTTTAGATCATGTACAAAAAAGAAAGGATATACTATGAATACAATGCACCATGTTGCGGAGCATTCTTCTCCGCTCACTTTATTAGAAACACAGTTAAACGCGGCGGCGCTCATGTCGTTTCCCCGCTGGCTCCGCGTATTTGCCGAAACGGTGTACACCCACGCGGAAACGCACCGCAGCTGGTATGAAAACGGCCTGGGCAGCGCCGGCAGCCCGGAACGGGAACAGTTTTCTCAGCTGCTGAAAAAAGCGGTCCGCAACCAATATGCCAGCGACTATATGACGCTGGATACCTCGTATGCCGCTTCTTATCCCGGCCTGCTGATCCAGCACATCGTCTCTGCTACGGTCGATTCTCTGGCATACTGGCTGAGCCGCAGACAAGCCCCTCCGCTTACCAGCCGCATTTCCGTTCATCAAGAACTACTTATGTCTATCTTTACCCTGTATACAACTGTAAAAGAATAATAAAAAATCCTCCTTTACGGAGGATTTTTTTATGGCTTTCATAC
>OHAY01000834.1_pt1 | contig 31022 bp, 23 predicted proteins | sample 1577191 | NCBI WGS metagenome assembly OHAY01 (sample SAMEA3541504, study PRJEB24748) | human gut metagenome | biome: human gut; feature: human-associated habitat; material: faeces | place: China | collected 2012 | reverse complement strand
TCTCTGCTTCAAATCTGTTGATGTTTGCCTGTCTGTTATCCATTGTTTTGCTCCTTAAAGCTCTTGCGGTAGGCCGCAGGGGTCTTGCCATAGTAGCGGCTGAACACCTCGTTAAAATAGCGGTAGTCCTTGAAACCGACCTCCTCGGCAATCTCGTAGCTGCGCTTATCGCTGTTCAGCAGCAGCTCCAGCGCATGCTCCATCCGCACACGGTTTAGGTAATCCTTGAAATTCTGCCCCAGCTGCTTTTTAAAATAGCTGCTGAAATAGAACGAATTCATGTGGATATGCTTTGCCAGCACCTCCAGCGTCAGGTTCTCGCGGTAGTGTGCGGCAATGTAATCGGTCACCTTTTGAATGTCCTTATGTTCATTTTTCTTGACCTGCCCGGCCATTTGGCCGTACAGCTCCTCCAGCGATTTTTTAAACAGTGCTTCCAGCGCCGGGTAATCGGCGGTCTCGCGTGCGGCATCCAGCAGGTCGCTGCTGCCGCCCGCGCACTGCACACCGGAGCGTTCCAGCCGCGCCTGCACCATGCGCCGGCAGACAAGCAGGTGGTAGACAGCCGCATCGGCGCGGCCATCGGTGATGGGTGGAACCGCGGCCAGCAGGTTTTCCACCGCATGGTTGAAAATTTCCCGGTCGGTCTCGACAAAGCCGGCAGCCACGGCCTCCTGCAGCGGATGCAGGGCGGCGGTGTCGGCAGGGGCCTCGCCAAACGGCGGCGCATCCATCGCAAGCACGGTATCCGGTAAGCGGTCGGCAAAATAGAACCAGCGGCAGGCATCGCGGCAGGGGGCGGTAAAGGTTGGCACGGCGCTCATCTCTGCGGTGGCGGGGCTGCACACAAAGCCGACCTTGCACCTGGTGCGCTGCTCCAGCAGAGCCTGCGCATCGTGCAGCCAGCCGGTTGCCTGCGCCTGCGTCATGTTGACCAGCAGCAGATAGCACTGCCCTTTTTTCTGGAATGCTGTCCCCTGCCCGGTCTGTCGGCAGAGGGTGTCCAGCTGGCCGAAGATCGAAAACTCGATCAGCTGGCGTTCCATGGCGTTTCTGGCGGTCAGCCCCAGCGGCTGAACGGCCGTCAAAATATAGCTGGTCGGCTCCATCTCGGCCACCCGGCTGAACGCATCGGAGTAGCCGCCCGTGTCGGAGGCCGGGGCCGGTGCGCTGTGATCCGGCTGCACCGGCAGGCATTTTTCCACAGCGCGCAGCAGGTCATCCTTTTTGACCGGCTTCAACAGATAGTCTACCGCACCGTAGCTGAGGGCATCGTGCGCGTAGGAAAAATCCTGAAACCCGCTGATGAAGATGACCTTCGTGCGGCTTTGGGCGGTGTGCAGCGCCTTTAAAATTTCAATGCCGGTCTTGCCGGGCATCGAGATGTCCAGCAGCGCCAGATCCGGGCTTTGGGCAAAGATCTCCCGCAGGGCGTCGGCACCGTTTTCGCAGGCGGCGCAGATCTCAATGCCAAGCTGCGCCCAGTCAATCAGCATCTGTAAGCCGCGGATGATGACCGGCTCATCATCGGCAATGAGCATTTTCAGCATAGCGGTTCCTCCTGTGCAAGATTTTGCAGATCTGCGGGGATGGTGGCCGTTACAACCGTTCCCACGCCGGGTGTGCTGTATAGCGTAATGCCGTAGTCGCTGCCGTAAAGGTAGCGCAGCCGGTCATGGACATTTTTCAGTCCGATGCTCGCCCACTCGTAATTTTCTTTATGGCCGGGCTGGTCACTGTCCAGCAGGGTGTACAGCCTGTTCAGCGCGTCCTCGTCCATGCCAACGCCGTTGTCCATGACCGTCAGCATAATGCAGTTTTCCTGCTTTTCCGCGGTCAATTGGATATGCCCTGGACCGTCCATCGGCTTAATGCCGTGGATAAAGGAATTTTCCACGATAGGCTGTAAAATCAATTTGGGAATGAGTTGGTTTTCCAGATGGGCGCAGTCGTAGGAGAAGGTGACCTTGTTGCTGAACCGGCAGTTGAGCAGATAGATGTATTTTGTCAGAATATCCACCTCACGCCCCAGCGGCACAAGATCGTTGACGGTGCCGATGACATAGCGTATCTGGTCGCTCAGCGCCTCGATCATATCGGCCACCATTGGGTCGTTGCGCCCGAGAGCGGTCATGCGGATGACCTCCAGCGTGTTGTACAAAAAGTGGGGGTAGATCTGGCTTTTCAGCGCGTTCAACTCCGCCTCGGTCTGCTTGATTTTAGACAGATACACTTGTTTTGTGTAGGTGTCCAGCTCGGCGCTCATCTGGTTGAAGCGCTCGGTCAGATCGCTCAGCTCATCATTGCCGGTCACAGGGATGCGCCCGGTAAAATCACCGGACTCGACCTCGCCCATGTGCTGCATAATGGTGCGGATGGGCTGGGTCAGCTTGCGGGAGAAAAACATCGAGCCGATGACAAGCGCGGCCACAGCCAGCGCGACCACCAGCCACACAGCCCGCTGCATGGCCTGTATCTGCTTTTCGATGGGGGTGCGGCTCTGGCTGCACCAGACGGTCAGCCCGTATTCGGGGATCGGCTCGGACAAGAGCATCGTACCGGCAGGGGCTGCCGCCGTCACATCCAGCGTCTCCCCCACAAGCGCCGTGTCGGAGGAAAAATAGCAGTGCCCGGCCTCGTCCGTGACATAGACGGTGCCGCCGTCGGTCAGGTTCAGCGTGGCAAACAGCTTATCGAACACATCGGTGCGCAGGTCCAGAAAGAGCGTTCCCAGGTATTTTTCATGTCCAACTGCACCGGTAATATCGTAATAGTTGCGCCCAACGGTAAAGACATACGGCGTGCGTGAGCCGCGAAAGCCGATGTAATCCAGCGCATGGGTGGGCACAAGCACCATTTTGCGGCTTTCGGTGTCCCAATGCTCAAAATCCACCGCCCGCAGATACGCCTCGCTGTCAAACAGGGAGTTGTTGTAGTTTCCCAGCTGGTAGCTGACCACCTTGGCTGCGCCCGCCGGGGCATAGATAAAGTGGGAGGCCTCAATATCGGCGTCCGTCATATTCAGATAGTGCAAAAACAGCCCCATTTCGTGGCGGATGCTGTCAGCGGCATTGTCCGCATCGGCAAAAACCTCGCCGGACAGGATTTTGCGCAGGTTGTCGTAATTGTCGTAGTCGTAAGAAAAATCCCCCTGAGAGGAATAGTTGTAGTAATAGCAGAATTTCGACAGGTCTGTATAGGTATCCAGCCGGGCGCGGATAGAATAGGCCGAGTAGGCGATCGCATCCTGATAGGCGTCCTCCAGACTGGCGCGGTACTCGGTCAGCATACGGCTTTGCAGCACGGTGACCAACAGCACAATGGGCACAATGCCCAGCAGCAGGATAACGGCTGTGAACTTGGCAAACAAACTGACGCGGTGCGGACGGCGCGGCGTATCCATAACAAAACCTCACGATGCAGCAAAATTGGGTGCGGGCGCAGTGCCCTCACCCAATTTTAGCATATTACGGCCCGTTTTTAAAGGCTTCCCCCGCGGGGCTGCGCCCGCAGGCGCGTGTCGGAGTGCAACCGCCGTAGGCGGCACTTGGCACGGAGACTGAAGCTGTCCGCGAAGCGGACTGATGAGGGGCGGCCTTGCCAAGCCATCCCGTTCACAGGCTGCACCGGCAAGCTTAGCCCTCATCTGCCCTCGGGCGGGGCCTCGGGCACCTTCCCCCGTGGGGGAAGGCTTCTTTCCTTTTAGCCCTTCGCGGCGCCGGACATAATGCCCTTGACAAAATATTTCTGCAGGCTGACATAGATGATCAGCGCAGGCACAAGGGAAATCAGCGTACCGGCAAAAACAATATCCCAGCGGGCGGTATACTGGCCGACAAAGGAGTAAACGGCAACCGTAATGGTCTTGGCCTGGTTGGAGGGCAGTGCCAGATACGGCATCAGGAAGTCGTTCCAGATGCCCAGACCGTTCAGCACGACCAGCGAGGCGGTGCAGGGTCCCAGCAGGGGGAACACCACGCGCCAGAACGCCTTGAACTCGGTGCAGCCGTCGATTTTGGCGGCCTCCTCAATGTCGATGGGAACGCCCTTCAAAAAGCTGGTGTACAGCAGCGTGCCGAAGGCGACAGAGCCGGCGATGTAGCAGATGACGGGACCCCACAGCGTGCCGTAGATATGAAAGACCTTCATCTCCTTGAACAGCGGGAACATATACAGGTGGAAGGGGATCATCATACCGGCGGTAAAGTAGGCGTAGACAAACTTAGTGGCCTTGCTCTTGTGGCGCTCAATGGCGTAGGCGGACAGCGGCACGACCAGAATGATCAGCACCTCGCTGACAACGGTCAAAAATACCGTGTGCCAGATGGCGGTGAAGAAGTCGGTCTTGGCAAACAGGTCCTTAAAGTTCTGCAGATACAGCTCGGAGGGGAAAGCAAGGGGCGCTTTCAGGATCTCGCCGTTGCTCTTAAAGGCGGAGATGACGGCAAAATAGACCGGGTAGACGAACAGGACAGCCAGAATGACTGTGACGATAAAGCAGACGATGGGGGCAATTTTGATTTTTTTCTTAGGCGCGGTGTTTGTTGCCTGTACAGTTTGTGTTGCCATTACAGCTGCACCTCCCGTTTGCGAAGAATTGCGGACTGGATGTTGTTCAGGATCAGAATGATGAACAGCAGCACCACGCCGACCGCCGTGCCGTAGCCCTGACGGCCCTCGCCAAAGCCGGACTTATACAGCAGGTAGACGATGGTCTCTGTCGCAAAGCCGGGGCCGCCGTCCGTCATAACGGCGATCTGGTCAAAGACCTTCAGACCATTGATCAGCGACAGCGTAAAGCAGATGGTGAAGGAGCCGGAGATCAGCGGCAGCGTGATGAAGCGGAACCGCTGCAAAGCGGATGCACCGTCGATGGTGGCGGCCTCCTGCACATCCTGCGGCACGCCCTGCAGGGCTGCCAGATAGATGATCATGTAGTAGCCGGCACCCTTCCAGATCATAACCACAGCCACCGCCCAGATGGCGATATCGGCGTTGCCCAGCCAGTCCTGCTTGAGGGCGGCAAGCCCCAGCATATCCAGCACCTTGTTGACGGGGCCGAAGTTGTAGCTGTACATGATCTTCCAGATAAAGCCGGAAACGATGCCCGAAAGAATGACCGGCAGGTAAAAAATGGCGCGGAACAGGTTTTTGCCCTTGATGACGTTATCGACCAGCAGCGCCAGACCCAGAGCCAGTGCGTTCTCACAGATCGAGATCACAACGGTGAGCAGAGCGGTGTTTTTCAGTGCGTTGCCGAAGCGGGCGTTGGTAAAAATCTCTTTGTAGTTGTCAAAGCCGATGAATTTGATGTTGGGGTTGATGCCGTCCCACGAGGTAAAGCTGTAATAAAAGCTGGATATCGTAGGCACGATCAAGAACACCGTAAACAGGATGAACGCAGGCGCAATGAACAAAAACGCCGTTGTATCAAACTTTCTTTTCTTCTGCAGCATGGCGCTGTCCCTCCGTTTCAAAGGGTGGTTGCGGATTTTGGGCGCAGAAAGGGCGCACCGCCCATTGGCAAGTGCGCCCCGGTATCATTGCGCCTGTTGCCCCTTATTCTACACCGAGACCGGTGGTGGGGTTAAAGCTCTGAAGCGCGACATTCCAGGTCTTCTGCAGCTCGGCGGAGGCAGAAGCAACATCGCGGGAGCCCTGAGCGACTTCAATGCAGGTCTTGAAGGTGAAGTTACGGAAGTCCGGGGGCAGCTCACGGTTGCCGACTTCCTGGTTCCACATCAGGTGGGTGTAATCAGCGGCGGACAGGGCATCCAGAACAGCCTGGAACTGCTCGCTGCTGTTCATCTTCGGGGTCTCCACGGTGGTGGGGATGGCTGCCATCTGCTCGCAGTACTCGCCGTAGACATCGCTGCTGAAGAAATACTTGCAGAAGGCATCGAACGCGGCCTGCTTGTCGGGGTCCTTGGCGGCCTCAGCGCTCAGTGCCCAGCCGCCGGCAGTGCCGCCGCCCAGCAGGTTGATCTTGCCGTCGCGGTCGGGCACGGCAAACCAGCCGTAGTCAAAGTCGGGGGCAGCCTCGTTGATCTGGCCGAACATGTGTGTGCCGGAGAACATCATGGCAGACATATCGTTGACAAAGAAGGTAGTGATCTGTGCGTCGGGGGTGGAGGCCCAGCCGTCCTGTGCGAAGCTCAACACCTCGGCCAGATCGGTGACAGCCTTCTGGTAGTTGGGGTCAGAGAAGTCCTTCTCGCCCTTGTAGCACTCCTCGATAAAGTCGGGGTCGCTTTCCAGCACATCGTTGGCGTAGCACAGGTCATACAGGAAGCCGATGTGCCAGACATCGCTGCCGCCGACGACCAACGGGGACATATCGCCCTTGTCCTTGATGGTCTGGCAGAGAGCGATGAACTCGTCCCAGGTCTTGGGGATTTCCAGACCGTTGTCGGCAAAGTACTTCTTGTTGTACATGATGCCCATGGTGTTGGCACCGGACATGGGCGCGGTGTAAGTGACACCGTCAAACTCAACGGTGGAGGTGAACAGCGCCTTAATATCATCGCTCAGGGGGGCAACCTTGCCGGCGCGGACATACATGGCGGTGTCGCGCATCTCCATCATATCGGGGAACTCACCGACGCTGTCCTTGGTTTTCAGGAACTCGCTGTAGGAGCCGCCGTCGCCCGGCTCGATCGTGATGGTGATGTCGGGGTTGGCAGCGTTAAAGTTGTCAACGATCTTGTTCATCTCGGTCTTGAAGTTGTCGTCACCGTCGGCAAAGACAAAGCTCAGTGCTGTGGGGGCGGAAACGACGCTTTCCGCGGCAGCCTCGGTGGAGGCGGCAGAGGTGCTCTCGGCAGGGGCGGTGCTCTCCGCAGCAGAGGATGCGGAGGAGCCGCAGCCGGCCAGCATAACGGCGGTCATACCGGCGGCCATAGCAGCAGACAATGCTTTTTTCATGGTGTTTTCTCCTTTTCGTCTTTTGGTTTTTTTCATCGGGGGCGTTGCCCCTTTCGTTGTCTATATTGTACAGGATGGCAAGCGGTAAAAACAGGCGGTTTTTTTAGAGCAAAGTGGGTGTTTTTAACTTGTTCTGCTAAATTTTCCCCGTCCCAAAAGCCAGTATAGTGCATTTTGCACAATCGTGCAAGGGCAGTTTGCAGCACATTGCCATCTGCGGGGCTTTTTTGTGTACCATAAAGCTGAACGACCTTTAAATTGCCCACATTCCGCTTAAATTTCCGCCTTATTTATAGAGGTGTAAACCTGTAAGATAGAATCAGAAAATGTGAGGCCGTGCAGGGACAGTGGCCGCATTGCCCCTGCGGCCCGGCCGCAATGCCTTTACTGATTATTATAGAAGGAGAATCACCATGCTGAATCTGAACACATCCGAAAAGAACTGGGCAAGCACCGCCGCGGCACGCTTTGAACACAAGCTGCGCGCCGTGCGCGAGCGCAGCGCCGAGAAAATCCCCAACCGCGCGGTGGACGGTGTACACAACAACAAAATATTTGAGGGGAACCGCGATGACGCCGACGGCATCTGCTGGTGGACCAACGGCTTCTGGGCAGGGATGCTGTGGCAGGCCTACCACGCGACCCATGATGACCGCTATGCCGAAATTGCCCGCTTTACGGAGCGCACGCTCGACGAGTGCTTTTCGTGCTACTACGGCCTGCACCATGATGTCGGCTTTATGTGGCTGCCCAGCGCCGTGGCAGACTACCGCCTGACCGGCGATGCCGATGCCCGCCGCCGCGGTCTGCACGCCGCCCAGCTGCTGGCCGGGCGGTTCAACCCGGCAGGGTATATCCGCGCGTGGAACGATTTTCCCGACCCGGACACCGATACCCGCGGCTGGGCGATCATCGACTGCCTGTTCAATATTCCGCTTTTGTATTGGGCGAGCGAGGAAACCAAAGATCCTCGCTTTAAGAAAATCGCCATGACCCACGCCGATACCGTGGCGGCAAACTTTATCCGCGCAGACGGCAGTGTGCGCCATATCGTGCAGTTTGACCCCGAAACCGGTGCGTTTGTCCGCGATTACGGCGGGCAGGGCTACGCGCAGGGCTCCAGCTGGACGCGCGGGCAGACATGGGCGCTCTACGGCTTTGTGATGAGCTACAAGCACACCGGCGCTGTGCGGTATCTGGCCATGGCGCAGAAGGTGGCTGAGTATTTTATCGCCCATATCCCGGCGGACGGGCGCATCCCGGTGGACTTCTGCCAACCCGCCGAGCCGAAATATTATGATGACATTGCCGCCGCCGTGGCCGCCTGCGGTCTGATCGAGCTGGCAAGCCTTGTGCCGGACAGGCAGGACAAATACCTGACCCCTGCGCTGAAAATGCTGCACGCGCTGGACGATACTGCCGACTGGGACGAAAGCCGCGACGGCTACCTGCAATATTGCAGTGCCGACTACCACGGCAAGGAGCATAACATCAACTTCACCTACGGCGATTACTATTTCTATGAGGCGCTTCTCAAGCTGACCGGGGACGAATTTTTTTTGTGGTAAGGGGAGAACACAATGCGTGAAATTCTGAACCGTTACACCTTGGGCGGGCTGACCGCCGTCTACCGGCGCGAGGGGGATATTGTCGAGCTGCTGCTTGTGCCGGCGGGCAGCGAGGGCGGCATTGCCCGTGCCGACTGCGCCGCCGAGCCACTCATTCAAGCCAAGCTGACCGAGGACGATGCCCCGGCGTTTTTCAGCGGCGGGCGCACAATGCGCAACAGCCCCACCGTAAAAGCCATGCGGTATGCCGGGCAGACTGCACAAAAATCTGCCGATAAAACAGTCGTTGTGACAAAGCTGACCGACCCGCGCGGCCTTGCCTACACCCACACACTGACCCTCTACGCCGACAACCCTGCTGCGGAGGTCGTGACGAGTGTGGAGAATACCGGCAGCGAAGCCCACACGCTGGAGATGCTGTCGAGCTTTACGCTGGGCAGTCTGTCGCCGTTTTCGGTAGGGCTTGCGCCCGAAACCCTGAAGATCCACCGTCTGCGTTCAACATGGAGCGCCGAGGGGCGCTTGGTGACCGAAGCTGCCGAGGATCTGCAGCTGGAGCCGAGCTGGAAGTGCTACTCCGCCAACAGTGTGCGCTTCGGCAGCGTGGGCAGCTTTCCCGTGCGCGGCTTTGTGCCGTTTTGCGCGGTGGAGGACACCGCCCACGGTGTGACATGGGCCGCCGCCACCACGCAGGGCAGCAGTTGGCAGATGGAGCTGTATCGGCAGGATTTCGGGCTGTCCCTGTCGGGCGGGGTGGCAGACCGGGAGTTCGGCGCATGGTGCAAGACCCTTGCCCCCGGCGCGTGCTTCACCGCGCCCAAAGCGGTGCTGACCGCCGTGTGCGGCGGTGTGGACACGGCGGCGCAGGTGCTGGCTGAAAACACCCGCCGCGCCATCGAGCCGCTTTTGCCCGCATCAGAAAAGACCCTGCCTGTGCTGTTCAACGAATTCTGCTCCACATGGGGCAAGCCCACCGAGGAAACCGTCCTGCGCCATATCCGTGCGTTGAAAGGCAAAAATTTGGGCTTCTACGTCATTGACGCGGGCTGGTACGATGATGACGCCTTTGAGGCGGCAGCCAAATTGGGCAGGTGGGAGCTGAGCCGCAGGGCGTTCCCGCACGGTCTGAAATATGTCGTGGACGCGATTCACAACGCCGGGATGAAGGCCGGCATTTGGTTCGAGTTTGAGATGGCCGGGCGGGACGAACCTGACTGCTTTGCCAAAACGGACTGGCTACTGACCCGCGACGGGCGGCCCATCACGGCAGGTGACCGCCGCTTTTGGGATATGCGCAAGCCCGAGGTGCAGGAGTATCTGGCGCACAGGGTCATTGATTTTCTGCGTTCCAACGGCATTGACTACATGAAGGTCGATTACAACGAAACCATCGGCCTTGGCTGTGACGGTGCGGAAAGTCTGGGCGAAGGGCTGTATGAGCAGATTCTGGCAAGTCAGCAATTTTTTGCCCGCATCCGCCGCGAGCTGCCCGACTTGGTGCTGGAGCTTTGTGCATCGGGCGGGCATCGGCTCTGCCACAGCTTCTTGGAGCTTGCCTGTATGGCCAGCTTTTCCGATGCGCACGAGTGCGACGAGATTCCCATCATTGCCGCCAATATGCACCGCATGATCCTGCCGCGCCAGAGCCAGATCTGGGCGGTGGTCAAGGCGGGGCAGCCGCTGCAAAAGCTGTACTACCAAATCTGCAGCGGGCTTTTGGGGCGGCTCTGCTTTTCCGGCGAGCCGGACGCCCTCTCGGCAGCGCAGTGGACTGTTATGGACGAAGGCACGGCATTTTACGGCAAGGCGGCCTCCATCATAGACCACGGCGTCAGCCAGCGGTTTGGTTCCCGCATCGTCAGCTACCGCGCACCCAGGGGCTGGCAGGCAGTCGTGCGGCGCGGTGAAACGCAGACGCTTGTCGTTGTACACACCTTCGGCGCAGCGCCCGAAGCCGTCGCCCTGCCGGTGGGCGGCAAAATCGCCGCACAGTTTATGCGCGAGGATCTGACGGCAACGCACCTTGACGGCCAACTGACCGTACACGGGCTTACCGATTTTGACGCTGCCGCCTTTATCTTAGAAAACGAGGTGTAACATGAACACCCTGCAAAATCCGATCCTTCCCGGCTTTGCGCCCGATGCCAGCGCCCTGCATGTGGGCGAGGATTACTACATTGCAACCTCCACCTTTGAGTGGTGGCCCGGCATTGAGATTTACCACTCAAAGGATCTTGTCAACTGGCAGTGGGTGGCTGCGCCCATCGCCCGGCGCGATATGGTTCCCAGTGAGCTGCTGGGCAACTACAATTCCGGCAGCCTGTGGGCACCGCATCTCTCCTACGCGGACGGGCTGTTCTGGCTGGTTTATACCGATGTCAAAAGCTCGACCGCCTTTAAGGACACGCTGAACTATGTCGTCACTGCGCCAAAAATTACCGGTCCGTGGAGCGGACCGACTTTGGTGACTGCCAGCGGCTTTGACCCGGCGCTGTTCCATGATGACGACGGACACCACTATTTCCTGAATATGTTGTTTGACTGGCGGCTGGAAAACCCCGGCTTTGCGGGTACCGTCATTCAAGAGTTTGACCCCGTCACACGGCAGCTGGTGGGTGCGCGCAAACACTTTTACCGCGGCACATCGCTGGGCGTCTGCGAGGGGCCGCAGATTCTGAAAAAGGATGGGTATTATTACCTGCTCTGCGCGGCGGGCGGCACGGGCTACCTGCACGCCGCCACGGTCGCACGCGCCAAAACACTGGACGGCCCGTGGGAAGATTCGCCCTATTTCCCGCTGCTGACCGCGCGGGACGATGCCGCCAACCCGCTGCAAAAAAGCGGCCACGCCTGCTTTGTCGAGATCGGCGGCGAGTGGTACATCACCCACATCTGCGCCCGCCCCCTGACAGAGCGCGGAAACTGCACGCTGGGGCGCGAAACCGCCCTGCAAAAAATCGAATGGGCGGACGGCTGGCCGCGCCTGGCCAACGGCACGCACCACCCGGAGCTGGTCATTCCCGCGCCGAAAGCGGCAGGGAATGTCCGGCAGCTTCTCGACCACAGCGAGCGCGTGACCTTTGCACCAGACAAGGAACTGCCCCATACCTTTAAGACATTGCGCACACCGCTGACCCCCGAAACCGATTACAGCCTGACCGCCCGCCCCGGCTGGCTGCGGCTCTACGGCGGGCAGACGCTTTCCAGCCACCACAAGCAGACGCTGTTTGCCCGCCGCTGGCAGCATTTTGCATTTACAGCAAAGACGAAAATTGACTTTGCACCGCAGAATTTCCAGCAGGTAGCGGGGCTGGTGCTGTTCTACGACACCTGCAACTGGATCTACGCCTATATCACATGGGACGAGCGCATCAACGCCCGCACGCTGCAAATTCTGCGGTGCGACTACAAGGATTTCACCTACGGCAGCGAGGCAGTGCCCCTGCCGGACGGGGAAATTTCGCTGAAGGTTTGCGTAAACGGCGCAGAGGCGCAGTTTTATTACAAGGCGGACGGCGGCTGGCAGCCCCTAGGCGATGTTCAGCCCGCCGACCACCTCAGCGATGATTATGTCGAAACCCGCCGCGGGCGGTGCGCCTTCACCGGCGCGATGGTCGGCATCTGTGCACAGGACATGGACGCCCACCAAAGCCACGCGGATTTTGCCTTTTTTGACTATGAGGAACAGCGATGAAAAACGGAACACTTTGGCTTGACGCCGACGGGCGCAGCATTCAGGCGCACGGCGGCAGCATTTTACAGCACAACGGCATTTTTTATTGGTACGGTGAGAACAAGGATACCGACACGCACAACCGCAGCGTGGATTTTGTGGGCTTCTCCTGCTACAAAAGCCGCGATTTGCTGCACTGGGAAAACTGCGGTCTTGTACTCTCGGCAGTCAATGAGGTGGGACACGACCTCCACCCGGACAGCGTCTGCGAGCGCCCCAGTGTACTATATAACGCAGAAACGCAAAAATTCGTGCTGTGGTTTCATCTGGATAACCGCCGCTACACCCGTGCCGAGGTCGGGCTTGCCGTAAGCGATACCCCAACCGGACCGTTCACCTACATGGGCAGTCAGCGCCCCGGCAACCATGACAGCCGTGACTTCACGGCGTTTCAGGACAGGGACGGCAGGGCCTATCTATTCTGCTCGTCCGACTGGAACGCCACCATGCGCGTCTGGGAGCTGGACAAAACCTACACAAAATTGACCGGCAGCGGCAAGGAAATTTTGATCGATCAGGCGCGGGAGGCCCCGGCGCTGTGGGACAGCGGCGAGAAGTATCTCATGTTTTCATCGGGCTGCACCGGGTGGAGCCCCAACACGATGCTGTACGCCGAGAGCAGCGCGATTTTCGGCAGCTGGCGGCTCATCGACGACCCCTGCCGCAGTCCCGGCGCGCGCCGGACCTTCGGTGCGCAGAGCGCCGCGGTGTTTGCCGCAAACGGTCAGCCTTGCCTTCTGCTTGACCACTGGCAGCCGGACGATCTGCGCAATTCCGGCTACACGATTTTGCCCATCACTTTTGAAAACGGCTTGCCTGCGCTGAACTGGCAGGACGAATGGACGGGCATCTGAGGAGGATTCTTTATGTATTATCTGGGCGTTGACCTGGGCGGCACCAACATCAAAGCCGCCCTTGTAAGCGAAAACGGCGAAATTGTAAAGGAAGCCGCCGTCCCCACCAACCTGCCCCGCACGGCGCAGGAGGTCTGTGACGATATTGCCGCGCTGTGTCTGCAGCTTGGCGCGGGGGAGCCGGTCGCCGGCATCGGCGTGGGCTGCCCCGGCACGGTGTGTGACGGCGTGGTGCTCTATTCCAACAATCTCGACTGGCACGATTTTGCTATGGCGGACTACCTGCAAGCCAAAACCGGGCTGCCGGTCTGCCTCGGCAACGATGCCAATGTGGCTGCCCTCGGCGAAGCACTGGCGGGCTGCGCCAAGGGGGCGCAGAGCGCGGTGATTCTGACGCTCGGTACCGGCGTCGGTGCGGGCGTTGTGCTGGGCGGAAAGCTGCTGACCGGCTACACCAGCGCAGCATCCGAAGCCGGACACATGGTGATTGCCGACGCGCCCGATGCCCCGCTGTGTACCTGCGGGCGGCGCGGCTGTCTGGAAGCCCTCGCCAGCGCCACGGCACTGATCCGTATGACGCGCGCGGCACGCCGCACCCACCCGGAAAGCCTGCTGAACACACTGGCACCTACCGAAGCGGATGTCAACGGGCGCACGGTTTTTGATGCCGCCGCGCAGGGGGACGCCGCTGCCAAGGCTGTTGCGGACACCTACATTCACCATCTGGCCGTCGGCGTGGCAAACCTTATCAATATCTTTTTCCCGGAGGTCATCGGGCTGTCGGGCGGCGTGGCCAATCAGGGCGAAAACCTGTTAAAGCCGCTGCGCGCCGCCGCAGAGCCGATGGTGTTCGGCAGCGCCTTTGCCAAAAAGCATACCCGCATCACGACCTGCACGCTGGGCTACCGGGCGGGGGTCATCGGCGCGGCGCTGCTGGCAAAGCAGGAGGTGTGAAGCATGGCAGAAATCAAGCTGAAAGTCATTGGTGCAGCGGGGGATACGCTGGCCGTCAGCCGCGCGGGGGAGCGCATCTCGCTGGTGCATACAGCCCCCTACGCGGACGGCGATTGGATTGCGCTGGAATGCGACGAGCCGGGCCTGTACTGTGTGGTGCAGCTCGAGGACACGATGCCCCCGGCGCTCGTATACATTAAGGAGCGCGGGCTGGATTTTCCCATTCCGCCCGCCGATAACCGCGTAAATTACAGCCCGCGCAGTTTTACCGGCACCTGCCATCTGCTGCGCGCCCGACTTGCCACGGCGGAGGAAGTCGCCGCGCGGCGGAACCTCGCGTTCAACCCCTACGACTGCCACGGCAGTCACGGGTTTTACCCGCACGCGTCCGCTAATGTGGAAACCCGCGGCGAGGCCGTGTTTGCCGCGCGCAATGCCGTGGATGGCATCTATGAGAACGATTCCCACGGCACATGGCCCTACCAAAGCTGGGGCATCAACCGCGACCCCAACGCCGCGCTGACCATTGAGTTTGGCCGTTCGGTCACGGTGGACGAGCTGCGGCTGACGCTGCGTGCGGATTTCCCACACGACAGCTACTGGACGCAGGCAACCGTAGCGTTTGATGACGGCAGCCGCGAGGTTTTGCAGCTGACCAAAACCGCCGCACCGCAGGCCTTTGCCATTGCCCCGCGCACGATACAGAGCCTGAAATTGTTTGAGCTGAAAAAGGCGGACGATGCCTCGCCGTTCCCGGCGCTGACGCAGATCGAAGTCTGGGGAACGGAGGGATAATTCTATGCCGATACTCAAATTGACCCCGAGCTGCAAGGATTATCTGTGGGGCGGCAGCCGCCTGCGCACCGATTTCGGCATCAAGAGCGATCTTGACCCGCTGGCGGAGGCGTGGGTGCTGTCCTGCCATCCGGACGGCCCGAGCTATCTGCCCGACGGCACGACGCTGGCGGCGTACATTGCCGCGCACCCCGGCTGCCTTGGCACCGACTGTGACCGATTCGAGCAGTTCCCGATTCTGACAAAATTTATTGATGCCAAGCAGAACCTGTCCGTTCAGGTGCATCCGTCCAACGAGTACGCGCTTGAAAAAGAACACCAGTACGGCAAAACCGAGATGTGGTATGTGCTGGACTGCGTGCCGGGCGCGTACCTCTACTACGGCTTTACGCACGAAATTTCCAAAGAGGAGCTTGCGGAGCGCATCAAAAATAACACCCTGACCGAGGTCCTGAACGCCGTGCCGGTACATAAAGGCGACTGCTTTTTTATCCCGTCCGGCACGCTGCATGCCATCTGCCAGGGCATCGTCGTGGCCGAGGTGCAGCAGAACTCCAACGTGACCTACCGCGTCTACGACTACGGGCGCGTCGGTGCAGACGGCAAGCCCCGCGCCCTGCACATTGAAAAGGCGCTGGACGTGACCCGCCGCACCCCGCCGCAGAAGCAGGATTTCGGCAGCCACCTTGCCCAGTGCGAGTATTTTACCGTTGACGTCAAAAGCGGGAATTTCAACGGTACAACGGGCGAAAAGTCCTTTGTGTCGCTGCTTATCACCGATGGAATCGGCACATTGACCTGCGGCGGCGAAACCGTCTGTGTCCAAAAAGGCGAGAGTTATTTCCTGCCCGCAGGCAGCGGTGCGTATCGCATAGAAGGTCCCTGTGAAACGCTTGTTACGACGGTCTGAATTTTGAAAAGAGAAACCGCCCGTGTTGCCTGTCAGCAGCGAAAGACTCGCAAAGAGGGGCGGGATATTTCTACAGTACGGTCATTCTTTTCTAATGCAAGTTGATTGTAGCTTTCGATTTTTGGCAATAGATTGACCACTAACTGACCACCGGCAGTGATTTTTGCTGCCGGTGGTCAGTTTTTGTCGTTGGCACATTGTTTTATATTGTTCGTGGCAGGCGTTGCAGAGCAGGGCAGAACCAACAAAAAAGTGCAGCATATCATCAACTTGCGCGCTGTGTCGTAGTTCTCCGACGCCAGGTGCCGGGGGTTCGAATTCCTTCAGGCGCACCAAAAAATCACCTTGCAATGTAGTTTGCAAGGTGATTTTTGTTTACTGTAATACAGTCTTTTCAGATTAGTTTCAACAGCATATCATCGGTGGCGCCTGTGTACTGCCCTTGTTGAATTTTCTTGTTTCGCAGCTGATTTACAGCACTTCTTGCAAGGCGGATTTCCTCACTGGTGAAAACTGCTTTTTTACCGGCTGAGAGAGAATCCACTTTGAGTATCAGATAACCTGTTTCCTGCCAGTCTGCGTTCATGGCTCGCTGCCGGTAGTAGTAATCGCCCAGCGCTTTCAGCAAAATAATTTTATTGCAGCGCGTCAGCTTAATTTTCTTACCATTTCTCATATCTGATACCAAAGAGTTAATGCAAATGAGGCACCCACCTTCGGCAAAGGAACTGCCTATTTATACAATCCGTATCTCCACGCTTTGCGGTGCGTAGCCTTCGGCGGTGATGGTGATGTGTGCTGTGCCCGGCTTTGTTCCGGCGCGGACTACGGCAAGGGCACGGCCGAGCCACGTGCTGTGGGTATTGTCGGTGTAGGTTTCCGTGGTTTGGGTGGCGGCATTTCCCAACGCTTGCAGCCGGGCGGGGCCATCCATATGAATCGAAAGCCGGGCTTCCTTGGCGGGTTTCCATATGCCGTTGGCATCCGTCAGGGTTATGGGGATAAAGCACAGCTCCTGCCCATCGGCGTGAATCACAGTCTTTTCGGGTGACAACAAAATTTTTGTCTCTTCCCCGGCCGTTTTAAGCTCTGCCTGGCCAATTGCATTTCCATCCGCGTCCAACGCTACAGCGCGCAAAGTTCCCGGGCAGTAGGTCGCCTTGAAAATAGCACGGTACTTTTTGGGCTTCTTTTTTCCTATCAATCTATTGTTGCAGTACAACGCTACGAGGGGCGCATCACTGTACACCTCCACGGTGGCCTTTTGCCCCTCACAGCCGGGCCAAGTCCAGCTTTCCACCGCGTTGGTCATACGCCACGCGCTCCCGGTCATTTTTTTATGGCTCCAGATCAGCGGCCGCACACCCAGATACGGTGCCTTCCGTAAGCCCCACACAGTTTGTTGGAAATAGGCCTCCGCTGTAATATTTCCGGTCAGGTCAATCGCACCGCTGCCTGCTGCAATCGGAAGCCCCGGCGTATCCTGCGGAATCATCTGCCCGATGCCGGCCTCACCGAGATAGTCAATAGCGGCCCATGCAAAGTCGCCAATAACCGCAGGGTGTTTCTTGACCTGTTCCCAGTTGTAGGGCAGTTCTCCAATGATGGTTTCACTGCCGACCATAATGCGGTTTGGGTAGGTCAGACAATCCTCCTCATAGCGCGAGGCAGCGTAGTTCAGACCAAGAATATCCAGCTTTTCTGCCACGGCACGGCAGGCGGCATCACCTTTTTTGCCTTTGCTCATATAGAACATCAAGGGACCCAGATGCTGCATCACCATATTGAAAAAAGCGGAGCCGGATTCCTTTTTCTTTTCTTCCTGCTTTTTCGGCGGCAAAGGCTCCGGCTTATAGGATTCGGTTTCTTTATATACGCCGATGCCCTTTTGGTTATAGACATTCAAAAGTACATTGATTCCGGCTGTAACCGGGCGGGTATTGTCCAGTGTGTGTGCAAGCGCGGTCATTTGTTCTGCCGTCTGCACGCCCTGTTCGCAGGCCGTTTCTGTAACTTCATTTCCGATGGAATATAGCACCACACTGGGGTGGTTATAGTCTTTTTGAATCATGGCGGACAAATCCTCCCGCCATGCGCTTTCAAAAATGCGGGAATAGTCATGGTGTGTTTTGGGGGTAAACCAGCCGTCAAAGGCTTCGTCCATCACATACATACCAAGGCGGTCACAGGCATCCAGCAGGGCGCGGCTTGCCGGGTTATGGGCGCAGCGCACGGCGTTGTAACCCGCCTTTTTCATAATGCGGATGCGGCGTTCCTCGGCATCGGCAAAGCCGCAGGCGCCCAAAATGCCATTGTCGTGGTGGATGCACCCACCGCGCAGCTTGACCGTCTTGCCGTTGACGCACAGACCGGTTTTTGCGCTCCATGTCAGTGTACGGATGCCGAACGGGACGGATTCCTCGTCGTTTTCGGTCTTGACCACGCAGGTGTACAGGTCCGGGTGTTCGGCATCCCACAGCTTAGCCTGCGGGATCTCGATGACCCCCGGCGCACCCTTTGCCACGCACTGTGCGCCATCCCAAATTTCCACCGTCGCGTGTTCAGTTTCGGTCTGCACCTCAACTACGGCGGGAGCAATCGACACCGTGCGGATCTTTACCGGGCGCACGCCGTCTTTCGGCTTTACCATCAGATGCACAGGGCGGTAAATTCCGCTGCCTGTATACCAGCGGCAATTCGGTTCCAGACTGTTGTCCACCGTCACACGCAGAAAGTTTTCCCCTTCCCGCACTTTTCCGGTAATGTCTGCGGTAAATTCCGTATAGCCATACCGGTGTTTTGCGACCGGTTCGCCGTTCAAATATACAACGGCATTTTGATAAACACCTTCAAACAAAATGCTGACTTTCTGTTCCGGATATTCTTGGGGGACAGCAAAATGTTTTTCATAGCTATATTTCCCACCGGGAAAATAGCCGCAGTCTTTGCCATTGTGGCAGTTTTTCTGCCGCGGTTCCTCCAGCATGGCATCGTGCGGCAACGTTACGGTTTTGGGTTCTCCGTCTTGCCGACAGAATAGCCAATCATTGTTAAAATCAAAAATCATAGCCGACTCCTTAAAAAATACAGGGTGCATCAACGCGGATGCACCCTGTCGATTATTTTACGAAACGGACAAACGCAATATCATTTGTGCCAAGAGAGAACGTGACGTGGGCAGCCCCGTTTTCATAGGTGAACGGCAGTTTCTCATACGTGACTGCACTTTCTGCTGTGATTTGCTGTACCTGTGCCGGGGTCAAATCCTCCGGCTCTCCCATCTGCTGCCAGCATTTCAGCGGATTGCCGTGTTCTTCATCAATGCGGCAGATTTCAACGGATTTGGGCGCGGCATCCAATGCCACTTCCAACTCTACCGGGGTGGCCGGGGTTTGCAGCTCCGCAAAATGGTGCAGATTTTGTTTTGTGGCCATTACGGTAAGCTGGGTGTGTGCCGCATCGCAGAATGCCGCCGTGCTGATTTCTCCATCCAGCGCACCGGGAAGCTCCAATCTCTCGTCACCGGCCTCGTTCAGCAGGCGCAGGGCGTGGTAAACCGGCTTGGGGATTCCATGCTGCGACATCATACCAAAGCCGCCATGAAATTCCTCCGGGAAAGGATGCAGTTCCTCAAAAATATCACTGAAGCACCACACGCTGGAGCCCTCCAGTGCATCCTCGGCGCAGAGGGCCGCGCGCACATCGTAGGCGGCAATCTTGCGGGTATCATTGCCCGGCGCGCCAAAGGTGGCGCAGGCGTTCCACTCGGTGTAGTAAACCGGCAGACCGTTGGCCTGTTGCCGCACCTGCAAGGCGGCATCACGCAGCAGGTCGCGGTTCAGATCTGCAGTTTCGGTATTTTCCGGCATAACGCGGCGGAACATCGGCAGCAGACCATCCTCCGGCTTCAAGCCTGCAAAGAGCTGCGCCATATCCACCTGATACTCCTGCTGGATTTCTTCGGTGGTCTGGTTGTGGTCCTCCTCCGACTGGTTACACATCTCGCTGATGGGGTCGCCCGCGTACTGGTGGGTTGTGATAAAGTCCACCGGCAGAGAATGCTCCTTGCAGTATTGCACAAAGGCAGAAATCCATTTGCTGTTGCTGGTGGCAGGACCACCGACCTTCAGCTTATCATCCACCGCCTTGACGGCCTGCACCGTGATTTCATACAGGCGGAAGTATTCCTCCTGCGTGCCGTCAAAGAACGGCGTCTTGAGGTCCGGTTCGTTCCAAACCTCAAAGAACCAGCTTTCCACTTCCTCCTTGCCGTAGCGGTTCAGCAGAAAGCGGATGAATTTTTGAATATGTGCCTGCCACTGCGCTTCATCCTTGGGCGGTGCAATGCAGGGCTTCCAGTAAAATGTACCGCGTGTCGGGCGTTTTGCCATCTGGCTGGGCATAAAGCTCAATTCCACAAACGGTTTCATGCCGGCTTTCAGTACATTGTCATACACAAGCCCCGGCAGCCGGAAGCTGCTTTCATAGAACGGCATCTGCTCTGCGCCCGGCATGGGCATAACCGTAGCCATTGTGTCATAGGTGTGCATATCATCGCTGAAAATTCCGTGAAAGCGTACACGCTCAATGCCTAAATCATCGTGAATCTGTTTTAGCTGCTCACAGTAATCCGTGCGCATGGCCAACGCGGCATGACCGCTGCCGACGCAGAACTTCCAATGCTTTTTGAACGGCTTTGCCGCTGCATTTGCAGGAATTGTAAATTTCATATGGATCAGTTCTCCTCATTCTTTGCGTGGCGCTTTTCGACCTCGGCGCGCATGGCGGGCAGCTTTTCCTCTAAGTCAAAGCCGCGGAAAATCAGGAACATACCTACGTTCAGAACAATCGGAAGATAGTTGGAAAAACCATAAATTGCAACCCGCATGGAAGTGGTTGCCTCTGTCAGGGTGGCATCATAGGCACCAAGCATCAGGAACCCGGAAAGAATCAATGCACCCAGACCGTTGCCGACCTTGCTGCCAAAGCCAATCGCACCGGAAGAAACCGCAACGAGCTTTTTATCGTATTTGTATTCGTTGTAGTCCACGGCCATAGCCAGCAGAACGCCATACAGACACATCAGCGGAATTTGCAGGAAACTGCCAATCAGACCGCTTACCGCGTATACCGGCAAATTCGTCGGGACAAAGCATCTCAGCGCGCAGCTGGCAGCATACCCCAGCAGCCCCATGTAGATGGTGCGTTGGATGCCAAGCTTTCCGATAATCAGGTTTGACAGTGCAAAGCCAAGCACCGTAGAAAGCAAACCAAGTGCGCCGATAATGCCGACCAGATTATCATTGCCGAAAATCCACTTACAGTAATACGCACCGGATGCAGAGGTAATTGCGGTAGATACCGAGGTAATCAGGTTAAACAGCAGCACAATAACCCAGTATTTGTTGCCAAACAGGCACTTGACAGCGGTCACAAACTCGACCGGCTCTTCCTCCGGCATGGCCTGCACGGTTTCCTCTGCAGCTTTGCGCATAGCCTTACTGCCGTTGCGGTAGCAAATCAAAAGCGTAAGCAGAACCACGAGCGCCATCACAGCGCCGTACTTGATCCACGCAAGCTGCGTGCCGCCCAGCATATTGGTTACCGGAATGGTCGCAATCGCAATGACCATGCCGGAGACATAGTTGCCTACTGCACGATAAATGCCCATCTTACCGCGTTCCTGTTGGCTCTGTGTGCGCACAATCATGGTCGCAGAAAAAGGCGTGGCAATCATAGTGTAAATGACCGCCGTAATCAACAGGTTGGTAACCAGTGCATACAGCACAGCCGGCAGCTGCCCGGCCCCGATAGGCACCGTAAAAATCAGTACCGTGATGGCTGCGGCCGGGACCGCCATGCGCAGCATCCACTTATAGTACTTCATATTGCCACCCTTGGAGTGGTCAATAATATTGCCGAACCAGATGTCTGTCAGTGCATCGACAATCTTGGCAATGGCCATGACAATACCTACCGAGCCAACTGCAATACCGACTTTGTCGGTGTAGAAGTATTGCAGCTGACCGACCAGGTTTGCCATAATGCCCAAACCGAGCTGTCCGGAAAAATCAGCCAGATAGTCACGTCCGCGCATGACCAGCGCTGCACCGTCTTTATCTACAGTGGGGCGCGCTTTTTTACCAAATGCCATTTCGTTTTCCTCCTGTTATTTCGGGGAACCGTTCCCCTTTTTCTGTTATCAGTATAGCAGTCTGCCGCTTTTGGATATTGCATTATTTGATTTGTGATTGTAAAATATAACTATCAATGCAGGGGGCTTTTCTATGAATACAGAACGCTTTATACGCATTACAAACCTTTGTATGCTATTCTACCGTGCGGAAGGAATTGCCTTTTCGCTGTATGATGCAGACGGTATTTGCCAGCTGCAATATCCCGTTGCACCGGACAGAAACACGCAATCCCTTTTTCATGCAAGCGTCCGGGACTGCGCTTTGGATATCATCTCCTCACCCAGTCACGCCGCCTACGCGAAGATGCTTCTTAACGGCGGATGGCAGATTATCATAGGACCCGTCTACAATGGGCGAATCAGTGCGACCACCGTGCAGTCCTATATGGAGGAGTGTGAGATTCCTTCCACGCAAAAGAACGCTGCAAGCAGTATTTTGGAGGCAGCCCCGAATGTAAGTCTGCTTGAATTTTTTGACAAGGCTGCTTATCTCTACTACTGCGTAGACGGAGAAATTCTTGACCCTGCCATCTACTTTGATTTGATGGAGGACAGAGAGAATCTGTCCGTTGGCTGTAATGTGGCGCAAACGATGATGGAACGCAAGGAAACAGAAACATATCATAATACCTACCAGTGGGAGCAGATGTTTTACGAGCGTATTCGCCAAGGCGACCCGGAACAGCTGGAGGCTTTTTTGCTGCAGGATGCCGCAGCACGTCTGAACCGAGGCACAATGGCAGAAACTCCTTTGCGGCAGGCAAAAAATTTGTTCATCGGTGCCATTACCAAAATCGGTATGCTGGCCGCCATTCCTGCGGGCTTAGATGTAGAATTGACATACCAGCTGTTGGACAGCTATACCATGGACTGTGAGCGCGCCTCTACCATACCGGAAATTGACCGGCTTCACATGACCGCAGCCATGGATTTTTGTCGGCGGATCAGCGAAACACATATTCCAAATGATGTAAGCCGCGAAGTACATGCCTGTATGTGCTATATTCACAACCACATCAACGTGCCCATCAGTCTTGACGATGTGGCTTCTTCTATCGGGCGCAGCGTTTCCTACACAGGCAATCTATTTAAAAAGGAAACCGGGAAAACGCTGGGCACTTACATTGCGGAGTGCCGCTTGGACGAGGCCCGGAGCCTTTTGCACTATACAGAAATGACGCTAGCGGAAATCAGCAGCTATCTGTGCTTTTCCAGCCAAAGCTATTTCCAGAACGTTTTCAAAAAAGAATATGGTGTTACCCCGATGCAATATCGTAGGCAACACCATTCTGAATCAAGATAATCCGTTGTTTTTTATGACATTTGCATACCAATAGAAGGAATCCTTCGGGATGCGCTGCTGGGTCTGGTAATCTACATAGATAAGCCCAAAGCGCTTATCGTAGCCTTCGGCCCACTCAAAGTTATCCATAATGGACCAGTACAGATACCCGATTACCGGGATATTCTCCTCCACCGCGCGTTGCAGTCCTGTCAGATAACGCTTTATAAAGTCAATGCGCTGCGGGTCATGCACTGCGCCGTCGCTCATGACAAAATCAATATTGGCCATACCGTTTTCCGTCACCATCACCGGCAGATGATACCTCTCTGTCAGGAAACGTGCTGCCCAGTACAGCGCGTCCGGTGTAACAGGCCATTCCATAGCGGTGCGTGCCATTCCCGGTTTCACTGCCGGGTTTGGTCCTGTATACTCGTCATAGTCGGACGAATTGTAGCAGTTAAAACCAAAGAAATCCAGCGGCTGGCAGGCTATTTTCAATTCTTCCGCGGTGAAAAACGGTTGCAGCACCGCAGGAACGCGCCCCAGCACCGCCGGATCTGCCCACCAGTTGAAATGTGGGAAGAATGCCTGCTCCGGGAAGGTCAGCGCCCGCGCGGCTTCCACATCCGCAGTCGATTCCGATTGCGGCAGATAGACGCTGCCGTTCAGCGCCATACCAATCTGCGGGCTCTGCTTGGCACGGCTGCGCAGTACGCGGACCGCCTTGCCGTGCGCCAGCAGGACATTTTTTGTCAGCGCCGCCAGCTTTGTCATCATCTCGGCGGGCTGTGCCTGCATCAGGCTTTCAAACGGCGCGTGCATCCCGGTAAAATAGCCGCTGCCGACAAAGCTTGCCGGCTCGTTGACGGTAAACCAATAGCGCACTCGGTCAGACAAGGCGTCAGAAAGCACGCGAACATAGTTTGCAAAATCATCGCTGATTTCCTCGCTGTACCAGCCGCCCTTTTCGTGCGCCCACATTGGCAGATTCCAGTGGAATATCGTAACCATCGGTTCAATCCCGGCAGCCTTCAGCTCATCCACCAGCTTGCTGTAAAATTCCAGCCCCTTGGGGTTTACCGTGTCCGGCCCCGACATTACCCGCGGCCAGCTGACAGAAAGCCGATAGGCCTTGACACCCAACTTTTTCAGCAGGGCAACATCCTCCTTGTAATGGTGGTAGTGGTCACAGGCAATGTTGCCGTTTTCGCCGTGCTTTACATGTCCGGCGCTCAAAGCATCCCAGATGCCCGGTACCTTTCCATCCTCGTCATAGGCGCCCTCAATCTGGTAAGCGGCACTTGCCGCACCCCAAAGGAAATTTTTCGGAAAGCTCATTGTTGTCCCCTTTTCGTTTAAAGCTCTGCAAGCTGTGCATACAGCCCCTGCAGGATTGCATGCAGCTTTACGGTATCCGGGATTACCTGAATCATACCCATTGAAAGAATATCATTCAGCTTGCGGTACACCATAAAATCCAGTGTCTCTTTGGGCAGCGAGGTAAACATTCCGTTGGTGAACTGGTTGACCAGCTCCTTCGCCGCCGGATTTTCCAGAATTTCACCGATGGTGCTCTCTCCGCTGAGTGGATAAGGATTTTTTCCCTCGATTGTCAGCGCTGCCGATTCCAGAATGTTTTCTGCCGACAGTGCCAGATACAGCGTGTGTGCGCCAATCGGCTGCACCCATTTGTCCTTCATTGCATCATAGCACCGCAGCGCCTTTTTGCTGACCGGCACACGGACGATGGTTTCCTCCGCAGGGTTCAGCGAAACCTTTGCATAGCCGACCAGCTCCCGCACCGGGCGCAGCATATGCGGCTTTTCCTCGTGGCAATACAGCTGTACTACTTGGCTGCCCGCGCGGCTGCCGATGTTCTTGACCTTGACAGGCACATACAAAGTGTCCTGCTCTTTCAAGTTCCAGTGGAGCTCTTTTTCGCATAGCTCCACCGAGAATTGCGTATAGCTCAAGCCGTGCCCAAAGGGGTATTGTACGGCCAGCTTGCGCTTGGTATAGCTGCGGTAGCCCACAAACACACCCTCACCGTAATAGGCGTCATTGCCCTCCCCGGGGAAATTCGGGTAAGCAGGGGTATCTTCATAGCGCAGGGGGAACGTAACCGGCAGTCGGCCGCCCGGCTCTGCCTGCCCGGTCAGCAGCCTTGCTGCAGCCACACCGCCCATACAGCCCGGAATAAAGATACAAAGAACCGCATCAGCGTATGGCAGCCAGTCCCCCAACTCTACCGGGCCGGAGATGTTCAGCAGCACTACGGTTTTCAATTCCTTTTCTTTTGCCTGTTTCAGCACCTCGGTCATGCGGTTTCTGTCTTGCTCCTCTACCGCCATACATTCCCGGTCTACATTTTCACCGGCGGGAGCCGCTGCTGTGTACACCAGCGTGTCAGCATCGGCCCACTCCTCAAAATACGTTGTGCCGCGTATTTTCCTGTATTCCTCCAGCACATTGCTGTGCAGATCGGTTTCTACTGCCGTAGAACCGGAACCACATTCCAGTGTATCGCAGCTGCGCGCACCCCAGAATACCGTTCTTGCATCCTCGGCCAACGGCAGTGTGTCGTTTTCATTTTTGAGCAATACCGCACCATTTTCAATCGTTTCGCAAGCGGTTTTCAAAATGGCATCCGCATCATATTCAGCTGCAATCCTGCGTTGATTCTCTTTAATTTCTACAATCAGCTGCAAAATATGGGCAACGCGGTCATCCAGCGTTTCTTCAGGCAGTATCCCCTCTATTACGGCCTGTTTGCAAGCTGCCATATCGTTTGGACCCGGCTGAATCAAATCCATACCGGCCGCCAGCGTACCGGCTTTGTCCTGCCCGGCTGCGCCCCAGTCACTTACAATCGCCCCATCAAAGTGCAGTTCTCCTCGCAGCAAATCCGTCAACAGCTTTTTGCTGTAGGAGGTAAACTCGCCGTTCACTGCATTATAGGCACTCATAATACAGCGGACATGTCCCTCCTCGATAGCTGCCGCAAAGCCACGGGTGTAAAGCTCCATCATCGCCCGTTTGGACAAATACGAACAGGTTGTATTGCGGTTTGTTTCCTGATTATTGGCAAGGAAATGCTTGGCACAGGCAGAAATTCCCGCACTCTGCATACCACGCACAAACGCCGCGGCAGTCTGTGCCACAAGTTCCGGGTCCTCGCCGTACATTTCGTAGTTGCGCCCACCCAGAGGGTCCCTCGCAATATCCACATTCGGGCCAAAGCAAACATCTACACCTGCATTTCGCAGTTCCTGCCCGACGGCCCGACCGATTTTCTCGGCAGCTGCAGGGTCAAATGCTGCACCGATATTGATACCCGACGGGAAGCTGATATGCTGCCGACCGCCCGGACGGTATTTTGCCGCCTGCTGCACAAGTCCACTCATCAAGGCATCGTTTTTATAGGTTTCTGCCGCCTGTTTAAGATCCACACGGTTCAGTGCTATCATCTCGGGTGTGGCATAGGCCGTTCTGGGGTCATCGGCACGGCAGGGGTCTGTCAGATAATCCAGCACAACGTGACTGCCGTTCAGACCGGTTGCGCCGTCCATCAGATAAATGGCCGGAATATCCATATCCGGGATGGGGCGCGTGTGACAGGCACGATAACAGCCGACCATATCCAGCTTTTCCTCCAGCGTCATATCCGCCACCACTTGGGGAATACTTTGCAATCCACACAATTTTGCACGCATACCGTTTCCTCCTACTTTTTGATTTGTTACCCTCAGTATAAACAGCAGCCCGCCTTCTGTATTGTATTTTCTGCGCTGCCATTGTAAGATTTCACAATCGAGGGGGCGGGTAGAAGCAAAAAAGCGGTTGCCTGTTCAGATGATTTTTGCGAACGCTGATTCACGAAATGGTTTGTACTGCACAATAGTTGACCACCAACTGACCACCGACAACGATTTTTGCTGCCGGTGGTTAGTTTTTATCGTTGGCACATTGTTTTATATTGTTTGTGATAGGTGTGGCAGAGCAGTGCAGAGCCGACAAAAAATACCGTATATCATCGAATTGCGCGCTGCGTCGTAGTTCTCCGACGCCAGGTGCCGGGGGTTCGAATCCCTTCGGGCGCATCAAGAGCAGTACTTTATGGGGTGCTGCTCTTTTTGTTTTTCGCGGATTTTATGGAGCAGTAAAAGAAGGGATTCGAACAGCCTGTGCCCCGCGCTTTGCGTCCCGCGGGGCAGAAACGCCCCAGTGGGGCGTTTCTAGGGCGCGGCTTGGCGAATCCCTTCGGGCACACTCAAAAACATCATTGCAATGTGTTTTTGCAATGATGTTTTTTCTTTAATGTTATTCTGGTTTTAGAATCATTTTAGCCGCATATCATCTGCCGCATCCGTGTACTGACCTTTTGCCAGCCGTTCGTTTCTCAGCCGATTTATGGTGATTCGCATAAGGCTAATTTCTTCTATGGAGAACGTTGCTCCTTTATCGGCTGGGAGAGAATCGATTTTCAGTATCAGACTTCCCACTTCTTTACAGTCTGTACCGATGGCACGTCTGCTTTTGCATCATACATCCCAGTGCATCCTACACAGCAGAAGAAACGTTATTATTCCCGGGAACCTATTGAAGCAACAACTGCCATGCAGGCCTAAAATTCCCGCATAGCAGTTATTTTTTATTGATTTGATAGACGGAAATCTTCTTATAAGCCCGCGCAAGTGTTTATAAAACCTTGTGAAAATGGCTTAAAATCAAGGTTTTCTGCATATCGTCATTTATCTTGCCATATCTCCGTATAAGATGATTTTGTAAGACCGGGCACCATTTTGGCACCACAAATTATAGGAGGACGACATGAAAAACGTACTTTTAGACAAGGGTATTATACTCCCGTCCGGCGAAATCAGCAAGGATAAGGTAAACCTTGTAACCGGAGCAATCACGCAGCCATTCGCAGAAATGGTATGGGTAACGACAGGCGGCGACATGGAAACCGTAAACCGCTTGACCGACGTACTTGTTACCATGAACACCCCCGCCGACCGGGGGAAGCTGTTCAAAATCATAAAAATGCTCTATGGGCTTATGGGCTTGCCCTTTTCCGAGGAAGCCGAGCCTATGGACGCAGACCCCGCCGTTTTGGAATACTTCATTTTTTCCTTTACGGCAGACTTTGGCGAAGTCATACAAGACCTCATAGCCGAAGAAGCAGAATAACGCACCGCACAGGCGGCGTTTCTCACTTCCCACAAGGAAGAACAGGAACGCCGCTTTTTTCATGCCCTTTGTTACGCAGTAGGCATGAAAAATCCCTTGATTTACGCGGCTTTGCGGACGCGGTTTTCAGCGGATAAGGGATTGATACCTAAACCCTCAAAATCGCGTTTCTATTGCGTAACAGGTATGCAGCAAAGGAGTGATGAAGCTATGGCAGTTTTCAGAGTGGAGCGCAACAAGGGCTATACGGTTATGAGCAACCACCACTTACGCAATAAGGAGCTATCCCTAAAGGCAAAAGGGCTGTTATCGCAAATGCTGTCCTTGCCAGAGGATTGGGACTACACCCTTGCGGGGCTGTCCTTTATCAACCGGGAGAAAATCGACGCTATCCGGGAAGCCGTTAAGGAACTGGAACGCGCCGGGTATATCGTGCGTTCAAGGGAACGCGACGAGAAAGGACGCTTGCGCGGCGCAGATTATGTGATTTTTGAGCAGCCGCAGACCCCGCCTGTATCGGATTTACCTACATTGGAAAATCCAACATTGGATAATCCAACGTTGGAAAAACCTACGCAGGAAAAACCTACGTTGGAAAATCCAACGCAATTAAATAAAGATATACAAAAGACTGACTTACCAAAAAAAGAAAAAATAAATACGGATTTATCAAGTACCGATTCCATTCCTATCCATTCCCTAAATCCCTTGCCTTACGACGGGGAAGCGGCTACGCCGCCGGAACGGAAACGAAAGGAAGCGACAGACGCATACAGCGTTTATGAGGAAATCATCAAGGACAATATCGAGTACGACCATTTTGTACGCTACGGGCAGGTAGACAAAGACCGTCTGGACGAAATTGTTTCGATTATCCTTGAAACGGTATGCAGCAAGAGAAAGGCAATCCGTATCGCCGGGGACGATTACCCGGCAGAGCTTGTCAAGGCAAAGTTTATGAAGCTCAACAGCAGCCACATTGAATTTGTCTTTGACTGCATGAAAGAGAATACCACCAAAATCCGCAACATCAAACAGTACCTTAAAGCGGTGCTGTTCAATGCGCCGAATACCATTGACAGCTACTATACCGCCCTTGTCGCTCACGACATGGCGACAGGCAAAATCTAAAGGAGGATTACCACATGGCACAGAAAACAGGAGCTTTGATTTTTGACGAACAGACCGACCGCTACGACATTCGCTTTGACATTGCCGACTATTACGGCGGCTTGCATTGCGGCGAGTGCATGGACGTATTCACAGGCGGCAAATGGAAGCCGACCCGGATTGAGTACGGGGACAACTGGTATCTTGTAGGTATTCGCGCCGAGGACTTGAACGGGCTGCGGGTACGGATTTAACGGGGCGGCGTGAAGAACGGACGCCCTTTTTTCACGCCCAAAAGCGGCGTACCACCTTAACACTATCACTACTACCGGGAAAGGAGGACGGTAAACATTGCAAGATGAAATCAACGAAAAAGTGGTTGCGCTCTCTGTCAAGGGAGCAAAGCTGACCGCTGAAATGCTGCAAAAGGCAATCAAAGCCATGCTTGCACAGGCAAAAAAGCAGCAGGAAAAACAGCCCCACGGGAAACAGACGCTAAAGCAGCTTGCGAAGCAGAACGCGGGGCTTTCCAACATTGAGATAACCGAGGGCAATATCAAAGCCTTTGAGCAGACGGCAAAAAAATACGGTATCGACTTTGCCCTAAAGAAAGACAGCACCGAAACGCCGCCCCGTTATCTTGTATTTTTCAAGGGGCGGGACGCGGACGCTCTGACCGCAGCCTTTAAGGAGTTTTCCGCAAAGAAGCTGACACAGGAGAAAAAGCCCTCTATCCGCAAGCTGCTTTCCTCTCTGAAAGAAAAGGCGGCGGGCTTGAACACGCAGCGGGACAAGGTAAAGAACAAGGACAGGGAGGTATCGCTATGAAGCAGGAAGTCAAAAAGCTGCTTATCCTCAACCTGCCCTATCTGCTCTTTGTCTATCTGTTTGACAAGATAGGCGCAGCAATACGCCTTACCCCCGGCGCAGACGCAAGCGAAAAGCTCTTGCAGCTTGGGACGGGCTTTGCCGCCGCCTTTTCCAGTATCGCGCCGAGCCTGCACCCCGCCGATCTGCTTATCGGCATTGCGGGGGCGGTCATTATCCGGCTTGTCGTTTACATGAAAGGCAAGAACGCGAAGAAGTACCGAAAAGGCATGGAATACGGTTCTGCACGTTGGGGCGGCGCGGAGGATATAAAGCCGTATATCGACCCTGTATTTGAAAATAATGTGCTGCTGACGCAGACCGAAAGGCTGATGATGAGCAGCCGCCCGAAGCAGCCGAAGTATGCAAGAAACAAAAACATTCTTGTTATCGGCGGTTCCGGCAGCGGCAAGACCCGCTTTTTCGTAAAGCCCAACCTTATGCAAATGCACAGTTCTTATGTTGTTACCGACCCGAAAGGCACCGTCTTAATCGAGTGCGGGAAGCTCTTACAGCGGGGCGGGTACAAAATCAAAGTGCTGAATACGATTAACTTCAAAAAATCCATGAAATACAATCCCTTTGCCTATCTGCGGAGCGAAAAGGACATTTTGAAGTTAGTCAATACCATTA
>OHAY01000823.1_pt1 | contig 31285 bp, 28 predicted proteins | sample 1577191 | NCBI WGS metagenome assembly OHAY01 (sample SAMEA3541504, study PRJEB24748) | human gut metagenome | biome: human gut; feature: human-associated habitat; material: faeces | place: China | collected 2012 | reverse complement strand
AATACCGGAAATGGAAACTACACGCATTTTTGTCCGGGGCAGGGGTTTGATGAGGTTTACAGCGCAACGGAGTTTTGTCCGCCAGGGTCGCCGCAGACTTGGGTTGGGATCTATGATCATGTGTTTTTGGAAAATGCAGCAAAACATATTATTGAATCAGATGACGATAAACCGGCGTTTCATTTTGTGTATACCACGTCCAACCATGGACCGTATACTATCCCTATTGAGAAATACGGGTTTGATACAGAGCAGGTGATGCCGGACGCACCGGACGATGTGAAACGAGAAAAAGAGCTGCAGAAGGGATTGGGGACGCATTGGTATTCCGATCAGGCGCTGTTTGCATTTGTGCGGAAGATTCAGGAACAGTATGAAGACGCGCTGATTGTTATTACAGGCGATCATTCGCATTTTCCCGGCGATCTGCCGAAGACCTCGCTGCTGAATCGAGATTATACGATCCGAGAAAGCGCCTGTACTTCTTTTATGATGTATCAGAAGGAGTTGAAGCCGGAATGGTTTGCGGGAAATACGATCGGGAGCCATATGCATATCATGCCGACGCTGATGGAACTTTTAGCGCCTGCAGGTTTTGCCTATTACTCTATCGTTCCTTCACTGCGGGAAAAGATAGAGGAAGTGGTTACGCCGTATCATTGGCTGACAACGGAACGGATCGGCTGTATGGGAGAGTTGCGTGCTCAGTCGCTGGAAGTTTCTAAAGATCCGGTGGAGACGGAATTGATGGAAGAAAATCCTTATCAGCAGATCAGCGAGGGCTGGTGTGATTTAACCGGTTATATTGTCCGGCATGAAGAGCTGCTCCGGCCGGCTAAAAAGGAACGGGAGCAAACGTCGTAGGAGGATGTTATGAAAGCAGATGAAAATACAAGCCAGTTTGAATGCGGTGAAGTGCTCAAAGCCTATGAGGCGGCGCCTGCATTGGTATATGGCGGACTGGTATTTTTTGCGTTGATCGGCGGATATTTGTTTTGGGATATGCTGCAGGATCAGAGTATGATTGGGAAATTGGATAATGCGTTGTTACTACTGTTTTGCTTGTGGAGAATGCATCGCTGCCGGGATGTTTTGTGTTATGTTACGGAGCGGGGGCTGGTAGTGCGCCGCAAAGCGGAATCGTTTGCAGATTATTGGAAAATGCAGCGAAATGAAGCGGCGGCCTATGTGTTTATTGAATATGAATATATTGTTGCCTTCCGCAGTACGTGGCGGGAAATTGAAGTGGGGATGCCGACCGAAGGCGGCATTTCTCTTCTTTCGGCGGAGCTTGCCTTTTTAACGAAAAAAGCGAAAGCAGAGATTTTAAAAACAGTGCGGGAGCAGAAAGAAAAAAAGGAATGAAAATTTTTGAAAAATTTTTCGGAAAACACTTTACTTCTTTACTATGATAAAGTATAATAAGCCCATACTAAAGCACAGGGGTTGTTGGTATGGGAATCAAGAGATGGAAAAAAGGAAAAATGACCAGCGTTCCTACCGGATGCGGAGGAACGGCATATCATTGCTAGTCAGTCATGATGAAGAAAAAATAATGGCAGTTTAAATTATTTTAAATCGGGGGAATGGATCATGAACTGGAAAAAAGGACTTATAGCAGGGGTTGCAGCAATGATAACATTAATGGCGGTAAGCGGCTGCGGGACGACAAGCAGCACGCCGACGAGTGAGCCGGCAAAGGCAAATACGAAGTTGGTAATTGGGCTGGACGACAATTATCCGCCGGTAGGATTCCGTGATAAGGACGGGAATCTGATTGGTTCGGATATTGAACTGGCGAAGGAAGCAGCAAAACGGTTGGGGGTAGAAGTTGAATTTAAACCGATTGACTGGTCTGCTAAAGAAGCCGAGCTCAATGGCAAGAAAATCGATGCGATTTGGAACGGCCTGACACCGACGCCGGAACGGGAAAAGAGCATTCTCTTTACTCGGCCGTATCAGGTATCCGGACAGGTTATCGTAGTGCTGAAAGGTTCGGATATGAAAGGCGCTGCTGATTTGGCAGGCAAAACAGTGGGAACGCAGGATGGAAGCACGGCGATTGATGTGCTGGCAAAAAATCCGGAACTGGAAAAGAGCTTTAAAGAACTGAAAAAATATCCGGATATCGTTTCCGCGCTGATGGATTTGAAAGTAGGGCGTTTGGATGCTGTATTGGCAGATGAAATTGCCGCTCGGTACTATATCGCACAGAAAAATGAAGGATTGGAAATTTTGCCGGATCGGTTTGGTGTAGAGGTAGATGCCGTAGGGGTTCAGCTGGATAATAAAGAATTAAAAGAAAAATTGGATAAAGTGCTGACGGATATGGAAAAAGACGGTACAATGAAACAGATCTTTATGAAATGGTACGGTGAAGATATTTCTTATACAGGCAAATAAGAGAGGAATAGGTGGCAGTGATGAGTTGGAAAAAGAAATTAATTGCCGGTATGGCAATGATCGCGGCAGTAGCCATGATTGCAGGCTGCGGCGGAGATGCTAAAAAAGAGGCGGCGCAGACGCTTCCGCAGAAAATAACGGTTGGGCTGGACGATAATTTCCCGCCGATGGGATTTCGAGATGACAGCGGAAAGATCGTTGGCTTTGATATCGACATGGCAACGGAAGTGGGCAAACGCCTGAATATCCCGGTAGAATTCAAAGCGATCGACTGGTCTGCCAAAGAAGCCGAACTGAAAAGCAAAAAAGTAGATTTGCTTTGGAACGGTCTGACGATTACGGAAGAACGGAAAAAGGCGATTGATTTCTCCAACCCATATATGGATAATCAGCAGATTTTGGTAGTAAAAGCAGATTCGCCGATACAGGCAAAAGCGGACTTTAACGGCAAACTGCTGGGGACGCAGGAAGGCAGCAGTTCGGTAACGGCGCTGGATAAAGATGAGCCGTTTAAAAAGTCTTTGAAAGAAGTCAAATTGTATGGCGACTTTGTAGCAGCGTTCATGGACTTGGAATTAGGCCGTATTGACGGCATGCTGGTAGACAGCGTTGTCGGCCGGTATTATATGCAGCAGAAACCAGGCGCATTCCGGGCTTTGGATGATTCGATGGGCAGTGAATTGTTCGGCGTAGGCCTTCGGAAAGAAGATACGCTGCTGCGGGATAAGATCAATCAGGCATTTACCGATATGAAAAAAGATGGTACGTCAGCTAAGATTTCTGAAAAATGGTTTGGTAAAGACGTAACGAAATAAAGGTAAGGAAGAGGAGTATTCTTCGGAACACTCCTCTCTCGTTTGTTATAGAATAGGAGAGTCATTATGGAGTATGTATTGTCGATCATTCCTTCGTTGATGGAAGGGCTGGTAGTGACGGCGCAAATGTTTTTTGTGACAATTGTGCTGAGTTTGCCTACCGGTGTAGTGTTGTCCCTGGGGCGGATATCGAAGATAGCGCCGCTGCGCATGCTGATCAGCGCATATATTTATGTGATGCGCGGAACGCCGCTGATGCTGCAGATATTATTTATTTATTTTGGGCTTCCGTTTTTGGTCAGCGGGCTGGAACTCGATGCGTTTCCGGCGGCAATTATTGCTTTTGTGCTGAATTATGCGGCGTATTTTGCGGAAATTTTCCGCGGCGGTATCCAATCGATCGAGCGGGGGCAATATGAAGGAGCGAAAGTATTGGGCCTGACATATTTGCAGACGATGCGCCGTATCGTATTTCCGCAGGTGGTAAAGCGGGTGCTTCCGCCGATTGCGAATGAAACAATTACGCTGCTTAAAGATACGTCGTTGGTATATGTGCTGGCGATGAATGATATTCTCCGAATGACCCGGTCTATCGTACAGCGGGATTTCGATACGACTGCATTTGCGGTGGCAGCGGTGTTTTATCTGGTATTTACCTTTATATTGACGGAAATCTTTAATTATTTGGAAAAACGATTTGCCGTGTATGATGAATAAGGAGCAGGCTCATGGATTTTATCGTAATGGATCATATTAAAAAAGAATTTAATGGTATGCAGGTGCTGAAAGACGTTTCTCTGCGCATGAAAAAAGGGGAAGTCGTATCGATGATCGGGCCGAGCGGCGGCGGGAAAAGTACCTTTCTTCGTTGTTTGTGCCAGTTGGAAACGATAGACGGCGGTTCGATTTATGTCGATGGGCAGCCGCTTGCGGAGCAAAAAGAGGGACAGGCTCGCAGCGTATACAGTTCTCCGGAAGAAGTTCGGGCAATATGTCTAAAAATGGGAATGGTATTTCAGCATTTCAATCTATTCCCTCATATGACCGTATTGGAAAACATCATGGAAGCGCCGCAGATCGTAAAAGGAATGAAAAAAGAAGAGATCTATCCGATTGCAAAAGAGCTGCTGGAAAAAGTGGGGCTTTGGGATAAACGGGATATGTATCCGTCGCGGCTAAGCGGCGGACAGAAACAGCGGGTTGCAATCGCGCGGGCTCTGGCAATGAATCCGGCGATTATGCTGTTTGACGAACCGACGAGCGCGCTGGATCCGGAACTGACCGGGGAGGTTTTGAAAACGATCAAACGGCTGGCCGATGAAAACATGACGATGATCATTGTTACCCATGAAATGGCATTTGCCCGAGAGGTATCTGACCGCGTATTGTTCATGGCCGGCGGGATCGTAGAAGAAGAGGGAACGCCGCAGGAAGTGTTTGGCAATCCGCAGTCTCCAAGAACGCAGGCTTTTTTACAATCCATGTTGTAAAAAATAAAAAAACTTTGGGAATATAGAGAGGAATAGGCGTTTTTTTAGCGAATATTACAGTTATACCAAAGAAAGAGGAATGATCATTCCAAAGGAGGAATCATTATGGATCATTATAAAAATATATTAGTGCCTGTTGACGGTTCTGATAATGCGAAACGGGCGCTGGAACATGCAATCGCGATAGCAGAAGGCGCTAAAGCACAGCTTACCTTAGTCTATGTAGCCAATATTGTTTCCGTTATCTCCAACTTTGATCAGATTCCGAGCGGAAGCGGTTATGTCACGGAACAGGTGGCTATGGACATGGAAGAAACGGGAAAAGGCGTATTGGAAGAGTTATCAAAAATGGTTCCTGCCGATGTACCTGTCAAAACTGTATTTGAAGTAGGATCTCCGGGGCCGGCTATTTTGGCGGTAGCCAAAAAGTTCGACGCAAACCTGATCGTTATGGGGAGCCGTGGCTTGGGGCCTTTGAAAGGGTTGTTCATGGGCAGCGTCAGCAGCTATATTGTAAGCCATTCTGTCTGCCCGGTATTGATTGTAAAATAAGTTAGTGGCTAAAAGGCTTTGTATCGCGCTGAGGCGGCAAAGCCTTTTTTGTATATACAGAGAAGTAAGGAGGCTTTATGGGGCTGGATAAATATAAAAAATGGCTGTATCAGGAATTGCCGAAATGGATCGATGAAGGGATTATTTCCGCAGAGGCAGCCAAAAAGATTGAAAAACGGTACGGACCTACTGGCGGCGGTTCGTTGATGACGTATATGGTATGCAATATTATTGGCGCAGTCATGGTTGGGCTGGGGATATTATTGTATATTGCGTATAATTGGGGAACGATGACGCAGACCAGCCGGTTATGGACTGGCGTTGGTTTGATTGCATTTTCACAGCTGATCAACTTTCTGGTATTGTGGCGGAAGCGGCAGGGAAGCGGCATCAGCGAAGGTGCGGGGATTTTCCATGGGATATTATTGTTTTCCGTATTGGCAGCGCTGCAGGAAACGTTTTATTTAGGTGATGGAATGGCTGGATATTTGGGGCTTGGCTTGCTGATGATACTTCCGATGATTTATTTGCTCCGCTCGTCCTCGCTGGCTGTGCTTTATCTGATCATGAGTATGGTTTGGGGCGTTCAGCCGGATATCGAACGGCTGTGGGGCGGCGTATATTGGGTATGGCCGGCGCTGGCTGGCATTATTCCGTTTTATGTGCAGCTTCTTCGTGCCAAAGAGATCTCCCAGCGCCTGGTTTGGGTTTCCTGGTTTTTTGCCATCGCGATTTACTGCAGTTTTATTGTATCGATGGAACGGGTTGATACAGTCATTCCTATTTTGTTTTATGTGTGTTTGACGGCAATGACCTTTCTTTCCGGTTCGCTGATCAAAGGACTGGGGCGGTGGGGAACGCCGTTTCGGACGTTGGGGCAGATCGGATTGATTGGAGTGCTGCTGAAAGGAAGCATGGAATCGACATGGATCGATATTCGGAATATGAATGATGTATCCTGGCTGGGGCTTTTGGTATTTATGGCGCTCTTCCTGCTTACGATGGGGCTGTATTTGCTGGCGCTTCGCAGAAGAACAAAAGGCGTGCTGCTTTTGGGCTTTTCTCCGGTGCTGATTGCAGTAGGGACGCTGCTGGCGTACCAGGATATCGGGATCGTAGGAATTACTGCGCTCGTCAATATCTATACGGCGGTGATTGGCCTGCAATTCTTGTTTATCAATAGAAGAAATCGGCATGTTCAGGAAATTAACTGGGGGCTGGGGATTTTGTTTGCCCTGATTGCCTGCCGCTTTTTTGATACGTCCTTTTCCTACTCGGTGCGGGCGCTTGTCTTTATTGTGATGGGAGTCCTTATGCTTGCAGTGAATATTTTTCTGGCTTGGAAAGGTTCCGAAAAGCGGCCGTTGGAAAAAGAACCGGCAAGGAGGGCGAATGCTGCTTCCCGGAAACCGGCGGCGCTGCCGGAAGAGCCGGAACCGATGCCAGTGATCGTGCCGAAAGATGCGGACGAAGCAGAAGCGTCCCCTATAGTCAAACAGGAAGAGGACTCTTTCCCGGCATGGACGCCGCCGGAAGCGGAAAACGAAATGCCGGCTGAACAGATGGCAGAGAAAATAGAAAACGAAGCAGCTATGGAGCCGAAACGGCCTGTTTGGCGGGATACCATGCCGACAAGGAGGAAAAAAACAGATCGGCCTTCCCCATGGTCGAAAAAAGGAGGCGGCGGCAATGAATAGACAGCGGTGGAGTATTTGGGCGGTCGTATTAGCAGTGCAGTTTGCCGTTCCTTTTTATATGGCTTGGGATTGGAACAACGTGCGAATGGACGGGATTCCTTATCAGTGGCAGTGCGTACCGAGAATGCAGCATAGCTTGATGGGGCCGGGAACACTGCTGTTGGATTTCCCGGAAAACAAAGCGCAGTGGCTGGAAGCTGATGCTCCGAAATGGGGCGAGCCAATTTATGTGCATATCGCCAAAGATGAAAAGGGCGTACTCACGGTTCGGGGAGCGACGTTTACACGGCCGGACTCGATCGATAGTATGAAAGCGGAAGCGCTGGATTTAGAAGAGGGAGTCGTACGGTTTCGCGTACCGTTCGATCAGGTGCTGACCGATACGTCGCGGATCCATTTGGAGCGGATTGGACCGGATGATCAGGTGATGGCCAGCATTCGAATTAAAAATGGCGACGGCGTGATCGAGGGCGTTTTTGTCAATGGCATTGCTATAGCAGAATATCAGGGAAATGCAGTAAAAGAAGGCACAACCATAGAGAAAAGATGACTAGGAATACAGATAAAGAGATTTGGCAAAGCAGATGCAGTTCGTTTATAATAAAAATTACAAAAAGTGTAAAAGGACGGTGCAGCGAATGGATTTGATTCAGGAATTTTGTGAGTTGGTACGGCTGGAAGTATATTCCAAGCAGGAACGAAAGATAGCCGATGTATTAAAACAGAAGCTGGAAGAATTGGGCCTGGAAGTATACGAGGACAACACCGGTGAAAAAATTGGCGGCAATGCAGGCAATGTATACGGAGTCCTGCGCGGAGACGCGGATAAAACACCAATCCTGTTTTCCTGTCATATGGATCGGGTAGCGAATAACGGACGTATCGAGCCGATTGTTGATGAAGAAAAACAGCTGATATATACGGATAAAACAACGATACTGGCAGCCGATGATGTGGCTGGGATTGCATCGGTACTGTATGCGCTGAGAAAAATCAAGGAAGAAAAGATTCCGCATGGCGATATTGAGATTGCATTTTCCGTTTGTGAAGAACAAGGCGTATTAGGATCGCGGCATTTTGAATTTGAGCGTTTCCGTTCTAAGATCGGCTATGTTTTAGACAGCTCCGGAGCGCTGGGAAAAATTGTCAATCAAGCGCCGGGAAAATGTAAATTGACTCTTGGCGCGCATGGGAAAAGCGCGCATGCCGGCAATGAGCCGGAAAAAGGCATCAATGCGCTGAAAGTGGCGGCAGATTTGCTGATGCATGTACAGGATTCCAGAATTTCACCGTATACGACGGCTAATTACGGTGTGATTAAAGGCGGCAGCAGCGTAAATGTAGTCTGCGATTTTGTAGAAATACAAGGGGAAGCCAGAAGCACCGTCGCAGAAGAATTAGAACACTACTTGGAAGAGCTGAAAGCTGCGGTAAAAACTGTTTCTGAAAAATGGAATACGACCATCGATTTGAAAATAGAAAAGATGTATGATGCGTTCAAGATTCCAGAAGACCATGAAGTGATCCGCCTTGCTTCCGACGCAATGAAGCAAGTGGGGCTGACGCCGGATATACAGCGCGGAGGCGGCGGTATGGATGCGAACCATTTCAATGAGCATGGCATCGCTGCGGTTGGGGTCGCAGTAGGATATGCTAAAATACATACGCCGGATGAAGAGATCAGTATTCCTGCATTGAAAAAAACAGCAGAATTAACAGTACAGCTGATTAAAGAAGCTGCAAAATAAAAAAGAAGCTCTTCCTTCGGGGAGAGCTTTTTGCAAGGGGGCATAAAAGTGAAAGAAGAAAAAATGATCAGCGACTTTTTGGAATTAACGGCGCTGCCTGTGCATTCCCGAGATGAACGGCAGATTGCGGATGCTGTGAAAGAGAAATTGGAAGCGCTGGGATTGACCGTTTCAGAAGAAGAGGGGGTAAAAGAAAAAGTAGGCGGCAATACCGGAAACATACGGGCAGTTCTTGCAGGCGACGACCGTTTTCCGGCTATTTTATTTTCCGCTCATCTAGACCGGGTCCAAAATAACGGCCATATTCAGGCGGTATATGATGAAGAGGAAGGCTGTTTTCGAGCCGATGGAAACACGATACTGGCGGCCGATGACGTGGCGGGGATCTGTACAATCCTGGAGGCGCTCCGCCAAATCACCGCTTCGGATAAACCGCATGGAATGGTAGAAGTAGCGTTGTCTGTTTGTGAAGAAGCGGGTGTGTTGGGAAGCCGGCATTTTGATTTTGACTCGTTCCGTTCTCGTATGGCGTATGTCTTTGACGCGCCGGGAAGGATTGGAAGATTAATTCTTCAAGCACCATCTAAGTGTAAGCTGACATATAAAATCCATGGAAAAAGCGCGCATGCCGGCAATGAACCGGAAAAAGGAATTAATGCGGTTCGAGCTGCTGCGACGTTGATTATGGAATTGCCGGACAGCCGGCTCACTCCCTGTACGACGGCAAATATTTCTACGGTGCACGGCGGCGGAGCTACGACGAATGTCGTTTGTGATTATGCAGAAGTGCTGGCGGAAGTACGGAGTACAGATCAGGAAGAATTTTTGCAGACGTTAAAACAGTGCAGGCAGGCGGCAGAAACGGTTGAGAAGCAGTATGGCGTGAAGATTGAATATGATGAAAATATCATGTACCATACCTTCAAAGTAGAGCCGGATGCGCCTGTGGTGCAGATTGCGGCAAAAGCAATGAAGAAATTGGGGATTGAACCGGTATATGACCGCGGAGGCGGAGGGATGGACGGCAACCATTTCAATTGCCACGGGATTGCGGCGATTGGCGTAGCGCCGGGATACAGTAAAAACCACACGCCGAACGAATATTTATATAAAGATGATTTTCTGACTTGCGGCAGCCTGGCAGCGGAACTGGTGTGGGCAGCGGCAGAATCAGAATAAGCAGACGCTGGGGAAAAAGAAAATAGTCTAAAACGAAAGAGAGCTTTTTTAAAAAGCTCTCTTTCATTTTAGCTAGTTATTTTATTTAGTTATATAAACAAGAAAATCAATTTGAAATACATGTGAATTTAGTAAAAATAGTTATAAGAAGTGGAGAGAGGAAAGAGCAGGATTGTATTATTTTATAAAGTAAATGATATGGAAGATATAGATGTTTTTGGGAAATAAAAAAAAGACCATTCAAGAATTCTTGAATGGTCTTTTACTTGGCGGAGCGTGAGAGATTCGAACTCTCGCGACCCTTACGAGCCCTAACGATTTAGCAAACCGTCCTCTTCAGCCTCTTGAGTAACGCTCCAAGTCGTACTGACTTATTCATTATACAAATAAGAGGTAAGTTTGTCAAGGCGTTTGTAGAAAAATTTATGGTACGGCTTTTTCTTTTTCTACTAAACTGGCGGGAAGATATGGTATAATATAGCATTGAAAGCGAGTGAACAGCATGATAAAAGAAGTTTTAGTGGTTGAGGGGAAAGCGGATATTGCACGGATTCGGCAGGCTGCAGATGTGGAGATGATTGCCACAGAAGGATTTACCCTGCGAAAAGGCGTGATTGAAAAGATCCGGCAGGCGTATGAAAAGCGGGGAATTATTATTTTGACGGATCCGGATAGTGCGGGAGAACGGATACGGAAGTATTTGACGGAATTGTTCCCGCAGGCAAAGCATGCGTTTGTACCGCGAAAGGATGCGATTGCCAACAATGATTTGGGAATTGAGCAGGCAAGTCCGGAAGCCATTCGGGCGGCGCTGCAGAAGGTGCGGACTACGTCGTTTGAACCGAAAGAGAGGTTTACGATGGCAGATATACTTCTCCATGATTTGACCGGAACCAAAGAAGCTGCGGAACGGCGGGCGGCGGTAGGCGCGGCGCTTGGGATCGGATACAGTAATACGAAGCAGTTTATTTACCGGCTCAATCATTATGGGGTGACCCGTAAAGAATGGGAAGAAGCTATATTGTCGTTAGATGAAAATGAAGGAGAGCATAGATGATAGAACCAATCATAGCCAGTCCGGAAGTAGTGCGATATGTCGTTAAGCGTTTTGGACTGCGGATGAGTAAGAAATTAGGACAAAACTTTTTGGTGCGCCGCGATGTGGTAGACCGCATCGTTATGGCGGCAGATTTACAGGAACACGATCGAGTGCTGGAGATCGGCCCGGGGATTGGGACATTGACGCAGGGGCTGGCACAGTCCGGAGCCGCAGTTACGTCTGTAGAGCTGGATCAGCGGCTGCTTCCGGTCTTGGAGCATACGTTGGAAGCATACGATAATGTACGGATCGTTCATGGCGATGTATTAAAGACCAATCTGCCGGAATTGATGGGGCAAGGATCGTATAAAGTATGCGCGAATTTGCCGTATTATATCACTACGCCGATTATCATGGCGTTGCTGGAACAGCATTTGCCGATTGAGTGCATGGTTGTAATGGTGCAGAAAGAAGTGGCTGAGCGGATGACTGCGCGGCCGGGAAGCAAAGCCTACGGGGCGTTGTCTGTGTCAGTACAGTATTATACGGAACCAGAAATCATGTTTGATGTGCCGCCGAAAGCCTTTTTGCCGGCACCTGAAGTGACTTCGGCTGTAGTGCGCATGAAAGTGCGGCAGCAGCCTCCGGTAGCTTTGAAAGAAGAACGGGCATTTTTCCATGTAGTAAAAGCCGCGTTCCAACAGCGGCGCAAGATGCTGACGAATACGCTGAAATCCTGCGGAATGGATAAAGAGATGGCAGATCGGGTGCTGGCAGCTGCCGGCATCGACAGCAGCCGGCGGGGAGAAACTTTATCTTTGGAAGAATTTGCAGCGCTGGCCAATGCATGGGTGTCCCTGCGGGGCGAAAGTTCTAATCAATAAATAGTTTTAAGACGAGCCTTTTGCCGGCGCCTTGGGGAGCGGTAAAAGGCTCTTTTTGCCGTATTGTGAAAAATCTAGTATAATAAATAGAGGATAAAGGGGGAGATATTGTATGATGACAGATGTGCAGAAAATGGAGCAGCGTCTGCTCCAGCAATCGGCCATCATGATGTCGTTAGTAGCGATAGGCGGTACGGTGACAGGGTTGATAAGCAATTCACACGCGATTTTGGTAGACGGCGTGTTCTCTGTTATAGCGGTATTGATAAAATTGTTGATGATTGCAACATCACGGCTGACTAGCCGGGAAACGAGCAAAAAATTCCAGTTTGGATATTGGCAGTTTGAGCCGCTGGTACTATTTACAGAAGGAAGCTTTACGCTTCTCGTTGTGTTCTATGCATTTTTTTCCGGCTTGATAAGTATTTTGAGCGGCGGCAATTCGATCCAATTTGATTTTGCAATCGTATATGCCCTATTTTTTACGGTCGCAGACGGTGCATATTATTTATATGTTCGACACATTAATAAAAAGCTGAATTCGAATTTGGTTCATTTCGATAATATCAGTTGGTTCGTAGATTGTATTTTGTCCGGCGGACTGCTCGTTAGTTTTGCACTGGCAGCAATGCTGGAAAATACGGAATATGCTTGGTTGGATCGGTATGTGGATCCGGCGATTTTGATTGTGCTGTCGATTCAGATGATGCCGACGGCGCTGAAAATATTGGTGCCGTCTGTTAAACAGATTCTGGGGGTAGCGCCGCAGGAGCTGCATGAGCATGTGCAGCAGGTCATGGATGATTTTATGATCCGGTATGATTTTAAGGATTATGTGAGCAGCGTACAAGAATACGGCAATACTAAGATTATTGAGATCGACATTTTGGTATCTAAGAATTATGAAGTGCATAAAGTAGCTGAATTGGATCGGATCCGCAATGAAATCGATTCTGCGATTGGGTTTCCGCAGTATCAGAAATGGCTGACGATTACATTTACAACGACAAGAAAATGGATGGCAAAAGATTATTTGCTCGATGATGATGACGACGAATAAGGTATATGGAAAAACTCTCCGCTGAAACGGAGAGTTTTTTTGTTTTACGGCGGGTAGGGCTGGTAAAGAGGGTTCTGCGGCTCGGCTAAAAATGAAGTTGCCGGCTGTGCAGGGGGGATTTGTTGGGCAACCCAATATTTTCCGTTATAATAGAGGGGTTTAGGCAGTTGGTAAAGAAATATATTTTAGCGAAATGCGATATATCTTTATTATAAGGCTGGCCTAGTCATTTTAGGAGGAGATATACATGCGTGCTGAGCAGGAAAGAAAGGCTGTACATAGGCCGATCAGCATACGGCATAAGCCTGTTGCCGTAAAGGCGCACTTGCAGAATCAGGAAAAGACGATGGATTGTAAGGCAAGATAATGCGAATGATATATTGTGGTATGGTATTCTTAGAGGTGGCAGAATCATGACGGTTGAAGATGTAAAACGGATTTTAGAAGAAGGCGTGAACCCGCATCATTATAGTATTGGTACGGACTTTACTTGTTGGGATGACTCTTTAGTTGGATTGGACATATCCGAAGATAAAAATCGGGTGTATATTGTTTCGCGCGATGTGGTTACCGATGAATTTTTTTTCGACACAGAAGACGAAGCCTGCCGCTATTTTTTGAAGGTACTGTCTTATGACTACAAGCGTTTAAAGAAATATCTGGAAGAATGAGTATAAACGGCTCACCTGATGGAAAATCAGGCAAGACGTTTTCTTATATACTGCTATTTCGCGAGGAATGGGAAGTTAGGCTGAAAAGAGGACGGTACTTTCACGGTATGGTGACTGGGGCGGCTACTATACAAGTCCGAAAGGAACAATGATTGGAGAGTGCGCCATGTCCAGAACTTCCGATACACAAGAAGAAAATCATCATCTGTATCGGGTATTGGATAGTGTGGAAACGTATCAGGCGGAGATTGCGCCGTGGTTTGGGCAGCCCGGCAGAGGCGTACAGTACCGGTTTGAAGAACGAATAAAAGATTTGATAGAAAAAGGGCTGCTGGAAGAGGTGACGAAATCATGACGGTGGAAGACGTAAAACGGATTTTAGAAGAAGAAGGGGTGAACCCGCATCATTATAGTATTGGGACGGACGCTACTTGTTGGGATGATTCTTTAGAAGGGTTGGATATAACGAGCGATACAAATCGGGTATATACAGCTTCGCGCAACGTGGTTACCGATGAGTTTTTTTCGACACAGAAGACGAAGCTTGCCATTTCTTTTTAAAAGAAATGGCTTATGGCTACAAGCGTTTAAAGAAATATCTGGAATAGAAGAAATAAAAACAGCATCGGCTGCGCAGCAGCTGATGCTGTTTTTGTATGAAGGATTAGATATATTTTTGTGCCAGTGTTTTAAATTCTTCTGTATGTTCCGGATACCAAGATGCAAACGTCGTATTGGCAGCGGCAATCATTTTGCCAAGTTCCGTAATAAATGCCGGAATCTCAGCGGCAGCAATGGTGCCGATTGTTTCTCCAAAACGTTCCTGACCGGCGATATCAGAGCCGTTGACGAACAGGTTGAATGCCGGTGTCGGTTTTTTGTTGATCACTTTCATGGAGCCATGGAAACCGATTTCGCCAATTTGGTGCGTACCGCAGGAGGAGAGACAGCCGGAGATATGGAGTTTTGGCAGGACACCGTCGGCAAAGTGATAGGGTTTAATCGCTTCTAAAATGGAATGGAGGAGCGATGGGGAGTCTTGCAAACCGATTTGGCAGATGGTATTACCAACGCAGGATACGGAAGCTTCCACCAGAGTTGCCGCGCTGTTTTGGGTTAATTCCGCCATTTTTTCGGCTTCTTCTGCGGTTAAATTGATGATGTAAGCCGTTTCATCAGGTCCTAAACGAAGCTGTACGTCCTGCATCGATGCGGCAGCATCAGCAACTGCGAGGAAATCCGCAATAGAAGGCGTACCGCCGTATGGATGCCAGGTCACATAATACAGACCTTCCTGCTGCTGCGCGTGAATGCGGGGGTGCGATACGGATCCAGCGGCAGCTTTTTTCGTAAGAATGTTGTCTTCCAGTGTGAGATCCAGGGTTTCTGTTGCCCGCACATGAGCCAGTTTTTCTTTGAATGCTGCGATATAAGCTTCTTTGCCGCCCAAAGCATCCGGCATGAAGCGGCTTCTTGCTTTGCTGCGGTTCTGGTAGTCGCCGTGGGCAACGAATGTATCGACCATGGCTTTTACATAATAAAGCACGTCAGACGGAGCTACATTTTCTTCGATTTTGACGCCCAGTCTTGGATTAGGTCCTAAGCCACCGGCGCTGTAGACGGTAAAGGTGCCGTTGGGACAGGCTGCAAAACCGAGATCCCGGAAGGTAGCGTGGACATCGTTGATCGGTCCGCTGGTAAACCCTACTTTCAGTTTTCTTGGGAGATGTACGGTTTTGATAAGGCCGAGAAGATACTGGGAAACGGCTTTTGCCGCCGGAGTTACGTCAAAGTAGGTATCCGGAGCAATGCCGGTGAGCGGGGACGTCATAACGTTGCGGGGGAAATCGCCGCCGCCGCCGCGGGTGATGATGCCGTGATCCATGGCTTTTTCCATGACGTCATATACGGTTTCTTTTTGCAGATTATGCATTTGGATGGTTTGGCAGGTCGTAAAATGAATGGTATTGACCTCGTGTTTGCGGATCATAGCCGCAACAAATGCCAGCTGATCCTGAGAGACCTGGCCGCAGGCAAAACGCAGGCGGAGCATGCTGGCATTGCCGCCGCGCTGCGCATAGCTTCCATAGCCGCCGGAAAATCCTTTATAGTCTTTTACAGAAAGTTCTTTGGCATAGAAGAGTTCTGTCTTTTCTTTGAACTCTGCCATATCGTTTTTGAATTCTTGGATTAATTCTTTCATAGTCTTCTCCTTTGCTGGTAAGAAATGATAAAATTTCTTATAGTGAAACTATTTTTTGTATCTTTAGGTATCATACCATAATTTGAAAGAACTGAGCAGGGAAAAATCTCCCCATATAGTTTTTATTTGTTATAATATCGGTAGACTGATAGGTAAATTACGATGAAGAAGGAGAAAGACATGAAATATACATTGCGTGATACACTGTACCAAAAGGCGCAGGAAGAGCAGGGGGCATATCGCTATCCGTTTGGCTCCCGATTTTCGGTGGCCTTATGCTATCCCAATACCTATGAAGTAGGAATGAGCAATTTGGGTATGCAAATAATATATAAAGAAATAAATGAGCGCCCCGATACGATGGCGGAGCGTTTTTTTCTTCCGGATAAAAAAGAGCTGAAAGAGTATCATCGGACGCAGACGCCGCTGATGTCGGTAGAAAGCCAGCATGGGCTGTGGGAGTTTGACATGATCGGGATCGATATTACTTTTGAGATGGATTATTTCCATATTCCGGAACTGCTTTCTTTGGGCAGGGTTACGGTACTGGCGGCAGAGAGAAAAGAACAGGAGCCGATTGTGGTGCTCGGCGGTCCGTGTGCGTTTTTTAATCCGGAGCCGCTGGCAGAGTTTGGCGATGTATTTGTGATTGGCGAAGGAGAAGAGGTGATTCATCGCCTCTTGGATATGTATATCTCTCTGCGGGAAGAGGGCGCAGATCGCAGCGAAATCCTGCGGCGGCTGGCAAAGATTCCCGGGTTATATGTGCCGCGGTTTTATGAACCTATATATGAAAATGGCCGGTTTTCTCATATGAAGAGGGAAGCGGACATGCCGGAACGGATAGAGCGGCAGTGGAATGTGCTGCATCATCACGGAGAGACGGTAGTAGCTACGCCGAATACGGAGTTTGGCGCGATGTATCTGGTGGAAATCGCCAGAGGGTGCGGGCGGCACTGTCGGTTTTGTATGGCTGGATATTGTTACCGCCGGCCGCGGGTTCGAAGTTTGGAAAGTGTAAAAGAGGCGGTGCTGCGCGGCAAAAAGCTGGGGAAAAAAATCGGGCTTATGGGCGCGGCAATTTCCGATTATCCGTATATTGATGAACTGGCGGCCTTTATTCGGGAGCAGGGGATGCCGTTTTCCTGTGCGTCGCTGCGGGCGGATTCGATTACGCCGGCTATTGTAAAAGGGCTGGCAGAAAGCGGACAAAAGACGATTACGCTGGCGCCGGAAGCGGGCAGTACGGCGATGCGCGATGTCATCAATAAAGGGATTACCGATGAGGACATGTATAGGTCCATTGATTTGGCAGTAGAAGCAGGTATACGAAATGTGCGCCTGTATATCATGATCGGACTGCCATGGGAAGAAGACGCTGATATTGACGCAATCATTGAGATGACTCAGAATATACGCAAGTATATGGACGAGCGGGGAAGCGGCGGCCGTCTTACGCTGAGCGTTAATTTATTTATACCCAAGCCGATGACACCGTTTCAGTGGCTGCCTATGGTGGAACGAAAAGAGGGAGAACGGCGGCTCAAAAAGATTCATGACGCGTTCAAGAAAACCAGCCGTATCGAGGTGCGGAGCGAGTCGGTTCGGGAGAGTTATATCCAGAGCGTGCTGGCTCGGGGCGACCGGCGTGTCGGCAGGCTGATTTATCGGGCCTGGGAGCTGGGCGGCTATAAATGCTGGAAACAAGCGGTCAAAGAAGTGGGACTTCGGGAAGAATTGTATTTATATGAACCGGCATCGCCCGGGGACATGCAGCCTTGGGATATATTGGATATGGGGCTGGCAGAAGGATATTTGGAACGGGAATTGGAAGCAGCCCGGCAGCGTACCTTCACGATACCTTGTTTTTCCGGCTGTAACCGGTGTACGGTCTGCAAAGGATTGCCATGGGAGGAATAACGATGAACTCTATTCAAATAGAATCTTGCCCGGTGATGACCAAGCTGGGACTCATTCACGGCGTTACAGGCCGAGCGGGCGGAGTGAGCGCTCCGCCGTATGACTCCTTGAATTTGGCTTATCATGTCGGTGATGAGCCTCCGCATGTGACGGAAAATCGGCAGAGATTGTGCCGGCATCAGGGCCTTCCTTTTGAACGGCTGACTGCGTGTCAGCAGACACATGGGAATCGGATTCAGGCAGTAAATGAGAAGAATGCCGGCAGGGGATGGAATTCTCATGAAGGAGCTTTCCCGGAAACCGATGGATTAATGACGAATGTACCGGGGATTCCTCTTTTGATTTGCACAGCTGACTGCGTGCCGGTTATTTTATATGAACCCCAGGTGAGAGCTGCGGCGGTGCTGCACAGCGGCTGGAAAGGAACGGCGGCAGATATCGGCGGGAAGGGCGTGCGAATGATGAAGGAGCAGTATGGCGCAGCGCCTGAACGGATGTATGCGTATATTGGAACGGCGATTACCGCTCCGTATTTTGAAATAGGCGAAACGGTGGCAGAGCAGCTGGCTGCTGCGGCCGGTTCCGAAGAAGGGTGGCTGAAGCGCTGCGGCGGGGCGTTTTATGCAGATTTATATGCGGTGAATCGTCGGCTGCTGCGGCGTGCGGGCATTCCTGACGAGCATATTTATACCAGTGTGCATAGTTCGTATGAAAATAGGTATTATTCATACCGCCGTGATGGCGGACGGACCGGGAGAATGGCTGCTTTTGCGATGATTATGACGGATTTTGTAGAAAAATAAAAAAAATAGGGAAAAACTATAGCAAGAATGACATAATATCTATATAATAGAAACAATGGGAGGAAGTATTATGTCTATTCAAGAAAATATTCAAACCATTTTGAGGACAATAGAAGACGCGAAACAGCGATCCGGGCGGACGGAAAAAGTGACGCTGATCGGAGTAACCAAAAATCATCCGGCAGAGGCGGCAGCGGAAGCGGCGGATTGCGGCATTACGGTAGTGGGAGAAAACCGGGTGCAGGAAGCGAAAGATAAAATAGAGCACTATACAGGAAAGCCTGTTTCTTGGCAGCTGATCGGGCATTTGCAGCAGAATAAGGCAAAGTATGCGGTGCAGCTGTTTGATATGATTCATTCGGTAGATTCTGAGCGTATTTTGCGGGAAATTGATAAATGCGCGGAAAAGAACGGAAAGATACAGGATATTTTACTGCAGATCAATGTTGCGGAGGAAGAGAGCAAGTTCGGGATGAAAGTAGGCGAACTGCCGGCAATGCTGGATCTGGCTAAAACTCTTTCTCATGTACGGGTGCGTGGATTGATGTGCATTGCTCCGAATTATGAGGATGCAGAACAGGTACGGCCGATATTTAGGATTATGCGGGCTTTGTACGAGGATATAAAAGGGCAGTTTCCTGCCGGGCAGATTGCCTATCTGTCTATGGGAATGACCCATGACTATCGTATTGCAGTTGAAGAAGGGGCGACCATGGTGCGTGTAGGCACCGCCATATTCGGAGAGCGCCAGTATTAAGGAGGATATGACAGGATGGCTTTAAAAGAAACATGGAATAAACTGATTGGATTATTTAACCGGGAAGAAGACGATGAGATAGAGACGTTTGGTCCCGAGGAAGGAGATGACGGCTGGGAGCCGGAGACATCTCCGGTGCCTGCTCCCAATTCATCCCGCCAGGCTATGCCTGCATATCGGTCGGGCGCTTCTGCTGCTCCGGCTTCGGTACAGAGCGGCAAGCCGTATCAGATGATTGTAGTAGAGCCGGAAACATTTGATGAATGCAAAAACATTGCGGATAATTTGCGGAAACGGTGTCCGGTTGTTATCAACTTTGAAAAAGCAGATGACGATATAGCAAAACGGATTGTGGATTTTGTGAGCGGCGTTACTTATGCGCTGGACGGCAGCATGCAAAAAGTAGGCCGGGATATATTCCTGTGCGTGCCGAGTAATGTTTCGGTGAATAAAGAGTCTCATGGGTATACGGAATTTTCCGCAGAACCGTTGGTATGGAAGGAACGTGAATAAAGATGGGCAGCATACTGTTCATTGGCGGCGGCGCGATGGCGGAAGCAATCATCAGCGGCTGTTTGACGAAAGGCGTTTTGAAAAAAGAACAGATCCTGCTTAAAGGGCATACGGCAGGACGGGTGCAATATATGACGGATACCTATGGGATTCGTGCCCTTGCTTCGCTGGAAAATATTCCCGAAGAAGTCGGAACCGTTGTACTGGCAGTGAAGCCGGCGGTGATTCCGTCTGTTTTGCAGGAATTAAAGGGTCTGCGTCAGGATATCCTGGTGATTTCGATTGCCGCCGGGATCTCTTTGGCTGCGATTGAAGCGGTGCTGGCGGATAGGTCGGTGATTCGGGTTATGCCGAACACACCGGTATTTGTTGGAGAAGGCATGACAGCGATTGCCCCGAACAGACTGGCGAAAGACGAACAAATCGAGTATGTCCGGTCTTTATTTGATGCGATCGGAAAAACGCTGGTCGGTACGGAAGCGATGCTGGACGAAATGGGTGCGCTGGCAGGCTGCGGGCCGGCTTATGCATTTGTGATTATTGACGCGCTCTCTGATGCGGGAGTACGGATTGGGCTGCCTAGAAAAGCGGCGATTGAAGCGGCGGCGCAGACGTTGTTTGGCGCGGCAAAAATGGTATTGGAAACGAAGCAGCATCCGGCCGTACTTCGGGATCAGGTAACGAGTCCCGGCGGTACGACGATTGCGGCGCTCCATAAAATGGAACAAAGCGGTCTGCGGGCGGCATTGATAGACGGCGTCTGCGCAGCGATGGAGCGGACGCGCGAAATGGGGAAATAGTGCATGAAAGACAGAGAAAAGATCATACGATACTATCAAGGCACGGATAATGGAGAGCTGGCGGCCCGGCTGATCGATTTGGCGGACAGTGTGCTGCGGGGAAAGCCGTATCGGGTGAGCGAGTTTCTTTCTCCGCTGGGCATGCAGATTGCAGAAACGATTCAAGCACAGGAGAAGAATCTGGAACTGCAGAGCAGCGGCGGATATGAAGGCGCGGAACGGATACGGGCGGCTTTTGTAAATCCGGATTATGCAGGAACGGTGGACTTTGGCATACGGGCCTGCAAAATAACTTGGGACGATCGGTACCGTATGATCGGGCATCGGGATATATTAGGTTCACTTATTGGGTTGGGCATCGACCGGAATCGGTTCGGCGATATCATTGTTCGGGATAATACGGCAACGGTATTGGCGGATGCGGCGCTGCTCGAGTATTTGAAACAGAACCTGCTGAAGATTTCGATCGTACGGGTAGAAGTAGAAGAAGCGGAACTGGCGGAATTGCAGCCGCGGGAAGAAAAAGTAAAGGAGATACGAACGACGGTGGCTTCGCTGCGTTTGGACGCGATCGCGTCTTCTGGGTTCGGATTATCCAGGACAAAAACAGTAGAGGCAATTAAAGGGGATCGTCTGCAGGTGAACTGGCTTCCGGCAAAAGGACCGGCGCAGGAAGTTGCGAAAGGAGATATCATTTCTTTCCGGGGACGCGGCCGTATGGAAGTGGCGCAGATCACAGGACAGTCCCGCAAAGGGCGGATCGGCGTATTGCTGAAACGGTATATTTAATCGGATGACAGCCAGACCTCTGGTCTGTATACATATAATGTTTGAGGAGGAAATGCGCAATGTTGACACCAATGGATATTCATAACCGAGAATTTAAAAAAGGGTTTCGCGGCTACAGTGAAGATGATGTAGATGCATTTATGGAAGAGTTGGCGAATGACTATGAAAAAGTGTATCGCGAATACTGTGAAATGAAAGAAACGATGGATAAGATGAAAGAGAAATTGTCCCAGTACGAAAAAATGGAGTCGACGATGAACAGCACGCTGATGTTGGCTCAGGAAACGGCGGAAAACGTAAAAAATACGGCCCGCAAAGAAGCGGATCTCATCATTCAGGAAGCGGAAAGCAAGCGGAAACAAATGATCGAAGAAGCGAGCATGAACCTGAAAAATGCACAAAAAGAGTTCCAGCAGGTAAAAAATCAAATCAGCGCATTCCGTGCAAAGGTACATTCTATATTGACCGCGCAGATCCATTTGATGGAAGATATGGAGCTGAAAGACCAGCAGGCGCCGGCAATCGAGTTTTCCGATGCTCCCGCCGAAAAAGCTGAGGAAGTAAAAGAATAAGAATTTCATCGTTGAAGCAAAAGAAGTGTGCAGGTGGCTGTGCGCTTCTTTTTTTGTGCAGCAACGGAGTGACCGCAGGGAGCAGACATTTTCTGCAAAAAAGAATAAAAGGAGTAAATTTTATTAGCGAAGGAATAAAAAAAGGGGTAAAATGTAAAAAGCAAAAAAATTCTAAAATTTCTAAAGAAAGTATGGGAAATTTATAGGATGGATCAATTGCGGCATGGGATTGAGCAGGGGTGAGCAGTATGGAGAAATCATATAAGCTTGGGATTGATATCGGTTCGACAACGATAAAGTTTGTTGTCTTAGACGAGAAGGATCGGATCATCTGTAAAAGATATATGCGGCATTTGTCGGAAATATATGCGGCTATGCAGAAAAATATTCGGGAGATGGAAGCGGTTTTGGAGGATCGGCCGTTTGTCTGTGCTGTGACCGGATCTGCCGGCATGGGTGCGGCAGAGGCTTTGGGATTGCCGTTTGTCCAGGAGGTGATTGCTTGTGCCAACGCAGTTAAATACTGGATACCGCAGACCGATGCAGCGATCGAGCTTGGCGGCGAAGACGCTAAGATCACTTATTATGGAATGGCGCCGGAACAGCGAATGAACGGCGTTTGTGCCGGCGGTACCGGTTCGTTTATCGATCATATGGCGGCGCTGCTCAATACGGACGCGGCAGGGCTGAATGCGCTGGCGGCAAAAGGGCGGCAGATATATACGATCGCTTCCCGCTGCGGTGTGTTTGCGAAAACCGATGTGCAGGCCCTGCTGAACGACGGTGTCTCCAATGAGGATATAGCCCTGTCTATTTTTCAGGCAGTCGTGAATCAGACGATCGGCAACTTGGCGCAGGGGCGGCCGGTAGAGGGGAATATCGCCTTTTTAGGCGGCCCGCTTCATTTTTTGCCGGAGCTGAAGAAGCGGTTTATCGAGACGCTGCATATTGCGCCGGAACACCAAGTGCAGGAAAAAGACGGCTGCTATTTTGTTGCTATGGGAGCGGCAATCAGCGCTTCGGATGAAAGGATGTTCTATAAAGATTTGGCGGAGCGTCTGGACGGATACGCTGCAAGCCGGCAGACAAAGAAGCCGGCGGCATTTACCCTGTTTGCCAATCAGAAAGAATATGAATCGTTTAAAAAGCGGCACAGCCGCAGCCAGGTAAGAAAAGGAAGTCTGGCAGACTATGAAGGACCGATATATCTTGGGATCGACGCAGGTTCGACGACAACGAAGCTGGCGGCAGTCGGGCAAGATGGCGAAATTTTGTATTCCTCCTACAGCAGCAATCACGGCGTTCCTTTGGAAACGGTGCTGGAAGGACTGCGCGCGTTATATGATGCGATGCCTCAAGGGGCATATATTGCGTCGGCCGGGACGACGGGCTATGGGGAACACTTAGTAAAAGCCGCGGTTCGAGCCGATTTTGGCGAAGTGGAAACGTTTGCTCATTTGCGGGCGGCGCGGGAATTTTGTCCGGAAGTATCTTGTGTGCTGGATATTGGCGGTCAGGATATGAAATGCTTTTATGTCCGCAACGGACATATTGGACAGGTTATTTTAAATGAAGCGTGTTCTGCCGGCTGCGGATCGTTTATTCAAAACTTTGCCCAGGGACTGCATATGGACGTGGGGGCTTTTGCCGAAAAAGGGCTGCTTTCTCAGTCGCCGGTAGACTTGGGCACCCGGTGTACGGTGTTTATGAACTCCCGGGTAAAGCAGGCGCAGAAAGAAGGGGCTTCCGTGAGCGATATCTCGGCAGGCATTGCGATATCGGTCATCAAAAACGCGCTGTTTAAAGTAATGCAGGTCAAAGACACGGCGGAATTGGGCGGACATATCGTTGTTCAGGGCGGTACTTTTTATAATGACGCGGTGCTTAGAGCGATGGAGCTGCTGCTGCAAAAAGAAGTGATCCGGCCGGATATTGCCGGGCTCATGGGCGCCTACGGCATGGCGCTGCTGGGAAAAGAGCGGGGGCAAACGAAGTCCGCTATCCTGACAAAAGACGAGCTGCGGACATTTTTCGCAGAGAGAAAAACCTATCGATGCCGAGGCTGCGGGAATGCCTGCCTGATCACGGCGCAGATCTTCCCGGACGGCAGCCGATATGCGACGGGAAATCGTTGTGAACGCGGTATTGGCCGGCAAAACGCAGGGAAACAAAAAGAACTGAATCTATATGCCTATAAATATCAGCGGGTATTTGCGCCCATACGGCCTGCCGAACCGGTAAAAGGGCGGGTCGGAATTCCCCGCGTCCTTAATATGTATGAAGACTTTCCCTTCTGGAACGCTTTTTTTGCATCTCTGGGATATGAAACCGTCCTTTCCGGCCATTCTGCGGCGGCCTTGTATGCAAAAGGCATGTCTACGATTGCTTCGGACTCCCTCTGTTATCCGGGCAAGCTGGTGCATGGACATATTGCAGATTTGGCGGAAAAGGATATCGATCTGATTTTTTATCCGTGCCTTCCTTATACCCTGGAAGAAGATGGGCGCGGGCTGGACAATCATTACAACTGTCCGATCGTGGCTTCGTATGCAGAAAATATACGGGCGAATATGGATATTCTGCGGCAGAAACAGATTCCCTTTATCCAGCCGTTTCTGCCGATGAAGGACCGCAAAGCTCTTGTACGGCGGCTGGCAGAGGAACTGGAACCGCTGGTCATCGGGCGCGCTGCGTGCCGCCGGGCTGTCGATGCCGGTTATGAAGCAATTCGGAAATATAAGCAGGATGTGCGGGAATACGGCGCACATATACTCGAAACGGCGGCAAAAGAGAAGCTGCCTGTCATCGTGCTGGCCGGCAGACCTTATCATATAGATCCGGAAATCAATCACGGCATTCCTGAAATGATACGGGAATACGGTGCGGCGGTTGTGTCGGAAGACGCGTTGTATTCGTTGGCTTGCCCGGAAGAGGAGCTGTCCATTGTAAATCAATGGAGTTACCATGCCCGGCTCTATCATGCGGCTAATTATGCCGCGCGGCAGCCGGACATGAAGCTGGTGCAGCTGAGTTCCTTCGGCTGCGGCTTAGATGCGATTACCTCGGGGCAGGTGCGGGAGATATTGGAACGGCACGGCGATATGTATACGCTGATAAAACTGGATGAAGTCAGCAACTTGGGGGCGGCCAGAATACGGATTCGGTCGCTGCTGGCTGCCTGGAGATATGGGATTTCACAGGGCCGGGAAGAGCGAGCGGAGAGACCGCGGGCGCATTTTAAACGGCAGCATCAGACGCAGCATACCATTTTAGCGCCGCAGATGTCGCCGAGACATTTTGAATTTATTCAATGTGCATGCCGGAAATCGGGAATGGATCTGGTGATTCCGCCGCTGCCGGATCAGGAAGATATCGATTTAGGCTTGCGGTATGTACATAACGATATGTGCTATCCTGCTATTTTGGTGATAGGGCAGCTGCTCAAAGCCCTGCAATCCGGGCAGTATGACGTGCAGCATACGTCTGTCATGCTGTTTCAGACATGCGGCGCCTGCCGGGCGACGAATTATCTGAACCTGACCAGAAAAGCGCTGGAATATGCCGGGTATGGTCAGGTGCCGGTATTTGCGTGCGTGGGAAAAGAGACGGACGGATTTAAGCTGCCGGCCGGCGCATGGCTCGATATAGCAAAATCGATTATATATGCCGATGTGCTGACAAAGATGATCCATCGGGTGCGGCCATACGAACAGGAAGCGGGAGCTGCGAATCATTTATATGAAAAGTGGCGGACTATTTTTATGGAAGAGATTGCCCATGGCAGTTATCGGACGTTCTGCCGCACGATCCGGCAGGCTGTAAAAGAATTTGATGAACTTCCGCTCCAAGCCGGGCTGCGCAAGCCGAAAGTCGGCATTGTAGGCGAGATACTGGTAAAATATCATCCTACGGCAAATAACCGTCTGGAAGAAGTGCTGGCAGAAGGAGGCGCGGAAGTGGTGATGCCGGACTTGACCGATTTTATTTTGTATCTGGCTTACGATCCTATCGTTCACTATGAGCTGCTCGATGGGAGCTGGTTTGATAAAGTAAAAGCTGAAATATTTATACAAGGATTGGAATGGCTGCGCCGGCCTATGTGCAGTGCGTTCCGAAAGAGCCGGCGATTTACGCCGCCGCGCAGTATACAAGAAATGGCCGCGCTGACAAAGCCGCACGCTTCTTTGGGAAATATGGCGGGGGAAGGCTGGTTCCTGACCGGCGAAATGGAAAAGCTGCTTCAAGATGGCGTGGAAAATATTATTTGCCTGCAGCCGTTCGGCTGTTTGCCGAATCATATTACCGGGAAAGGCATGATACGGGAATTGATGCGGGCTCATGAGAATGCCAATATCATGGCGATGGACTGTGACGCCGGAATCAGCGAAGTGAATCAGCTGAATCGGATCAAATTGATGATCGCCGTGGCGAAAGAGCGGATTGCTGCCGGAACGGAAGCGAAACCGGAAAAGACCGCACACAGCACCGAAGCTGCCTCGTTTCCCCTTTCTGCAGTCAGCGATAAAATTTCATAACCGCTAAAAACGCGTCTCCCGGCTTGCCGGGAGGCGTTTTCTGATGAATATATCTCTATATACCTGCGAAAAGGTATGATATAATAATCATGCTTTGACAGACAAGAAAGGAGGCTTGCCATGGGGATCTCTTCTCATATTGACAAAAAGTATTATGATGCGTCGACGCCGTTTCGGGTAGAAGCGCCGTATGAGCCGATGGGGGACCAGCCTAAGGCTATTGCATCGCTGGCAAAAGGCATTCAGGACGGACACTGGGCGCAGGTATTGTTAGGCGCTACGGGAACGGGAAAGACCTATACGATGGCGAAGCTGATTGAAGCGGTCCAGAAACCGACGCTTATCATTGCGCATAATAAAACGTTGGCGGCACAGCTGACCAGTGAATTCAAACAGTTTTTTCCTAATAATGCAGTAGAATATTTTGTGAGTTATTATGATTACTATCAGCCGGAGGCCTATATTGCGCAGACGGATACCTATATAGAAAAAGACGCGGCGATCAATGACGAAATAGATAAACTGCGCCACTCTGCGACGATGAGTCTGTTTGAGCGGCGGGATGTGATCATTGTCGCTTCGGTTTCCTGCATCTATGGGTTGGGCGATCCGGAAGATTACAGCGAACTGGTGCTGTCGCTGCGGATGGGACAGACCAAAGAGCGGGATGAAATCGTGCGTAAGCTGGTAGATATCCAATATACACGAAACGATATGAATCTGGTGCGGGGAACGTTCCGGGTGCAGGGCGATACGATAGAGATTTTTCCGGCAGCGTTTACCAATAAAATCATTCGGGTAGAGCTTTTTGGCGATGAAATCGATCGGCTGACGGAAATCGACACGATCACCGGCGAGGTCGTTGCAGAAAGAAAACACATTGCCGTCTATCCGGCGAGCCATTATGTTACGACAGAAGAAAAGCTGGCGCTGGCAGTGGAGCGAATTGAACGGGAGCTGGAAGAACGGCTGCGGTTCCTGAAAAGTGAAGGCCGGCTGCTCGAAGCGCAGCGATTGGAACAGCGGACTCGGTATGATATAGAAATGATGCAGGAAATGGGATATTGTTCCGGCATCGAGAACTATTCCCGCCATTTATCCGGCCGCAGCGCAGGCGAAGCGCCGTATACGCTGATCGATTATTTCCCGGAAGACTTTATGATTCTTATCGATGAATCGCATGTTACCCTGCCGCAGCTGCGTGCCATGTATGCCGGAGACCGGTCGCGGAAAGAAGCCTTGATAGAATATGGATTCCGGCTGCCGTCGGCTTTGGACAACCGGCCGCTTAAATTCGAAGAATTTGTAGAACGGATCAACCAGATCGTGTATGTGAGCGCGACGCCGGGCGATTATGAAATGGAAGCGCAGACGAATATGGCGGAACAAATCATTCGGCCGACGGGGCTGTTGGATCCTGAAATCGAAGTGCGGCCGATCAAAGGGCAGATGGACGATCTGCTCGGCGAGATCCGGCTGCGTATCGAAAAAGAGGAACGGGTGCTGGTCACGACGCTGACGAAAAAAATGGCGGAAGACTTAACGGATTTTCTGCGGGAAATCGGCATCCGCGTGCGGTATCTCCATTCCGATATCGCTACGATTGAACGTGCGGACATCATTCGCGACCTGCGGGCCGGAGTATTTGACGTACTGGTAGGGATCAATTTGCTGCGGGAAGGGCTGGATATGCCGGAAGTATCGCTGGTAGCGATCCTGGACGCCGATAAAGAAGGGTTCCTTCGTTCCGACCGTTCGCTGATTCAGACGATAGGCCGGGCGGCGCGGAATGTGAATGGGAAAGTTATCATGTATGCAGACCGGATAACCGGATCGATGGAACGGGCAATCGAAGAGACGGAACGGCGCCGCCATATTCAGGAATCATACAATAAAGAACATCACATTGTGCCTAAATCCATTGAAAAGAAAGTGACCGATTTGATCGAGCTCACCAAAATGGACGAAGCGGCGGAAGAAAATAAAGCATACGGCAAAAAAGAGCGGAAGAAAAAATCTGCAGCCGCACCGGCGCAGGAAAAAAAGGAACCGCGTGCCGAGGCTGCCGAAAGACAGGCCGAGCCGGCTGCGATGGATCGGGAAACGCTGCATGCGCTGATTACCGCAACGGAAAAAGAAATGCGGGAAGCGGCAAAGCAGCTTGAATTTGAACGGGCCGCCGTGCTGCGGGACCGGCTGGGAGAACTTCGTCAGCGCTGGGCTGATGGGGAAGCAAAGAAAACAAAACGATAACACGCCATACATAAGAATAAAAGGAGGGCATACTATGCCGCAGATTATTGTTAAAGGAATGAAAAAAGAAGAAATAAAAGAAATGAGCCGGACGCTGACCGCTGGACTGGCACAGATCGACGGAACGCCGGAGTCTTATTTTACCTATGAATATATTCCTGCGCAGTTTATACAAAATGGGGAAGATATTTCCTTGTATCCGCTGGTGGAAGTGAAGATGTTTGACCGGGGGCAGGATGTGAAGGACCGCATGGCAGCTGCGATGACGCAGGCGATCCGAGAATTTGGCTATGAACAGATCGAGATTTTCTTTACATTTATCGGCAAGCCGGATTATTACGAAAACGGCGAGCATTATTAAGGAGTACGAATGAAAGAACAGCAAATCATTATTAAAGGAGCCAGACAGCATAATCTGAAAAATATCGACGTTGTGATTCCCCGAGATAAGCTGGTGGTATTGACCGGGCTCAGCGGCTCGGGAAAATCTTCCCTGGCATTTGATACGATCTATGCAGAAGGGCAGCGGCGGTATGTCGAATCGCTGTCGGCATATGCGCGGCAGTTTTTAGGGCAGATGGATAAACCGGACGTAGATTATATCGAAGGGCTGTCGCCGGCTATTTCTATCGATCAGAAAACCACGAGCCGAAACCCGCGGTCCACAGTGGGAACGGTAACGGAAATCTATGATTATCTGCGCCTGCTTTATGCACGGGCCGGAAGTGTATACTGTCCCAAATGCGGCAAGCCGATCCGGCAGCAGACGATCGAGCAGATGACCGATTCGGTGATGGGATTGGGAAGCGGCGAGAAAATCATGGTCATGGGCCCTGTTGTGGACGGACGGAAAGGGGAACATAAAAAAGTTCTGGAAAAACTGCATAAAGACGGGTTTGTCCGCGTCCGCATCGACGGTGAAATCTATTTGCTCACCGATGAAATCAATCTGGAAAAGAATAAAAAACATACGATCGATGTTGTGGTGGACCGGCTGGTTATTAAAGAAGGACTGGAAAGCCGCTTGGCGGACTCTTTGGAAACTGCGGCGCGGCTGGGCGACGGCATCGTTCATATCCTGCATATGGGGGCGGACGAAGTATTGACGTTCAGCCAGTATTTTGCGTGCCCGGACTGTCATATCAGCATACCGGAAATAGAGCCGCGCATGTTTTCGTTCAACAGTCCGTACGGCGCATGTCCTGCATGCACCGGGTTGGGAAGCACGATGGAGATCGATTTGGATCTGGTCATGCCGGATCGGACGATACCGTTTGCCGATGGCGCGGTGCGCGCGCTTAGCACCAACCCGGATTCCTGGTATATGCGCCAGCTGGGAGGCATGCTTTCCCACTATCAATATAAGCTGAGTGATTCGTTTTCACAGCTGCCGGAAGCGCTGCAGGAAAAAGTGCTGCATGGCAGCGGAGAAGAAGAATATATCTTTTCGTATGAAAATATGAAAGGTGAAGTGAAGCAGTACTGCATGCCGTTTGAAGGGATCTTGCCCATGATACGGCGGCGGTATGCGGAAGCGTCCAGCGATATGATGCGGGAAGAATTTGAGAAATTTATGACCGCAAAAGACTGTGCAGTCTGCCATGGAACTCGGCTGCGGCCGGAAGTGCTGGCAATTCGAATCGGGGAAAAGAATATAAAAGAGCTGACGGATTTGACGATCGGAGAATGTCTGGAGTATATGCAGAACCTTACTCTGCCGCCGAAAGAGGCGATGATCGCAGAACAGATTATCAAAGAAATCAGTGCGCGGCTGGGATTTTTAAACGATGTCGGGCTGGATTATCTGACACTGTCTCGGGCAGCCGGAACGCTGTCCGGCGGCGAAGCGCAGCGCATACGGCTGGCTACGCAGATCGGCTCGGGGCTGGTAGGGGTGCTGTATATTTTGGACGAACCTTCTATCGGACTTCATCAGCGGGATAATAATAGGCTGCTGGCTACGCTGGAACATCTGCGGGATCTTGGCAATACGCTTATTGTAGTGGAACATGACGAAGATACCATGTTTGCTGCCGACCATATTATTGATATTGGGCCGGGCGCAGGCGAACGGGGCGGGCAGGTGATCGCCGAAGGAACGGCTCAGGATATTATGGCCGCAGAAGACTCGATGACCGGTCAGTATTTAAGCGGAAAGAAATTTATTCCCCTGCCAAAAGAACGGCGCAAAGGAAATGGCAATTTCATTGAGATTATAGGCGCTAAAGAAAATAATCTAAAAAATATTGACGTCCGCATTCCTCTGGGCACCCTGACCGTAGTGACCGGCGTGTCCGGTTCCGGCAAATCGACGCTGGTCAACGAAGTGCTGTATAAAGGCTTGGCCAATCAGGTGTATAAAGCCTATCATAAAGCGGGCGCGCATAAAGCGATTCGCGGCGCTGAATTTATAGACAAGATCATCGATATTGATCAGTCTCCGATCGGCAGGACGCCTCGTTCCAATCCGGCGACCTATACGGGAACCTTTGATCTCATCCGAGCCCTTTTTGCAACGACGAATGAAGCCAAGGTTCGGGGCTATAAACCAGGCCGCTTCAGCTTTAATGTAAAGGGCGGCCGCTGCGAGGCCTGCCATGGT
>OHAY01000803.1_pt1 | contig 31579 bp, 24 predicted proteins | sample 1577191 | NCBI WGS metagenome assembly OHAY01 (sample SAMEA3541504, study PRJEB24748) | human gut metagenome | biome: human gut; feature: human-associated habitat; material: faeces | place: China | collected 2012 | reverse complement strand
ACTTTTTGTACTGCCGGCGTTCTTGGCGGCTCTTTGCATTCTGTTCCTGGTTTTTGGTCATAGTCCGGCACAGTCAGTATCTCTTCCGATGAACCGACTTCTACCCGCTCTCCACTAATTTCGATTCTTCCCGATGCCTGTACACAGATCAGCCCCAACAGAAACACTGCCAAGCACAGACCAATCCATTTCCCCTTCACGCCGACTCCCCTTTCGGTTTCTTCCAGGAATTTTTGAATACTGGTTTCACAATAGCAATCCCGTTCTTCGCTTTCGGTTATATTCCAATACTTTTTCAATTTGACCGATATCCCAAATCGCCGTCTGGTCTTTTCCCTCTTCTCCTACCACCATCTCGATCCAATCAATCCGGACAAAACCAAAATAGTCTTTCGTCTCCTCATTCCAGCGGCGAATATAAAATACGTCTTCATGCCCCCGCCGTTTCAGTTCTTCGCAGATATTTTGCCGGTTCTGTTCTCTTAGTTGTTCTTTCCAGTTTTCTCCTATGCATCCCTTCGGTTTTCTCTTCAATCCTTCGATCCGTTTCTCGTCTATGATTTCTCCTCTTGCCAATCGTTCTGTCATTGATACTACTAATCGTTTCATCCCGTTCTTCTCCTCTCCTTGCTTTCTTCTCTCTTCTATTCTTTCCTTATAAAAAATACCGCCTGTCAGCGGTAGGGTAATACAGGAAGAGGAAGGGAACGGCGAACCGCCTCTCTTCCCTTCTTCTCTGTATTCTTTTATTGGGTGAGGTTCGAGCTTTCCGGAAGGCTGGGAGATGCCTTTCCGGTTATCTCTTTTTTCTTGTATTTAGTTTTTATTAGAATGGTTCTTTCTCAATCCTCTTTATTTTACTGTTTCTATTGGATCTAAGATAAAGCTGATGATTTTCGGATCGCCCGCTTTGCGTTCGTAGCCAACGATGAGCTGGGCATCTTGTTTTTCAAAGTCTGCCCGGTATTCTACTTCAATCCCCTGGTCTGTTTCTCTCGCTTCCGTCAGGGTCAGCCCATTCAGTGTGCCGAATTGTTCCGTCATCACGGTCTGAAGTTTTTCGAATACCTCTTTTGTCAGTTTTTGTTTCATGACCGGCGCCATCAGGGTTTCTGCTTTCGCATAATCGCCTTGTGCTGCGCTTGCCAAGAAGTCGTTAGTCTTTCCGCTGTACCGCGCTTCGATTGCCGGCTTTTCTGCTTCCGTAATGATCGTTACCGGTTTACTTGCCTGCTGCACCGCTTCAGACTTTTTTCCGCTTCTGCCCAATCGTACCGTTACGCCGCCGGATACCATGTTTTCACTGTTGCCTGCGCTGGCATACTGTAAGTTGAACATGAGATCCCGGTTGGCATAGTGGAAGATACCCAACGCATAGGCGGTGCTGTGATCATAGGAACCGATGCCTGCAGAGATTTCTGTCGGTGCATCCGGATCGTAACCTAACGTTTTCAAGCTGGACATCGCCGCTGCCATGGCGCCGACATCGCTGATACGGTCATCGAGTTCGCCCACTTTTCTGTCCAGATCATTCATCTGGCTGGTTACGTCGTTCATGCTCGCCTGCAGGTCGTCGATGCTCTGACTGATATTTTTGCTGCTCGTCGAGGTTACCTTGCCTTCTTTATCGGTCACTTCCGTTTTTACATGGAGGCCGTCGGCTTTCGTTTCTACGGTAGTCGTGGTTACGTTGCCGGCGCTGTCTGTTTCTGTCGCTGTTTTGGCTACACCGTCGGTTACGACCGCCGTACCGCCATCGCTGCTGCCGCCTTCATCGGATGCGCCGCCATTTTTCCACAAGGAGTCTACTTTGTCTTTCATATCGGTCAGGTCAATATTTTCAATGACGATATCTCCGTCTGTCCGGGTTATTCCGCCGGCATATCCGAGATGTAAGCCGTTGATCGTGCCGTCTACAGAAAGATCGCCTTTAATCGCTACACCGCCTTTTGCACCGTTGGCGGCGTTCGTAATGGTTACCGTACCGCTGCCCAGCAGGATGCCCGTATCGGTCGTTTCAATGGAGCTTGCCAAGTTGCCCAGGTCGAGCTCACTGCCGTTTACCATAATTTTTTCCGCTGAAAGCGTGCCTTTTACGTCCACATCGCCATTCATGGTGATCTTGTTTGTCGTTTGCTGGGTTACCGCAGAGCCATTCCACACGTCTTTCGTCATGGTCGTTACTTCAATCCCGTTCGGCTGGCCGGCTGCACCGGAACCAATACCGGTTGTTACGGTCGTCGTATTGCCCTGTACTGTCGATACTGCGCCGTTTTCTGTCAGTTTCTTCAGTGTATCCAATGCAGTGACATCGCCTTTCTGGAAGGCGTCCATGAGTTTTGCTTTTTCGGCTTCCATGTCGATGTACTGACCTTTTGTATAGCCTTCAATGCCGTCCACATTGACTTGCTGTACATTCGTAATCGTTTCGCCGGCACTGTTGATCAGATTTTCAGCGATGTTCGTCGTGGTATTGGTGATTCCTGCCGTATTGCGCTGGATTTCATTGAGGTTCACCTCGTTAAAGACTACGTCTTTGAGCGCCGATCCGTCTTCCCCATACTGGATTTGACCGCCGATCGTCCGGTCTGTCGTGCCAATGGTTACGCCGTTCACCGCGCCGTTCATGGTGATGAAGTTTTCTGTTACTTTCTTGGTTGCGCCCGACTCGGCATCATATACTTCCGTCGTTTTGGTCGTTACTTCAATGCCTGCCGGTTCGCCTGGCACACCGGAACCAATGGTAGTTTTCGACGTTTCGATTGCGCCCTGTGCGGTCTCGATATAAGCGCTGTCGTTCAGTTTTTCTACGATTTTCAACACATCATTCGCCTTGCTAAACTCACCTTCATCCTCATACTTGTAGTATTGTTCCATGAGTTTGGCCCGTTCTGCTTCTACGTCAATAATCTGCCCCTGCGTGTAGCCTTGGGTGATCGTCTCATTTCCGGTAATTGCCTGTTTGATAGACGTATAGTTTTTCGTCTCGCCATCGGCAGTTTCATAAGTCAGATTGTATTTCTCACTGGCTTTCGTATTGGCAATGCCGGCAGTTTTATTTTCCAGCGCACCTACCCGGCTGGTAAGGCTTTCTCCCTCACCGCTGGTTCCAACGCCCACTTTTTCCGCCATTTGCGTCAGGTTGATGCCCCCGACCACGATGTCTACACCGGAAGACCCCTTCTTCTCCAGCGTTATGCCGTTGAAGCTGGCGGCGGTAATATCACCGGTAGCTTTCAAGGTCGTTACGCCGTTTACCGCGCCTTCCTTAAAGGCAACGCCGTCTACGGTCGTGCCGGTTCCGGCGCTGTAGCTGATGTTTGTGATTTTTTCATTGGTTGCATAGAGCTGTTTGCCTGTGACTGCCTCGGTCGAAGAATTAGTTAAGTCAGCCTCGCTCAAACCGGTGATTTTATCGCTGGCGATATCGACAGTTCCCACTTTTACCGAACCTGCTGTTACTGTACCTGAGGTACTAAAGCTGCCGGCTGTTACCGCATCGCTGGCGGTCAAGGTCGTTACACCGCCAACCGCGCCTGCATTGAAGGTAACGCTTTCCAACGTAGAAGTAGATCCCGAACGGCTTAATCCCGCGGTCTTCGTTGTCAAGGCGGATACATTGCTATTTGTCGTATCTAAAGCCGTTTGATCGGCTTTTTTATTTAACTGACCTACCGTTGCCGCATCCGTATCGTTCACACCATCCGTGACATTCACCAACCGTCTCGTTTTTGGCCCACGCCTACCTGAGTCTGGATTACCAAATGATACCGTATTGGCTTCTGTTGCTAAAGAATCATATCCAATAGCAACAGAATACTTACCTTTTACTGTAGATCTATCGCCAAGTCCTGTACCAGCTTCTGCAGTTACTGTACTGTACCCACCAATAGCAACCCCACCATTAACCGCCCCAGTTACTAAACCATCAGGATTTCCTTCCGCATCTGCATAAACTTGAGCATTATAGCCCAAAGCTAACCCCCTATTTCCTTCGGCCTTACTCAAAGTCCCTATCGCAATGGCGTTGCTCCCTGTTGCAGATCCTTCTGTAATAGCAAACGTAGAGATCCCGCCATTGACTGCTGTTATTCCGCTATCTGCGGAAGATAACGACGCTGTCCCTAACATAGTATTTATTTCCAGCAGCGCTTCTTCTGTGCGTGTATCCGCCTGATTCTCTGTCCCTTGCGCAAAACTTACGCCCCAACAACACACAGCCGTTGCACACAATAACGCGGCGAACCTTTTTTTCATCTTTTTCCTCATCTTTCCTTTCCCCTTTCTTAACCTCCACTTTCCTGTATGAACGCTTCGCCTTCTTTCGTGTGCCCTCCAGGCGGATGGGTTCATATATGCGCTATGATAGCACAAAGTTCCCCCCCGACAAGATAATTTTATATATTTATTTTAGTAGAAGAAAAATACATAAATCATACATTCTTTTCTTGATAATTATTGCGCTCACAGCTTGCACTGGATTGGTTGATTTTCTTTCCTCCTGAATAAGCGATCAAACCTGATTTTATCTGCATAGCTGCCATCCTATCCTCATTATTTTTCCTGTGTAGCTGCGTTTGCTAGCACCACCGCTGGAACCGACTATATTTTCTTTTTGTATCTCTATTTTCCGATTTTTTTACCTGCTCCGTTTTTCTTTCTGAATCCTGTATAAACACACCTATATGGCCGTTTCACCTTCTCTCGTGTATCTTTCAGACGGACTCCTTCATGTGTGCAATATAACGCTCCCACGCAAGATAGTTTTCATACAGGCATTATGATCGTAATACATACACAAAAAATACACGCTTTTTGATGACTTTTGTGCCCGCAGCTTACACGAAAAACGTGAATCGTTCTTCCCTTTCGGATCATAGCTCACTCTGGATTTCTCTGCCCAGCTGCCATTCTATCCTCAGTATTTTTCTTTGTATCTGCGATTGATACCACCACACTGGAACCGGCTGTATTTTCTTTTTCTATTTCTATTCTTCGGTTTTTCCTGCGCCCGCTCAGCCCGTTCAACGATGTATTCTATCTCCTACAGCCGCCTTTTTAGAAATACCAAACCACTCCTAATCTTTCCTCTCCCATTTGCGCAAATAAAAAAACGCTGCATTCACAGCGTCCTTATTTTCCATTATTTTCATACTACATTTTTCTGTATGAGCGCCTCCCCTTCGCCAGGTGCCTCTTGGACTATTTTCTCCCTCTCTGCGCGATACTCGCACCCCTTATGCAGGATATTTTCATGCCTGTATTGTGGAGATAACATACACAATACATACATTCTTGCTTGCTAATCCTTACGCTCACAGCTTACCTGGGGAATCGCAGAGTTTTCTTTCAACACAGATAAACACTGGCTTCTTCCTCTCTCATCTTATTTTCCATCTTATCCTAATTATTTTTTTCTGCATCTCTATTTTTTAGCATTACCGCCACTGAAATCAGCTGTATTTTCTCTTTATATTTCTTTCTTCCGCTTTTTTCCTGCTTCGTCAGCGGCTCTTTCAATGCTGCATTCTCTCTTTTTTCTTTACTTTACATTTGTCGTATACCGCTATTTTTCACAAACTTTTTTCATTTCTCTTCCCCTACTTTCCTACGTCCGTATTTTTTAGAAACGCCAAACCCATTCCACGCTTTCCTCCTCACCCCAGCACAAATAAAAAACGCTGCCTTCACAGCGTTCTCCTTTCTCTGTCCTTTTCACACTACTTTTTCCTGTATAAAAATTTTCCAACAAGATTCTGAAAGTGAAAAGCTTCTTGCCAAGGGAATCATATGATTACAGCAAATCACAATTGCTTAACTCACTTTTTTGCTCTCCCAACGTCTAATCGCCGCTCTTCCCTCATATCCTTCTGCCCAGATTTATTCCAAGCTGCTATCCACACAGAGGCTAAACTCCCTATCAATCCGCCACTCTGTCAGCTCCTCCATGTTCCGATACATACATACGAATTACGCCTTTATCTTTTTGCAAAAAAATCCCCCATTAGTCAGACAACAATCCTGTTGTTTAACTAATGGGGGAACTATTTTTATTTTAAATAGTGTATATATACCACAAATGGCAATTATGCTTCGTTTACGCTTGCTGCAATCGCATCTGCCAGCTGATTCAGCATTTCTTCATCGCTTGGTTTTACTGCCGATTTGAAGTCCAGCGCTTCTCCGATCAGTTCACAGTTTTTATAGCCTGCAACATAGTCTACCATTGCTTTTTTGGCCATGGAAGCCCAGCTGTGATTCGACATAACCGCAATCTTGCGATTCTGGAATGCCAAGGATTTCAAGTCATGGAGATAGTTTTCCATTGGCAGGAACAAGCTCATATTATATGTCGGCGCGGCCAATACCAAATGGCTGTATTTCCATGCTTCTGCCGTAAGGTAAGACGGATGGGTTTTCGATACGTCGTACATGCGCATATCTTTAATTCCCCGCTGAGCAAGTTTGCGAGCCAATACTTCCGCTGCCAGCTGCGTATTGCCATAGATCGAGGCAAATGCGATCAATACGCCTTTTTTCTCCGGTTCATACTGCGCCCAGGTCAGCGTATGATTGATGATCATCCCGATGGTTTCCGGCGTGCGGTACAGCGGGCCATGGAGCGGTGCGATCAATTCGATATCCAAGGCGCTCAATTTTTTGATTGCATTGACTACCTGCATGCCATATTTACCTACGATATTTACATAGTAACGGCGCGCTTCATCGAGGTAGAAGTTTTCATAATCCACTTCGTCGGCAAAGAGATTGCCATTTACCGTGCCAAACGTACCGAATGCATCTGCACTGAACAATACTTTTTCCGTCTGTTCATACGTTACCGTAACTTCCGGCCAATGCACCATCGGCGCCGTAAAGGACTGGAGGGTATGTTTCCCGAGGCAAATCGTGTCGCCTTCGCCAACTTTTACATAGTTATCCGGGCAAGGAGTATTGTAGAACTGTTCAAATACACGGAAAATCTTGTCGTTGCCGACAATTTTTACGTTCGGATATTTTTCTACCAGGCATACCAATGCGCCGCAATGATCCGGCTCCATATGATTGATGACCAAGTAATCCAGCTGACGTCCATTCAGCAGATGTTCGATATTGGCCATGTACAAATCACGAATAGAATCATCGACAGAGTCAATCACCGCAGTTTTTTCGTCATCGATAAAATAAGCGTTATAGCTGACTCCCTTAGGAATTGGAAAAATGTTTTCAAACAATTCCGTACGGAAATCATTGCCGCCAATCCAATATATATCCTTTTTGATTTCTTCTACACAATACATCGTATCTTGTCCTTTCTTTCTTAGTTTTCTATTGTCTCATAATTTAATTGTATACTAATAATATTCTATTTTCAAATGAGTTTTTCGCACTGCAATAATTTTTGTACAGCATAATAAAAGGCGGAATAACCGCCTTTTATCAAGATTCTTTTATTTAAAGTATTGTACGCCGGCTGCGAATAACGGCTGTACTTTTTCACCTTTGATATTCAGCGCCACGCCATATCCCACACGTTCGGAATGAGCCATTTTGCCCAATACGCGGCCATCCGGACTGGTAATCCCTTCAATCGCATATACCGATTGGTTCGGGCTGTAGGTGCTGTCGTTTGTCGCCTGTCCGGAAAAATCGACATACTGCGTAGCGATTTGTCCGTTTGCCGCCAATTCTTTTACCTGTTCCGGCGATGCAATGAACCGGCCTTCGCCATGAGAAATGGCAACGGTATGGATATCGCCGGCTTTCATATTCGCAAACCACGGCGATTTTACAGAGATGACTTTAGTATCTACCATGCGCGACAAATGCCGTCCGATCGTATTGTACGTCAAGGTCGGGCTGTTTTCGCCTAACGGCTGGACGTGTCCATACGGAAGGAGTCCTAATTTAATCAGTGCCTGGAATCCGTTGCAGATCCCCAACGCCAATCCATCTCTTTGATACAGCAAGGTTTCCAATGCTTCGCTTAATTTTGGATTGCGGAACAGGGTCGCAATAAATTTCCCGGATCCTTCCGGCTCGTCCCCTGCACTGAATCCGCCTGGGAACATGATGATCTGTGCATTGGCGATCCGTTTCGCCATTTCCTCGATCGATTCCATCAATTCCTGAGACGTTGCGTTCCTAAGCACCATAACATCGGTGTTGGCCCCGGCTTTTCTAAATGCCGCCGCAGAATCAAATTCACAGTTCGTCCCTGGAAATACCGGAATAAATACGGTCGGTTTGCCAAATGACTCGCTTCGTTTCGGTCCATATGCCGTATACAGCGGCAATGCAGGATCATAGGTTTCACTGCTGCTTTGGATTGGGAATATATCTTGGAGCGGTTTTTCCCATGCCGCCTGTAATTCTGCCAAAGCTACCGAGGTATCACCGATTTGTATTGCCGGTTCGGCTATCGTTTTCCCCAGTATGCGAACCTGCGGCTGTTTACTCCAGATCGAAGCGTTTCCTTCATCGGTTTCCACCAGGATTGCGCCATAGCGAAGGGCAAACAATTCTCCCGCTTCCCAGGAGTCCTGGATCTGTACCCCGATGCGGTTTCCAAATGCCATTTTAGCCGCCGTGGCCGCTATGCCGCCATTGCCTACAGCATGCATGGAACGTACCGATCCATACTGCGCCGCTTTGTGCAGTAAATCGCAGTTTGCTTTAAATACCGCAAAGTCCGGCATTTCATCACGGTCTCTCGGCAGATCAAAAAGTACCAAGGTGCTTCCGGCTTCTTTTAATTCCGGCGATACAACGGCATCTACGGATTCGGGAGCAATGGCAAAGGATATCAGGCTTGGCGGTACTTTCAAGTCTTCAAATGTACCGCTCATGCTGTCTTTTCCGCCAATAGCGCCAATTTCCAGCGCCTGCTGCGCCGTAAATGCCCCCAACAGAGCGCTTACCGGTTTGCCCCAGGCAATTTCATCTGTGCCCAGTTTTTCAAAATACTCCTGCAAGGTCAGGTACGCCTTTTTCCGATCGCCGCCCAGAGCCGTCAGTTTGGCGATCGATTGAATAATCGCATACAACGCGCCGTGGAACGGGCTCCATACTGCCAGCGCCGGATCAAAACCATGGGTCATGATGCTGACTGTTTTCGTTTCTCCATTCAGTACGGGAAGTTTGGCAACCATTCCTTCTACCGGCGTCTTCTGGTATTTTCCGCCAAACGGCATCAATACCGTTCCGGCGCCAATCGTGCTGTCAAACCGTTCTGCCATCCCTTGCTGAGAGGATACTGCAAGGTCTCCCATTACCGAAATATACGAAGATTTGATATCGCGGATTTCCGGTACCGTGAACACGTTATCGCCCTGAGGAGCTGCCACGCGGGCGGTCCGCTGCTGCGCTACCCCGTTTGTATTCAAGAAGTCGCGGGAAATATCTACGATCCGTTCGCCGCGCCATTCCATAACCAACCGGTTTGTATCCGTAACCTTCGCTACAATAGTCGCTTCCAAATTTTCTTCTGCCGCATAGCCGCAGAATTCTGCCGCTTTATCTGCGGCTACGACAACGGCCATTCGTTCCTGCGATTCGGATATCGCCAGTTCCGTTCCGTCCAGGCCTTCATATTTTTTCGGTACAGTGTCCAACTCAATATGAACGCCGTCTGTCAGCTCCCCAATCGCTACCGACACGCCGCCGGCGCCAAAATCATTGCATCGTTTGATCAATACCGTAGCTTCTCCGCGGCGGAACAAACGCTGAATCTTACGCTCGGTCAGCGCATTGCCTTTCTGCACTTCTGCCCCGCAGGTTTCCAGCGACGTTACCGTATGCTCTTTAGAAGAACCGGTCGCACCGCCCATGCCGTCTCGTCCGGTTTTTCCGCCCAACAGGATTACCACATCTCCCGGAGCCGGCACTTCGCGCACTACATTCTTTCTCGGCGCAGCTGCCACCACGGCGCCAATTTCCATCCGTTTGGCTACATAGCCCGGATGATAGTATTCCTTGACTTCGCCGGTAGCAAGGCCGATCTGGTTCCCATAAGAACTGTAGCCTTTTGCTGCCGTCGTCGTAATCGTCCGCTGCGGAAGTTTCCCTTTAAGCGTATCCTGTACCGATTGCCGCGGATCGCCGCTTCCGGTAACACGCATAGCCTGATAAACATAAGCCCGGCCGCTCAGCGGATCGCGGATACAGCCGCCCAGACAAGTCGCAGCGCCGCCAAAAGGTTCAATTTCCGTTGGGTGGTTATGGGTTTCATTTTTGAAGAGGAGCAGCCATTCTTCGGTTTGACCGTCTACCTCTACCGGCACTACGATCGTGCAGGCATTGATTTCGTCAGACTCGTCCATTTCCTGCAGCTTTCCTGCCTGGCGCAGCGATTTTACAGCAATCGTTGCCATGTCCATCAGCGACTGCGGCTTATATTTTTCCGTATACAATTTTGCCCGCGTTGTCTGATACACTTCATACGCCCGTTCAATGGGAGCGGTAAATGCGCCGCTGTCCACCGTAATATCCGTCAGCTCGGTCATAAAGGTCGTATGCCGGCAGTGATCGGACCAATACGTATCCAAAACCAAAATCTCCGTGATGGACGGATCTCTTTTTTCCGTTTCTTTAAAATAGGTCTGGCAAAACTTCAAATCCGCCGCGCTCATTGCCAAGCCCCGCTCTTTCCGGAATGCTTCCAGCTCTTCGTCAGTCATAGAAATGAAGCCATGTATAACGGCCACATTTTCCGGCTGTTCCCAGGGAATATCCAAATTGTCAGGCATATCCAGCGATGCTTCTCTCGCTTCTACCGGATTGATGCAGTACTGCCGGATCGCGCCCATTTCCTCATCGCTTACCGCGCCGGAAAATACATATACCTGTGCCATCCGCACCAAACTATCTTTATTCATCGTCAGCATTTCCACGCACTGCATCGCAGAGTCTGCTCTCTGGTCATACTGGCCCGGCAAATATTCTACTGCCATGACGCGCTGCCCTTCCTGAACAGGCAATTCCGTATACACCGAATCTACCGGCGGTTCAGAGAAAATCATCTGTTTCGCTGCTTCAAACGCTGCGTCATCAAGGCCGGTCACATCATAACGATGATACAGATCCACCCCGGTCAATCCATTGATTTGCAGATGTTCCCGCAAATCGGCCAACAATCGGTCAGCTTCCTGAGCAAATGCTTCTTTTTTCTTCACATATAAACGACGAATCGGTTGCATGAAAGAGCCTCCTTAAGATCAAATCCATTACCCTTATTTCTAGCTTGCTATATCACTAGTATAACCTGAATACTATCATAAGTAAATACCAAAATTGTTCGTACTATTCCGAACTTTATTCTTCCTCAGCTTCTTTTTTATGAACTTTATTCGATATTCTTGATTTTAAAAGGCAAATATTATAAAATAATACTATTATCATAAACACTGTTGAATTGAAATATATAAGGAGGCCGCTTTCCATGGAAGTGCTGAAGCAACGAATTGCTGATGAAGGTTTGATTATCGAAAATCGAGTATTAAAGGTAGACGGGTTTTTAAATCACCAGATCGATCCGGCTCTGATGATGGACATCGGCCGCGAATTTGCAGCCCGGTTCAGCGATACGAAAATTGACCGCATCGTAACCATCGAAGCTTCCGGCATCGCCGTTGCGCTTGCTGCATCGGTTGCGCTCGGCAATGTTCCTATCGTCTTTGCCCGCAAGAAAAAATCTATTTTGATGACAGACGACTTGTATCATGCGGCAGTATATTCCTATACAAAAGGCGAAACGTACGATGTCACGATTAGCCGCAAATATCTGCACAACGGGGAACGCATCTTGATCTTAGATGATTTTCTTGCCAGCGGCGAAGCGGCAATCGGCCTCGCTTCCCTTGTTGCAGAAGCAGGCTGCACCGTTGCCGGCATCGGCATCGTCATTGAAAAGTCCTTCCAGCCAGGCCGGGAACGGCTGGAAAAACTGGGGTACCGCGTTGAATCCCTTTCCCGTATCAAAGCCTTTGAAGAAAATAAACCCGTCTTTTTAGACGATGAAGAATAAAACAGTACCGTATGCGGGATAAACAGACCGTATGCGGTATTTTTATTTTATCCTCTTGCGTTTCTCTTTTATTCTTTTTACAATCAATGATATATCACACATCAAACAGAAGGGCGTGATCAAATGATGGGCAGAAAAGCTATTGAATTTACTCCATATACGCAGTTTCCCGCAGAGCCTGTGCCGGGACCTGCAAAAGGAATTACGCAGCGAATCATTTCCAAAGATCCTCAAGGCCGCGCGCTTTCCCGCATTATCGAATATGAAGCCGGGACGGATACAACTCCCAACGGCACTGCCGTACATGACTATTGGGAAGAAGTATTTATTTTAAAAGGAAAAATGATCGACCTCACCTTAAACCAAACGTTTTCTGCCGGCGATACGGCTTCCCGTCCGCCGGGCATGCCGCACGGCCCTTGGAAAATACCGGAGCATACGGTAATCTACGAAGTGGATTATTATGTAAAAGAAGATTGAGCAGAAAAAAGAGCGGATTCATTGCTGAATCCGCTCTTTTCTTATTTTACTCTGCCTTCTTCTTCATTCCATAACAGGATGATCTGACCGGCAGCCAAGGATGCCGGAACGTTGATCACTCTTTGATTGGAAGAGCCGCGAAACCGGAGCATCGGATCTTTTAATGCATCTACGAACCGCCCGTCTACCAGCACATCTGCCAACTGAAGCAATTCTTTCCGCTTTTCATCTTCTTGAATCTCTTCCCAGGTATATCCGGAATAAATCCAGATCGATTTTTTTATCTCTTCCCGCACTTTTTTCAGCAGCGGAATCAATCCATTTGTATTCTGAAACGGTTCTCCGCCTAATACGGTCAATCCTGTTACGCGAGGATCCCGCAGATAGGAAAGCAGTTCGCCTTCTTCCTCGGCCGTCCATTCTTTTCCCGCCTGGAAATCCTGATATTCCTCATTAAAACAATTATAGCAATGATGGGTACAGCCGGTCACAAATAAAGTAGACCGTATCCCTACGCCGTTAGCTATATCATATTTTCGCATTTGCCCATAGCGCATGGCTACGCCTCCTAAATGTGCATGACCCGATCTTTAATTTCTTTTGTCCGCCCTTCATTCCAGAAGTTTTCTCCCAAATATCCGCAGGTCCGGCGAATTACGGTCAATTTATCCCGGTCTTTATTATGGCACCGCGGGCATTCCCATTCATTGTCGTCGTTGACCTTTATTTCTCCATCAAATCCGCAAATATGGCAGTAGTCCAACTTGGTATTGAACTCAGCATAGCAAATATGATCATAAATATAATTTACCATCGTCAGTACGGCTTCAATATTATTGTTCATATTCGGGATCTCTGCATAGCTGATGCATCCGCCGGTAGATTTTGCCTGGAATTCCGCTTCAAAATCAAATTTATCAAATACGTTGATTTCTTCCCGCACATTCACATGATAGCTGTTGGTATAATAGCCTTTGTCCGTGATGTCTTCTATAATGCCGAAACGCGCCCGGTCAATGGAAGAGAAACGGTTCGTCAGGCTTTCTGCCGGCGTACCATAGAGGGCGAACCCAATATTAGTTTCTTTTTTCCATTTTTTAATGGCACTGTTGAGCGTGTCCATGACTTTCATTGCAAACTCTTTGCCTTTTGGATCCGTATGCGAGCAGCCGCGAATCAGTTTCGTCGCTTCATAGATACCAATATATCCCAACGACAACGTCGCATAACCGCCGTACATAAATTTTTCTATGCTTTCGCCTTTTTCCAGACGGCAGATCGCACCGTACCGCCAATGGATCGGAGAGCAATCGCTCGTCACGCGTTTCAGCAATTCCACCCGCAGGAGCAAGGCTTTTTTAGCGATTTCCAGCCGCTTATCCAGCAGCTCAAAGAATTTTTCTTCTGATCCGTTTGCCAAAATACCGATCTGCGGCAGGTTCAAGGATACTACGCCCATGTTAAAGCGCCCGTCAAATTTATAGTTGCCGTTCTCGTCTTTCCAAGGCGACAGGAAGGAGCGGCAGCCCATCGGACTGAACACATTGCCTTCATAGTTTTCTTTCATTTTCTTCGCCGAAATATAGTCCGGATACATGCGCTTTGCCGTACATTCTGCTGCCAGACGCGTCAAATAATAATACGGACTGTCTTCATGAATATTGTGTTCGTCCAAAACATAAATCAGCTTTGGAAAGGCAGGCGTAACATATACGTCCTGTTCATTTTTTATCCCTTCGATACGCTGACGAAGAATCTCTTCACAAATAAGAGCCGCTTCTTTTTCAAATTCATATCCCGGCTGGAAATACATGAACAAGGTAACAAACGGCGCCTGACCATTCGTCGTCATCAGTGTATTAATTTGATACTGAATGGTCTGTATCCCATCTTTTACTTCTTTGCGCGTCCGTTTCCAAGCGATTTCTTCCGCTTTTTTCATATCCGGTTCCATGCCGTATATATCCTGCTGTTCTTCCAGCACTGCTTTTAACATTTTATTGAACGATTTTCGTACATACGGCGCTAAAATGCGGTCGATTCCATTAATGGACTGGCCGCCATACTGACCGCTGGCAACCTGCGCGATGATCTGCGTCGTTACCGTACAGGCAACCTGAAACGATTTCGGCGAATCGATCTTTTTGCCGTTGATGACGGTGCCGTTAGTCAGCATATCTTCCAAATTAATCAAACAGCAGTTGAACATCGGCTGAATAATATAGTCCATATCATGGAAATGAATCGCGCCGCTGTCATGAGCCTGTACGATGTCTGTCGGTATCAATTTACGGCGGGCAATATCTTTCGATACTTCTCCGGCAATCAGGTCGCGCTGCGTAGATACGACTTTGGTATCTTTATTGGAGTTTTCATCAAGTACCGCTACATTGCTCCGATTGAGCAGACCAAATACATCGTCGTCCGTTGTATTTTCCCGACGTTTAAACGACTGGACGGCTTTATAATTTTCATAGGCTCTTGCCGTAGCAGGATTCTGATATTCCAATAATTTGTAATATACCTGGTCTTCGATCGCATAGATCGTAAGCTCTTTATCCACTCGCTTCGCATAAGCTTCGATTTCATCGGCAATCTTATCTGCCAGCCCGGCTTCATATACGCCGCTGCTGCTGTTCATTGCTTTTTCTATAGCTATGGATATTTTGCTTTTATCGAACGGCGCCCGGTTGCCATCCCGTTTGATTACCTGTAACATCTACATCTCTCCTTACATGACAACAGGCCTTCCATCAGGCCCATTTTTTTGTTTCTTATTTATCCATCTTCTTTTCTTATCTGCTTGCGTTCTTCGGATATATCTAGTGCTTTGAACAAAACTAACTATACTATATATAGTAAGTAGTGTCAAATCACCAAGATATAAATCCACCATATATAGAAAATGGCGCAATGCCTTGTATTTCCTTGCTGGTTCAACTCTCACCTGTTTTGTAAAGAGCTTTTTACGCATTTGCCAAATCTGCATATCCCTATGCACGCTGTACCTTTTCTCTATACATCATCTATTTTCATATACTAGTATCCCACAATAAAAGCACCTACATTTCTGTAAGTGCGTGCAATACAATACGGCGTATGCGATAGTAGATTTGTCGGTTTTCCTGCTTCCGGACTGAGATACAAGAACTAGGTTGAAAGCAGTATCTTTAACGGCTTGCTTTTTCCAGCCTTGTTGTACCCATTCTTTCTGCCGATATAAAAAATGCCTAACCATCGGCAAACACTTTCCTTCTAAAATCACAAGGGATAAACCGCCTTCCCATAGTCGGCTATCTCTTTTATTATTTTAGTCCCTTCAAAAGCTGCCGGCAGTGCTGCAGTAAGTTACTTTTTATGCAGACACTGGCATTTAGTGAGAACGTAATTTCAGACATAAAAAAAGAACCTACCCCATGTAGATTCTTGCTCTTCTTTTATGGCGGAGAGTGTGGGATTTGAACCCACGGTACGATATCATCGCACACATGATTTCCAATCATGCTCCTTAAGCCGCTCGGACAACTCTCCCTATAAAATTGTGGTCGGGGCGACAGGATTTGAACCTGCGACCTCTTAGTCCCGAACCAAGCGCGCTACCAAACTGCGCTACGCCCCGTTACCTGATATATTATGCCATATGTTTTATTCTTTGTCAACAATAAAAATAAAGTTCTTCAAGGATTTTTGTAAAGTTACCATACATAGGTTCCAAAGAGAATAAAAAAGGGAAGGTTCCCCTGCGATAGGATTACATTACCAACATCCATTCACACAGAAACATATCCCAACCCATTCAAATGTTAATGTGACGTTTAATCTAACTGCATTCCAATTTCGTCAATAATTGTAATATCCGCAGGTAACCATTGAATGCTGTGCAGCCTATCCTTTGTCAACCAACGAGCATCCTGGGCCTCCTTTAGAACGAGGTCACCTCTAACGATCTTACACCAAAAGCAAGCCATCGACAGATGAAATGTCGGGTAATCATACTCTATGTTTCCAATAAGATCGCCAACTTCAATATCTATGTCCAGCTCTTCTTTTATCTCACGAATTAGTGCTTGTTGTGGCGTTTCACCAGATTCAATCTTTCCACCCGGAAACTCCCACTGCCCTTTATAGTCACCATAGCCACGAGCTGTAGCCAATATCTTGTCTCCGTTGCGAATGACCGCAGCGACAACTTTTACTACCTTCATATAGCTCCCTACCTCAGCTAAACTCAATCAATTTGTTTTTTATGCAAACTTCATAGCCCAGTTTCTTTTCTCCTACAGAGTCAAACAAGACATCGATAATTCTATCCGTAATGCTGGTAATCGTACCTTTGCCATAAATTTTATGTTTTACTTGTTTACCAACAATCTCAGGCGGAATAACGACAGCAGGTTTCTGAGATGCAGAATTGTCCATTGAAATTAGAGGTGCCGGCTTTTCAACTACCTTTTTGCCAGATTTCTTCTTTTCTGCAAGCATCTTCATATACTCTTTATCCACATTTTTCCCGCGTGTCTTGTAATCTTCCATGTCTTTAAACACAAACATAGCTGGCTTCTCAACATCATTATCAGGGATAGGACGGACAGGAAACATCCAGACCATTCGGTCAACTCCGTCTTCGTCAGGTTGAATATCCATATAGGGCCTATCCACAAGTTCAATCCGACCGCAGTATATATATTCTCCGGCATTTATCACCTCAAACAGATGAATGTCAACGTCATTTCTACCACATGCTGCCAGCGTCGCATTCTGGGCCCAGTTAATATCTTGATCACCTGTTTTTCCCATACCGGTATAATGGAGCACACCGCCAATCCATTTATCATGATAAATACCTTTCGTATAGTCAGATACAATTACCAGCGTATTTGTTGTTTTAGACCGGCGCATACCGCCCATATTTCCACATTTGAAGATTTCTACTAAATCACTGTTTTTTATAATTTGACCAATTGCCAAGCCAGGTTCAAACATCTCATCACCACTTAGACCTTCCAAATTCTTATAGTTAACCTAATTGTAGTTCTCCGGCTCCATAATACATTTCTATCTTAGTCAAAACAATATAAAGAAAGGGAGCCGGTGTCCTCATTCTGCTCCAACGCTGCTGTACAACTAAGGTACAACAGACCTATATCCTCAGTTTTCAGCCGTCCAACTCCGTATTCATGCGAACCAGCAAGCATACGCATTCTATGTGGCTCGAGCGAGGAAACATGTCCACCGGCTGGACTTTTACCGCTTTATATCCTAACGGTTCCAGATAGGCAATATCTCTTGCCATGCTCTGCGGATTGCAGGAAACGTATACGATACGCTGCGGTTTCATGGCAGCGGCACTTTCCAGCACCGCTGGTTTGCAGCCTGCACGAATGGGATCAAAGACAATCACTTCAGGACGAATGCCTGCCTGATACAGTTCCGGCATTTTTTCCGCGGCGTCCGCAACAATAAATTCCGTATTGGCACATGTATTTCGCCGCGCATTTTCTTTGGCGTCCGCTATAGCCGGCGGCACAATTTCTATTCCGATAACGTGCGCCGCTTGTTTGGCCATAAACAAGGAGATGGTACCCGTTCCGCAATAGGCGTCGATCACGGTTTCTGTCCCGGTAAGATCCGCATATTCCAGAGCCGTATTGTATAACACGACCGTTTGGTCATTATTGATTTGAAAGAAAGAAGCCGGCGATATGGAAAATACAAACTCTTCCAATGTATCTTCAATCTTTTCTTTTCCCCAGATATTTTTTGTCTGCCGTCCCATGATGACATTCGTTTTGTCCGGATTATAGTTATGTGCGATGGATACGACAAACGGCAGCCGCCGGCGTATCGCTTCAATCCATTCGTTTTGTTTCGGCAGCCGCTTTTCCGCCGTGACCAAAATCACCATCGCTTCTCCAGAAGCAGCGCTGACACGGCCTATAATATGCCGCAGGCACCCGGTATGCGTGGTTTCATCATACGGAACGGCTCCCAATTCCATCGCGATCTGCCAGCAGGCTTCGGCAATCGCATTGTTTCCTTCTCTTTGGATATAGCAATGTTCCGTATGAATGATTCGATGGCTCCCCTGAGCATAACACCCCATTACCAACTGGTTTCCCTCCCGGCCTACGGGAAGCTGCATTTTATTGCGGTAATGCCGCGGTTGGCTGGCGCCGATTGCCGGCAGCACCGCCGCTTCGCTTTTGCCGATTCTCCGAACAGCAGCTTCTACCTGGGCCTGTTTTGCCCGCAGTTCCGCTTCATAGGTCATATGCTGCATTTGGCAACCGCCGCACCGGCCATAATACGGACATTCCGGTTCCTGCCGGTCGGGAGACGCTTCCAATATTTCCAGCAGTTTCCCTTTTCCATATGTTTTTTTCACAAGCTCCATGCGCACCCGCACTCGTTCGCCGGGCAGCGCAAAGGGAACAAATACGGTAAAATCTTCATATTTGCCGACGCCTTCGCCGCTGTGCCCCAATCCGGTGATCGCTATGGTATAGTCTTTCCCTGCCTGTACAGGGATACGTTGTTTTGCCATGATAGTACTCCTATATTCCCTTGATATCTATGATGTATTATAGCAAATATCTTGCCGCCTACAAAGAACATGCAGCGCGCTCCTGTTTGATTGTCCAAAGGTTTTCCCTTCATACATCGCAGCAGTCAGAAGATCTTATCTTTAAAACACGGCAGCTAAAGATAAGCCAGCTCCCTCTTGCAGACAAGAAAACGGAAAAAGACCTGCCGCCGTTTCTTCCACCGGCAGCAAGCCTTTTTTAGCTCTATACAGTATCCGCTTTTAAGTTTCCTGTCCAAAGCGGACTTTTTATTCTGCAATGATTTTTTTGATGATCGGATAGGGTTCCGGCCGTTCTTTTGTGATCGTTACAGCCTGCCGCACTTCTTCTGCCAATTCTTTCAAAAATATTTCTGATTTCGCATATAATACGGCGAGTATTTCTCCCTGCTCTATGGCTTCCCCTACCTCTTTTTTCAGGATCAGCCCTGCATTGGGATCGATTTCATCGTCTTTTTTCGCCCGCCCGGCCCCCATGCGCATAACGATATCGCCAAGCTGCCGGCCGGCGTAAGAGGCAATATATCCGTTGGTTTCTGACCGCACTATATATTCCTGCTCCGCTTTTGTCAGCGGTTCGTTTCCTATCCAGGAGGTGTTTCCGCCTTGCGCACTCAGCCACTCGGTAAATTTAGCCAGCCCGCGGCCATCAGCAATCATTTCTTTGGCCAAAAGGGCGCCTTCTTCCATCGATTCCGCCCGATTTCCCATATACAGCATAATACCGGCAACAGCAGCTGCCGCTTCATACAGCCGGCCCGTACGTTTGCCCTGCAGCACTTGAACCGCTTCATCGACTTCTACGCTATTTCCGATAGCCAACCCCAGCGGCATTTCCATATCAGAAAGAACCGCCGCCGTTTCTTTGCCAGCCAATTTGCCGATAGACACCATCGTCCGCGCCAGTTCTTCGCCTTCTTCCCAGGTCTGCATAAACGCGCCGCTGCCATATTTTACGTCCAATACAATTTTATCCGCTCCTGCGGCTATTTTTTTGCTCATGATCGAACTGGCAATCAGCGGGATACTTGCCACGGTTCCGGTCGTGTCCCGGAGGGCATACATTTTCTTGTCCGCCGCCGCAATATCTTCGGACTGCTGCATCAGCGCTATGCCGATTTCTTGCACCTGACGGCAAAATGCAGATTCAGTCAGCGCCGTCTGAAATCCAGGTATAGCTTCCAGTTTATCGATCGTTCCGCCGGTAAATCCCAGACCGCGGCCGCTCATTTTCGCAATGGGAACGCCTCCGGCAGCTGCCAGCGGAGCGGCTATGAGAGTAACGGTGTCCGCAATCCCCCCGGTACTGTGTTTATCTACTTTTATTCCCTTTATTTCCGAGAGGTCAAGTATATGTCCCGAATGTGCCATCGCCAACGTCAGCGCTACGGTTTCTTCGTAATCCATTCCCTGGATGCACACTGCCATGAGCCAGGCGGCCATCTGATAGTCCGGAATGGTTCCGTTTACATATTCTTCCACAAATGCTTGGATTTCTCCCTGCGGCAGTTTTTGTCCATACCGCTTCTTTTCTATGCATGATATCGGCCACATATCCTCACCTCTTGATTTCTTTTAAAAACGACGTGCCTGTCAGCGGCGCCTGAATGCCAAAGTTTTCAAGTATTGTCTTTCCTACGTCGGCAAACGTGGTCCGAACGCCAAGATCCGCCGGAATCATGCCTCGGCAGTATGCCAGCAAAGGCACTTGCTCCCGCGTGTGATCCGTTCCGGCAAAGGTAGGATCGTTGCCGTGATCGGCCGTAATAAGAAGCAGATCGTCTTCACCCAAGAGAGGCAGCAGCCTGCCTAAGTCCTGATCAAATTCTTCCAGGCAGGCGCCGTATCCTTCCGGATTTCTCCGATGTCCATACTGGCTGTCAAAGTCAACGAGGTTTGCCATGATCAGTCCAGGTTCGTCCGTTTCTTTGATTCGTTTTGCCAATGTTTCCATACCGTCATGATTCGATACCGTCGGCGTTGAATTGGTAAGACCGATATGCGCATAAATATCGCCGATCTTTCCGATGCCCTGTACGGTATAGCCGGCTTTTGTTAAATAAGAAAACACCATTTCATGTTCGGGCAGACGGCTGTAATCATGGCGGTTGGCTGTCCTTACAAAGGCTCCCGGCGCACCGATAAACGGCCGGGCAATGATACGCCCCACTTCATACGCACCAACGCAGACTTCTTCTCTGGTGATCTTACAAATCCGATACAGTTCCTCTAAAGGAATGACGTCTTCATGGGCAGCGATTTGAAATACGCTGTCTGCCGACGTATACACGATGGGTTTTCCCGTTTCTATATGCTCTTTTCCCAGCCGTTCTATAATTTCCGTGCCGGACGCCACTTCATTGCCTAAATATCCATGACCTGTTTTTTCAGTAAATGAACGCATCAGTTCTTCGGGAAATCCTTCATAAAAAACAGGAAACGGCCGATCCACCGGATGACCCATCATTTCCCAATGGCCGCTGGTCGTATCTTTCCCGACGGAAATTTCCCGCATACAGCCCCACGACCCCATGCAGGCATCATTTTGACTGTTTTTCAGCGGCACGATTCGGCCTAATCCCAACGAAAAAAGATGAGGAAGGCGCAGGCCGTTCACCCGCTCATCGATATGCGCCAACGTATTGGCTCCTTCATCTCCAAATCCGGCGGCGTCCGGCGCTGCTCCGGCGCCTACGCTGTCCATTATTATCAGTATGATCCTCTTGAACATATCGAATCCTCCCTCATCTCTATTCACTTTATTTTAATAGTATCTGTCTGGCACGGCAAAATGCGGCGATGGATTTGGCGTCGCTCAGCTCGCCGCTGTCAATCATCGCATAAATGGTTTCCGGCGCATAGGTTTCTACGTCCATAAACTCATCGTCGTCCCATCGCTGCGCTGTAGTTCCCGTTTCCCGCCCCAGATACAGATAAATCACTTCATCGGAAAATCCCGGCGAGGTATATACATATCCCAGCGGTTCCAACGTATCACAGCATATTCCGGCTTCTTCTTCCAATTCCCGTTTGGCGCATACTGCCGGGTCTTCGCCTTTTTCCAGTTTTCCGGCGGGAATCTCCAAAATGGCTTTTCCCAAGGCATAGCGATACTGGCGCACCAGGACAATATTGCCCTCTGCCGTTACAGGAATGACCGCACTGGCGCCCGGGTGCCACGCAACTTCACGCTCCGCTTCCCGGTCTTCATTTACAAGCACCGTATCTTTTGTAACATGCAGAACTTTCCCGCAAAGAATGTCTTCCCGCCTGATCAATCGTTCTGTACTGATCATGATAGGCCTACTTTCCCGTGCTTCCAATGCCGCCGGTTCGAATCCCTACCGCATTGTCGTCTGCCGCCAGCAGATATTTGGCAAAAATCCCCTGCGCTACGCGCTCGCCTTTTTTTACTTCGATCGGTTCTGTACCGGTATTGTAGAATGCGATCATGATATGACCTTCATTCTCTTCATTGTTGTAATAATCGCTGTCAATGATACCCGTGCTGTTGATCAGCATCAGACCTTGCTTGATGGATATGCCCGAACGGATGTGTATGGCTAAATATTCATCATGTCCCATAAACGCTTTCAGTCCGGTCGGTACGATCGTCACTTTCTGAGGCTCCAGCACGACGTCGGCTGCCGATTCAATATCATATCCGGCGCTTTCCGATGTTTTGCGGACAGGAAGATGGATATCTTCTTCCTCATACATGCTTACGATCTCAAATCCTCTAAGTATTCTTTCCACGGTAATTCTCCTCTTATCGCTATTTTACATCCTGCAGCAATACTTTTCTGGACAGGTTGATACGGCCCTGTTTGTCGATTTCGATAACTTTTACCATGATCTCATCACCGACAGTTACCACGTCTTCCACTTTTTCAACCCGTTCTTTTGCCAGCTGGGAAATATGAACCAGTCCTTCTTTGCCCGGCAGTATTTCTACAAATGCGCCAAAGTTCATAAGACGGGTAACTTTGCCCATGTATACTTCGCCGACTTCCGCTTCTTTTGTCAGCCGTTCTATCCACGCAACGGCTTTTTTAGCGCCTTCTTCCTCTACAGAAGCGATGTATACCGTACCGTCGTCTTCAATATCGATTTTAACGCCGGTTTCTTCAATAATCTGCTTGATCACTTTGCCGCCGGTTCCGATAACGTCGCGGATTTTGTCCGGATGAATGTTCATCGTAATAATACGCGGCGCATAAGCGGACATGTTTTCCCGCGGCGCGCTGATGCATTCCATCATTTTCTCCATGATGTGCATGCGACCTTCATGTGCCTGCTGAAGGGCATCAGAAAGGATTTCCCGGCTCAGACCGGAAATCTTGATATCCATCTGGATTGCCGTAACCCCTTTTGTCGTACCGGCTACTTTAAAGTCCATATCGCCAAGGGCGTCTTCCATGCCCTGGATGTCTGTCAGGATCGTATAATTTTCTCCATCCGTAACGAGCCCCATCGCTACGCCGGCTACCGGCGCTTTGATCGGCACGCCGGCATCCATCAGGGACAAGGTGCTGCCGCAAACGCTGGCCATGGAGCTGGAACCGTTCGATTCCAATACTTCCGAAACCAGACGAATGGTATAAGGGAATTCTGTTTCCGGCGGAATCACTGCCAAAAGCGCCCGTTCTGCCAATGCGCCATGACCGATTTCACGGCGTCCCGGCCCGCGGGAGGATCTCGTTTCCCCTACTGAATACGACGGGAAGTTATAATGATGGATATACCGTTTTTTGGTTTCTACGCAAAGTCCGTCGATAATCTGTTCTTCGCCAAGCGGAGCCAACGTCGTTACCGTCAGAACCTGCGTCTGTCCCCGCGTGAACAGCCCCGTGCCATGCGTCCGGTTGAACAGACCTACTTCACAGCTTACCGGGCGCACTTCGTTGAGTTTCCGACCGTCCGGACGGATTTTATCAACGGTGATCATCCGGCGAACCGTTTCTTTTACGATCTTTTGCAGGCAATCGGCTACATCGCCCATGTTATCCGGGTAGATTTCCGCAAAATGTTCCAGCGCCGCTTTCTCCGCAGCCGCGATATTTTCTTCCCGTTCCATTTTATCTGCTGTCGCTACGGCTTCTTTCAGGCTTGCTTCTGCAAATGCATGAACGGCTGCACTGATTTCTTCCGGAATCTCATGCAGTACAGGGATCTGTTTTTCTTTGCCGACTTTGGCAATGATCGTTTCCTGGAACGCAATGATTTCTTTAATCGTTTCATGAGCAAACATGATCGCGTCAAGCAATTCGCTTTCCGGTACTTCTTTTGCGCCCCCTTCTACCATGAGCACCGCATCTTTCGTACCGGCAACCGCCATATTGATTTCACTTTCTTCCAGCTGCGCAATCGTCGGATTGATTACCAGCTGTCCGTTTACTTTCCCTACCCGTACGCCGGCAATCGGGCCTGCAAACGGGATATGGGAAATCCCAAGCGCACAAGACGCGCCGATCATAGCCGCCATTTCCGGCGCATTGTCCGGATCAACGCTCATCACGGTAGCCACTACATGCACGTCGTTTCGATATCCTTTCGGGAAAAGCGGGCGGATCGGCCGATCGATCAGCCGCGCATTCAGCACCGCTGCTTCCGGCGGTTTGCCTTCCCGTTTCAAAAAGCTGCCGGGAATCTTCCCAACCGCATACATCTTTTCTTCATAATCTACGGTAAGCGGGAAAAAGTCAGCCCCTTCCCGAGGTTCTTTCGACCCCGTTGCCGTTACCAATACTCCCGTATCGCCATACCGCACCAATACGGCTCCGCTGGCCTGTTTAGCCAGTTTGCCAGTTTCAATAGACAGGGTTCTTCCTGCCAGCTGCATTTGGAATACTTCCATTCCAGTTCCTCCTCTAATACACTTTTCATTTCTTTTTATTTCACTATCTATTTATTATATAAGATTTCTTTGCCAATATAAAGGCTAAACCGAATAAAAAAGAGGCGCATTCCCTAAAGAACACGCCTTTTTATTCCTATTCGGAATCCTTTTATTATAACATCGTCTTTCTCAATTCTTCCGGAGATTTAGCAGAGAGCCATGCAAACGGAATATCGAGAACCGAGAACGCGCCTTTGCCGCCATGGCCGGCCAATTTCACGATCGCCCGCGCATATGCCAGCAGCACGCTGGATGTAAATTCCGGATTGCTGTCCAGTTTCAAGGAGAATTCGTATACATGGTTGTTGCCATTTTCCGTTTCGCCGCTGTGCATAACAAAGCCGCCGTGAGGAATACCGCTGTGTTTTTCCAGGAATTCCCCTTCTTCCATGAACGTAACATGCGTTTCATAACCGACAAAATAGTTTGGCATCGTTTTGATAGCCTCTTCAATCGCCGCTTTGTCCGCCCCTTCTTCCGCTACGACATAGCAGTCGCGGATATGCGCTTCATTGCCTTTAACGTCCGGCAAGCCGCCGCTGCGGATTTCTTCCATGATTTCCTGGCGAGGAATCGTGTACTGTTTTGCATTTTTTACGCCCGGAATCCGGCGGATCGCGTCAGAATGACCCTGGCTGACGCCGCTGCCCCAGAAAGTATAGCCTTTGCCCTGCGGCAGAATACTTTCTGCCAATACCCGCTGCAAGGAAAACAGACCGGGATCCCAGCCTACGGAAATGATCGCGGCATGACCGTTTTCTTTCGCTGCTTTATCCATTTTTTCAAAATATTCCGGAATACGCGGATGCGTATCAAAGCTGTCAATCGTATGGAACCACTGCGCTACCAACGGTCCCTGTTCCATTAAATCCGTCGCAGAGCCGCCGCAAAGAATCATCACGTCGATTTTGCCCTGAAATTCCGGCAGCTGTTCCATGCTGTATACCGGTGCGCCGGAAATAGTCTCAATGCCCGGACGGCGGGTAAAGACGCCCACCAGTTCCATATCTTCCTGATGTTTGATCCCCGCTTCCGCGCCTTTTCCCAAGTTGCCGTATCCTACAATACCCACTCTAATTGTCATAATTATACCCTCCTTTGGTATCTCTTTTCTATGTATAGGCTTATTATAATAAAATTTTTTCTCAATTTCACTACTTGTCAAACGATTTTTCATGCATAAAACGCATGGTTGCATGGAATTTTACGCAATCCTTTTCCGCAAATTACTCTTTTCTTTTGCCGCATCCTTCTTCTGTTCACCGACTGCGGACCGCCCGTATTCCGTTTCGTTAAAAACTCCTAAACTCCCAGAAAAATGTCTTTACACCCGCTTCTCTATATAGTATAATTCTTACTGTTGTACAACTGCCACTCGGTTGCACGCGCACTCCCGCGTTTACTTAGTGTCAGGGGTTACGAAAATCATTAGGAGGTGCTTTCTATGTTGACATTAGAAGCGAAACAGGAAATTATCGCAAAATACCGCGTACATGAAACGGATACGGGGTCTCCGGAAGTTCAGATCGCTATTCTTACGGCTCGTATCGAATACTTGACGAACCATTTGAAAGAACACAAAAAAGACCATCATTCCCGCCGCGGTCTGCTGAAACTCGTTGGTCAGCGCCGCAACATGCTCGCATATCTGCGCAACAAAAACTTAGACAGATACCGTGCGATCCTGGAAAAATTGAACTTGAGAAAATAATCTCGCTTTTAAGCTGCTGGTTATGCCGGCAGCTTTTTTGCATGTACATTCTTCTTTTTCTTTCATTCTGTAAGAAAAGCTTTATCATGCAATACGAGCAGAGGCATAAAAATATGCCGGAAGAATAATTCTTCCGGCATATTTTTATGCGCTGATATCACGGCTGCATTCCGCTTCTTTTATCTTTTTCTGGCACGATGCACAAATGCCGCGGAATAAAATTTCATCTCCCGTCAGCTTATACCCGGTCTGCAGTTCCACCAGCTGATCCACTTGTTCCAGATCCACGCCGTCTACATCGTCAATACGATTACATACCGTACATAAAATATGAGCATGCGGCAGCGTGTCATAATCGTAATGACTCGATTCCCGATCAAAGCGAAGTACGCGGATCAGACCGATCTTTTCAAAAATATCCATCGTCTTATATACCGTAGCCAGGCTCATCGTCGGATGTTCCGCTTTCAATTCATGATAGATCTGTTCCGCAGTAGGGTGCTCCGCCCGTCCGTCTATGCACTGATACACGGCGATCCGCTGCGGCGTTGCTTTATAGCCTTCTTTTCTCAGTCGTTCGGCAATCGTCATTTTTCTCACCACCGTTTCATTATTACTTAATAATCTTTCTCTTTTCTTCTTTATTATACAAAAAAAATCTTCTTTTCGCAACGGGATTTGCCGTCTTTTCCGCTTTTTTGCTCTGGCCGTATCCGTTCTCCGTCAGAATTTTTCTTTTCTTCTTCCCGGCATAGGCAAGATCGTTCCCTGTCATCGTTTGCCAGCAGGCGCCATTATAAAAATCCTCTCCATACATGATGGAGAGGATTTATTTCGTTCAGGTTCTATTTTGCGTATTCCGTAGTTCTGGTTTCCCGAATGACAACTACCTTGATCTGTCCCGGATATTCCAGTTCACTTTCAATTCGTTTTACAATATTGCGTACCAAAAGCGTGCAGTCCGCTTCATCCAGCCGTTCCGGTTTCACCATTACCCGGATTTCCCGGCCAGCCTGAATAGCAAAAGACTGATCGACGCCGTCGAACGATTCTGCGATTTCTTCCAGTTTTGTCAATCGTTTCAGATAATTTTCCAGAGTTTCTCTGCGCGCTCCCGGACGAGCTGCGGAAATAGCGTCCGCTGCCGCTACCAAAACGGCTTCCGCCGTCATCGGTTCTTCATCTCCATGATGCGCCCCGATACAGTTGAGGATTTCTTTTGATTCCCCATATTTGCGGGCAATTTCCATGCCGATAGATACGTGCGTCCCTTCCTGTTCATGGTCGAGAGCCTTGCCTATATCATGCAAAAGTCCGCCCCGTTTGGCAAGCATAATATCCGCACCCAATTCACCGGCCATCATACCGGCTAAATGCGATACTTCGATCGAATGGCGAAGTACATTCTGCCCGTAGCTCGTACGATATTTCAACCGGCCCAATATCTTGATCAGTTCCGGATGGATACCATGCACCCCTGTTTCAAAGGTCGCCTGTTCTCCGGCTTCCCGGATCTTCTGATCCACTTCCCGGCGCGCTTTTTCTACCATTTCTTCTATGCGTGCCGGATGAATGCGTCCGTCTGCAATCAGTTTTTCCAATGCAATTCTTGCAATCTCCCGGCGGATCGGATCAAATCCTGATAAAATAACGGCTTCCGGTGTATCGTCTATGATCAGGTCTATCCCTGTCAGCGTTTCTATCGCCCGGATATTCCGGCCTTCCCGGCCAATAATGCGCCCTTTCATTTCATCATTGGGCAGAGCCACTACAGAAACGGTCGTTTCTGCCACATGGTCCGCTGCACAGCGCTGAATCGCGGTGGAAATGATTTCTCTTGCCCGTTTTTCCGATTCCTCTTTTGCCTGCTGTTCCAAATCTTTAATCAGCATCGCTGTTTCATGTTTGACTTCCTGTTCCACATTGGAAAGAAGCAGCGTCTTCGCTTCGTCAAATGTCAGCCCGGCAATGCGTTCCAGTTCTTCCATCTGGCGGCTGTAGAGAGCGTCGACTTTTTCCTGGCATACATTGATCTGCTGCTGCTGCCGTTCCAGCGCTTCCTCTTTCTTTTCCATCGAATCCGCTTTGCGGTCCAAATGTTCTTCTTTCTGGAGAAGTCTGCGTTCAAACCGCTGCAGTTCGCCGCGGCGGTCTTTCGTTTCTTTATCCAGTTCTATCCGCTGTTTATGAATTTCTTCTTTAGCAGCAAGAACATATTCTTTTTTCTCTGATTCTCCTTGCTTCTTTGCGCCCATAATGATACGCTGCGCTTCCAGCTCGGCGCTGCCAATCGTATTTTCCGCCATTTTTTTTCTCATGACGTATCCAGCGCCTAAACCGACTACGCAGGTAGCCGCGCTAAGGAGGATCATCTCTACCATAGCATCCATTATTTCACCTCTTTTCCCTCTTTGTTGCTAAATAAAAAAGCCGACTCCTTGTCCGGCTTTTTTATATGAATGAAATCCTTCATTTACTTCATGCACAAAAACCTGTCCGAAATAGAAAATTATCAAATAAGCTATCTGTCATAGCTAAAATAATTGTATATTTTTTTCAGCTTTCTGTCAATTCATCGCATACTTTTCCCATCGCCGTATATATCGCATCCGGTGCGAACCCCCGATATTGAAGATATCGGTACATCTTTTGACGGTCCTTGGGATCATAGGATTTCCCGTATTTTTTTTTCAATAAATATACGGCGTTGTCTGCTTCCGCTTCCGGATCCGCCGCCCCTGTTTCCGGCGGAAGTCCGCGAAGCCTCAGTTTTTGCCGTACGTATTGTTCTCCATACCGTTTGCTCTTTGCATAATAAGCCGCTACTTGTCCGGCCAGCCGCTGATCGTCTAAATACCGCAGTTTCTTTAAATAGGCGACGACCGCTTCGACTTCCGTTTCTTTGACCTCTTTTTGGGCCAATTTATCCCGCAGCTCTTTTTCACTCAGGAAACGGCGGTTCAGCGCCTGCAGGGCCAGCCGCAGCGCCGTTTTATATTCGTTGTCTTCCATGAGTCCGTTATATTTCTTCTTCGCCTTCTTCGTGGCCGATCATTACAGCATCTTCAAATTTTTCCGGTTCTGCCGCCAAGGTATCCCGAATAATCGTTTCCAATTCATCAGCCATTTCTTTATGTTCTTTCAAAAACTCTTTGACGTTTTCCTTACCCTGCCCCAATCGTTCGCCGTTATACGAATACCAGGTTCCGCTTTTTTTCACCAAATCCATGGACGTAGCGATATCGAGGATCGTGCCTTCCCGAGAAATCCCCGTACCATACATGAGATCAAATTCAGCTACTTTAAACGGCGGAGCCACTTTATTTTTTACAATCTTCACTTTCGTCCGGTTGCCAATCGCATCGGTGCCGCTTTTCAGCGCTTCTCCTTTTCGAACTTCCATACGGATAGACGCATAGAATTTCAGTGCCCGGCCGCCAGTCGTCGTTTCCGGATTGCCAAACATGACGCCTACTTTTTCACGCAGCTGATTGATAAAGATGACAATCGTCTTGGATTTAGCAATAACCCCGGTCAGTTTGCGCAGCGCCTGACTCATCAGCCGAGCCTGCAGACCTACATGGGAATCGCCCATTTCCCCTTCGATTTCCGCTTTGGGCACCAGAGCCGCTACGGAGTCAACAACCACGATATCTACCGCACCGCTTCGTACCAGCGCTTCGGTAATATCCAGCGCCTGCTCCCCGTCATCCGGCTGGGAAATAAGCAGGTTGGCTGTATCTACGCCGAGGCGGCGGGCATATACGGGATCCAGCGCGTGTTCCGCGTCAATAAACGCCGCGATGCCGCCTGCTTTTTGCGCTTCGGCAATGCAGTGAAGGGCTACCGTCGTTTTACCAGAAGATTCCGGCCCGTAGATTTCAATTACTCGGCCCCGCGGAAGTCCACCTACGCCGACAGCCAGGTCAATTGCCAGGGAACCGGTTGAAATAACTTCTATATTCATTTGGCTTGCAATTTCGCCTAATTTCATAATAGCGCCTTTGCCGTAATCTTTCTCGATCCGCCGCAGGGCGTTCTCTAACGCTGCATTTTTTTCTTCCATGTCATACCTCCTGATAATACGTAGTTATATATTGAACGGCAAGATATAACGCCTTTGCCGTTGCCCGCTTTCTCACTTCTTCCCGATCGCCGGTAAAAATATTACGGTACGCCTGTGTTCCAAACGGCCCACTGATTCCAATATAGACCAGGCCGACCGGCTTTTGTTCCGAGCCGCCTCCGGGCCCGGCGATCCCAGTCGTCGCTATCCCTATATCCGTTTCATATACCCGCCGGACGCCGTCTGCCATCTGCACGGCAGTTTCTTCGCTGACCGCCCCTTTCGACGCCAGAGTTTCATGGGATACGCCGAGTATCTTTTCTTTCATTTCATTTTGATAGGTAACGGCAGTTCCGTTGAAATAGGACGAACTGCCGGCAATGCGGGTAAGCGCCGCGCTTACCATTCCGCCCGTACAAGATTCTGCCGTACTTATGGTCAGGCCATAGTTCCACAGCAGGTTAGCCAGCTGTTCTTCTGCCGGCATATCCCGTTCTCCCACGACCGCGTCCAGCCGCGACAAAATCTCCCGTTTTACCGGTTCAATCCGTTTGTCTGCCAGTTCTTTCGTCTGCGCTTTTGCCGTGATGCGAAGTTCCAGATATCCCGGCTTTGCCAGCATTGCCAGCGTAGGGTTCGTCTGTCCTTTTATTAAATCCATGATTTTTTCTTCGAGCTGCGTTTCTCCTAAATGATAGACCCGCAAAATCTCTGAGCCAATATATCCCTGATCGGGAAACCGCTGTTCCAGCCACGGCCGCAGGCGATGGCGGTACATCCACTGGCATTCCCGCGGCGGCCCGGGCAAATGGACG
>OHAY01000802.1_pt1 | contig 31620 bp, 30 predicted proteins | sample 1577191 | NCBI WGS metagenome assembly OHAY01 (sample SAMEA3541504, study PRJEB24748) | human gut metagenome | biome: human gut; feature: human-associated habitat; material: faeces | place: China | collected 2012 | reverse complement strand
GTCGTGAAGCAGCAATCCGTGCTCTTCAGGCATGTGGTCTGGAAGTAACAAGCATCCGCGACGTAACACCTGTTCCACACAATGGTTGTCGTCCACCGAAACGTAGAAGAGTCTAATTAGGAGGTTAGCGAAATGGCAGTAAATAGAGTTCCTGTTCTTAAAAGATGCAGATCCCTGGGTATGGATCCGATTTACTTAGGATATGATAAAAAATCCAATAGAGAGCTGAAGAGAGCAAACCGTAAAATGAGTGAGTACGGTCTGCAGCTTCGCGAAAAACAGAAAGCAAAATTCATCTATGGTGTTCTGGAAAAACCTTTCCGTAACTACTACAAAAAAGCTGAAAAAATGCCGGGTATGACAGGTGAAAACCTGATGGTTATGCTGGAATCCAGACTGGACAGCGTAGTATTCCGTCTTGGTTTTGCAAGAACAAGAAGAGAAGCAAGACAGATCGTAGATCATAAACACGTAACAGTAAACGGTAAGCAGGTAAACATTCCATCTTATCTGGTAAAAGCCGGCGACGTTATCGAAATCAAAGAAAAATGCAAATCTATGCAGAGATATAAAGATATCGTAGAAGTAACAGGCGGCAGACTGGTACCGGAATGGCTGGATTGCGATATGGAAGCACTCAAAGGTACGGTAAAAGAGCTTCCAGCAAGAGAAGTGATTGATGTTCCTGTAAACGAGATGCTTATCGTCGAGCTGTATTCTAAGTAATAAATAGCACCGTACTGCGGTGCGTAGAACCCCTCATACACCAAATAACCCAACAAGGAGGGACTATATGTTCGATTTTAATAAACCTAAAATTGAAATAGCTGAGATTTCAGAAGATAAGAAATACGGAAGATTTGTTGTTGAGCCTCTGGAGAGAGGTTATGGTACAACACTCGGCAATTCACTTAGAAGAATCATGCTCTCATCTTTACCTGGAGCAGCAGTAAGCCAGGTAAAGATCGAAGGTGTACTCCATGAATTCAGCTCAATTCCGGGAGTAAAAGAAGACGTTACAGAGATCATCATGAATATCAAGTCCCTTGCTATTCAGAACAACAGCGAAACAGATGAGCCGAAAGTTGCATACATCGAGTATGAAGGCGAAGGCGTTGTCACCGCTGCTGATATCAAGGCAGACTCCGATATCGTAATCATGAATCCGGATCAGGTTATCGCAACCCTGAACGGCGGTACAAACTGCAAACTGTATATGGAACTGACCATCACCAAGGGCAGAGGCTATATCAGTGCGGATAAAGGTAAAACAGATGATATGCCGATCGGTGTGATCGCAGTAGATTCTATCTACACACCGGTTGACCGTGTAAACTATAAAGTCGAGAATACCCGTGTAGGTCAGGTAACCGATTACGATAAACTGACCATGGATATCTGGACAAACGGAACACTGGCTCCGGATGAGGTAGTCAGCCTTGCAGCAAAGGTTCTGAGTGCTCATCTGAATCTGTTCATCGATCTGTCTGAGAATGCGAAATCAGCAGAGATCATGATTGAAAAAGAAAGCAATGAGAAAGAAAAGGTTCTGGAGATGAACATCGACGAACTGGAACTTTCCGTACGTTCTTACAACTGCCTGAAGAGAGCAGGTATCAATACAGTAGAAGAGCTTTGCAGCAAGACTCCGGAAGATATGATGAAAGTTCGTAACCTCGGACGTAAATCACTTGAAGAAGTACTTGGCAAGCTGAAAGAGCTGGGATTACAGCTCAACCCGAGCGAAGAATAAAATTCAACCCGAGTTATATACAGTGCAGGCGGATAGCAGCCTTGGCAATCCCGGCACTGGACATTATGGACAAGACAGCATCTGTCAAGTAAGCCCGAAGAGCATTGGCAGATGTTCCACAAATGGAGGAAAATAAAATGGCAGGTTATAGAAAACTTAGCAGAACAGCAGACCAGAGAAAAGCCCTGATCAGAGGACAGGTTACATCTCTGCTGTATCATGGAAAAATCGTTACTACAGAACAGAAAGCTAAAGAAATCCGCAAAGTTGCAGAAGGTCTGATCGCTCTGGCTGTTAAAGAAAAAGACAACTTTGAAACAGTTACCGTTACTGCTAAAGTAGCACGTAAAGACAAAGACGGTAAGAGAGTAAAAGAAGTCGTAGACGGCAAGAAAGTAACTGTATACGATGAAGTACAGAAAGAAATCAAAAAAGACAATCCTTCCAGACTGCACGCTCGTCGTCAGATGCTGAAAGTTCTGTACCCGGTAACAGAAGTTCCTACAGAAGCAGCAGGAAAGAAGAAAAACACAAAACAGGTAGACATGGTAGACAAACTGTTTACAGAGATCGCTCCGAAATACGAAGGACGTAACGGTGGTTACACAAGAATCGTTAAGATTGGTCTTCGTAAAGGCGATAATGCTATGAAAGTTCTGCTTGAGCTGGTATAATCCGGACATCAATTTATAAAACGATAACAGAGCCGTTTCGAATTCACAGGATTCGAGGCGGCTTTTGTGCTATCAGGATGTAAAGCTGCCAGGCATTTTGCCCTTAACATCATTTAGAACATAAAATGGAAACGAATCGTATTTATCGGAAAGGAGACAGAAAATCATGATTTATATAGGAAGCCATATTTCATCATCCAAAGGCTATGCGGCCATGGGAAGACAGGCCTTGAAGCTTGGGGCGGATACCTTTGCTTTTTTTACCCGCAATCCGAGAGGCGGAAGTGCGAAGGAAATCAGACAGGAAGATGTGGATAAATTTTTGAAAATTGCAGAAGAGGGTGGATTTGGGAAACTGGTGGCACATGCACCTTATACTTTAAATGCCTGTGCAGCCAAAGAGGAGGTGCGGACCTTTGCCAGAGAGGCATTTGCAGATGACCTGAGGCGTATGGAATACATTCCGGGAAATTATTATAATTTTCATCCGGGAAGCCATGTCGGTCAGGGAAGCGAGGAAGGAATCCGCCTGATTTCGGAAATGCTCAACGAAAATCTAAAAAAAGAACAGACAACAACCGTACTTCTGGAGACAATGGCGGGAAAAGGAACAGAAGTCGGAAGGACGTTTGAAGAGCTGCAAAGTATCATGGAAAAGGTTCAACTTTCCGACAAACTGGGCGTGTGTCTGGATACCTGCCATGTATGGGATGCCGGTTATGATATCGTAAATGATCTCGATGGAGTATTAGAAGAATTTGACCGGGTGATCGGTCTGAAGAGATTGAAAGCGATCCATATCAATGACAGCTTAAATGAGAGAGGCAGCCACAAAGACCGCCATGCAAGGATCGGAGAAGGTAAGATCGGACTTCCGGCATTTGAGAGGATCGTGCGACATCCACACCTTCAAGGGCTGCCGTTTATCCTGGAAACACCGAACGATGAGGAAGGCTGGGCAAAAGAAATTGAGATGCTCCGAAGAGCATCCCAGGATCAGTAAATATCCGGCAGTGTCAGATTAACATTTTTCCGGTTCCGGATAATCAACGCCGAATGTATCAACGGTGATTGTGCGGATTACCTGAGGATCGAGCGGAGCATCGTTCCAGTCGGTATCTGTCTCAGCAATTTTATTTACAACATCAAGACCATCGGTCACTTTACCAAAGGCAGCATATGCACCGTCGAGGTGTGGTGCTGCTTTGTGCATGATGAAGAACTGAGAGCCGGCAGAATCCGGATGCATAGCACGGGCCATGGACAGAACACCTGCTTCATGTTTCAGCGGATTATGGAAGCCATTCTGGGAAAATTCGCCGCGGATGGTGTAGCCAGGACCGCCGGTACCATTTCCCAGAGGGCAGCCGCCCTGGATCATGAAACCTTCGATGACTCTGTGGAAAGTCAGACCGTCATAAAAGCCTTTTTTCACCAGGCTGATGAAGTTGTTTACAGAAACTGGTGCGATTTCCGGATAAAGCTCAGCTTTGATCACATCGCCGTTGTCCATGGTAATTGTAATAACTGGATTTTGAGCCATAATTGTATACTTCCTTTCTAAAATGCGGTATAATGATAAAATGCTAGGGTAAAAGATCAAAATGTCGTTCTTGCTTGCAAGATAAGACATTTGAGCTTGTAACCCGCTAAAACATGAGGAAGCAGCGATTTACAACGTAAATCTGCGAATTCCGAATGTTTTATAGAATTGTGGGAGTTACATTGTAACGGAGCAATTCGTGGGCATTTTGTAGGATATACCTTCAACAGATATATCCTAGAAAGTATATCATGCAAATTTGCAGGAGACAAGGAGATTTTCAGAGGGGACGCTATCTATGAAAACAGTCGTATTTCATTTACAGGCGAAAACATGTGAAAAAGACATTTCAAAGTTAAAAGAAGAAATTTTATCTTATAATATAAGAATCGAAGAAAAAGAACTTTCCGAGGTAAAAGAAGAAAAAGACGGTATTCTGGCGATTACGGATCAGTTTTCGGATGTTGCATATGCGAAGGAACACAACATCGCAGTTATTTTCTATGAGACACCGGGAACAAACCGCAGTGTGTCCGGTGTGGACATGGTCGTGCAGGGATTTGAAGAGCTGAATGTAGAGTATCTGCAGCTTATTTATATGCGACATCACGGATTGCCGTGGATCATTGCAAAGACGGATCGGATCTGCATCCGCGAGAGCGTGGAGGGGGATCTTACGGCTTTCCGGAAGCTCTACCAGGAAGAAGGGATGCTGGATTATCTGCCGAATCCGGAGTTTGAAGGTGAGGAAGGAAGAGAAAACTTTCGTCATTATATCCGCAGCATGTACCGTTTTTATAATTACGGGATCTGGACAGTGCTCGAGCGAAAAAACGGTGCAATTATCGGAAGAGTCGGCATTGAAAACGGAGAATATCAGGGAGAGAACGTACTGGAACTTGGCTATCTGATCGGGAAAGACTGGCGGCGACAGGGATTTGCAAGAGAAGCCGTTTCGATGACGGAACGGTTTGCAGCGGAAGTTTTGCAGGCGGATTCACTTCATGCTTTTATTCACCCGCAAAATGAATCATCTATTGCATTTATTAAAGCAATTGGATACGAAAAACTGGAACTGCCAGGAGAGGACGGAGTTCTGGTCTGGCAAAAAAATCTGCAAAAGGGCAGAATTTAGAAAAGGTTTAGAAAAATTTCTCCGGATTGTTTAGAAAGAGCGATTAATATGAAATAGCTCTCGCAGATGAATGAGCTTAAAAACAAAAGAGGTGGAAAAATGCAAATCGAATTTCAGATTTTAGATGCACTGCAAAAGATACATACGCCAGTTCTGGATGGCGTGATGTGTCTGATCACATCACTTGGAAATGCCGGGATTATCTGGATTTTACTGACCATTGCCCTGCTGATTAATCCAAAGATCAGAAGAACAAAAGACGGAACAGCGTGCAGACTTTTCGGGGAATCCGGCAGACGAAGCGGATGTATTTTGCTTGCAGCACTGATTCTTGACCTGATTCTGTGCAACGGTATTTTAAAAAATCTGTTTCACAGAGTACGGCCGTATGACATCAGAACATCCATCGAACTTCTGGTAAAAAGACCGCTGGATTATTCGTTTCCGTCCGGACATACGGCAGCTTCCTTTACTGCAGTGGTGGCACTTTCTTTTGCCGGTGAGAAAAGGGCATGGAAAGCGGCACTGGTTCTTGCATGTCTGATCGCATTTTCCAGAATGTATCTGTATGTACACTATCCGACTGATGTGCTCGGCGGTGTGCTTGTGGGCATCCTGGCAGGATATGGCGGATACCGGGCAGTGAAAGCATGGGAGCAGTACAGGAAGAAGAATATGTCATGCGATGCATGACGTGTACATCGCTTCAAGAATGAAAGAGGCATTCTTGAAGATCGTTGCGGCAAACCTGAAAAACAGCTTGTATTTCAGATGAAATTGCAGTATGCTGAGAGAAAGGGAGGTGCATGAGAATGACAAAGGATACGGATACTACGATGTCGAGTGTGGAGGAAAAACAGAATTCGGAAAAAGAAAAAACAGCATCTATGGATGAGGTTCTCAGTGTTTCAGAGCGTCTGATCCGGCAAAATATGGAAGCATACGAGGTACTTGCAAAATGATAAGACTGACAAAAGAACAGGTATTGATGCTGCATGAGAGACTGATCGAAGCAACGGGAGGAAGTTCAGGGGTTCGAGATGAGGGAATGCTGGAATCTGCACTTTATAATCCGTTTCAGTCTTTTGGCGGAGAAGAACTTTATCCGAGTGTTCAGGCAAAAGCAGCACAGTTAGGCTATGGTTTTATAAAAAATCATGCGATGATCGATGGAAATAAACGGATTGGAACGCATGCAATGTTAGTATTCCTGGCATTAAACGGTTATGAGCTGGCGTACACGCAGCAGGAACTGAGTCAGACGATCCTGGATCTGGCATCCGGCAAAATCGGAACAGAAGAACTTTATCAGTGGGTTCTTGAGCATCAAAAATAATACAATTTTACGAAAGCCCCGTTCTGTGGTATGATAACAGTCAGATTATTACACTACAGAAAGGGGCATTTTCAATGGGAGATACCTCAAAATATAAAGAAGAAAAACAGATCGCACTCGGGATCCTGGCTCATGTGGATGCCGGAAAGACGACGCTCTCCGAATCCATGCTGCACAAGGGCGGTATTGTGGACAATATAGGCAGAGTCGATAAAAAGAATGCCTTTCTCGATAATTACGAACTGGAAAAGGAGCGGGGCATCACAATCTTTTCCAAGCAGGCGGTGTTTCGGATTGGAAATATGAGAGTAACGCTTCTGGATACACCGGGACATATTGATTTTTCGGCGGAGATGGAGCGGACGCTTCAGGTGCTTGACTATGCGGTGCTTGTCATCAACGGGGCGGACGGTGTGCAGGGACATACCAGGACGCTCTGGAGACTCCTGGAGCGTTATCAGATCCCGGTGTTTTTGTTTATCAACAAAATGGATCAGTTCAAAGGAAATGATGAGGAAAAGCAGGAAGAGCAGGAGCGTCTCCTTGCCAGTCTTCAGAAAGAGCTGAGTACTTCCTGCCTTGATTTTGGCGGAGAATGGAATGCGGCATTTTTGGAGAACCTGGCTTTGTGTGAGGAAGAGGTGCTGGAGCATTATCTGGAATCGGGAGAAGTAGAAGAGGCAGATATTGTAAAAATGGTCGCACAGCGGAAAGTATTTCCGTGCTATTTTGGTTCTGCATTGAAAGAGGAAGGTGTGGACAAATTTCTGAAAGGTGTGGAAACTTATACGGCAGAAAGAAAATACGGGGATAAGTTTGCAGCCAGAGTTTTCAAGATTGCAAGAGATGCACAGGGAAACCGGCTGACCTACCTCAAAGTGACCGGCGGCGTGCTGAAGGTCAAGATGCTGCTCAAAGGTGAAAATCGCAATGCAGAGGAGACGGAGATCTGGGAAGAAAAGGTCGACCAGATCCGCATTTATTCCGGGGCACGTTATGAGATGGTAAAGGAGGCAAAGGCAGGGATGGTCTGTGCGGTCACCGGACTGAATCATACGTTTGCAGGGGAAGGTCTGGGCCTAGAAGAAGAAAGCACGATTCCGCTGCTGGAGCCGGTGCTTTCCTATAAGATCGAACTGCCGCCGGAATGTGATGCCCATCAGATGCTTCGCAAACTGCGTCAGCTGGAGGAGGAAGAGCCGCAGCTGCACATCGTATGGGAAGAACAGAGTTCGGAGATTCATGCAAAGCTGATGGGAGATGTGCAGATCGAGATTCTGCAGAGTCTGATCAGAGAGCGGTTTGGCGTGGATGTCTCATTTGGAGAGGGCAGCATTGTCTATAAAGAGACGATCGCAGGACCGGTGGAAGGCATCGGACATTTTGAGCCGCTGCGTCACTATGCGGAGGTGCATTTGCTTCTGGAGCCTCTGGAGCGGGGAAGCGGCGTTCAGTTTGATACGGATTGCAGCGAAGATCTGCTGGACCGGAACTGGCAGCGGCTGATCCTTACGCATCTGGAGGAAAAAGAGCATATCGGTGTGCTGACCGGTTCGGCGATCACAGATATCAAGATTACATTGATCGCAGGAAGGGCACATCAGAAACACACCGAGGGCGGTGATTTCCGTCAGGCGACGTATCGGGCCGTGCGTCAGGGACTGAAGCGTGCCAGAAGTATTCTGCTGGAGCCGTGTTATGAGTTCTGTCTGGAGATTCCGATGGAGAATGTCGGAAGAGCGATGACGGATCTTCAGAATATGGGGGCAGACTTTGAGCAGCCGATGATCGAGAACAAGATGGCAGGCATCAAAGGCCGGGCTCCGGTTTCCACAATGCGTGGTTATCAGAAAGAAGTTATTTCCTACACAAGAGGATTTGGAAATCTGGTCTGCAGTTTTGGCGGTTATATCGAATGTCACAATGCAGAAGAAGTGATCGCGGCATATGATTATGATTCGGAGCATGATCTGATGAATCCGACCGGATCGGTATTCTGTGCACACGGAGCCGGATTTGTCGTTCCGTGGGATCAGGTTCCAGACTATATGCATCTGGAAGAACGCAGGATCGCAGATACGCAGTCAGTAGACGGGGAACAGGCATCTGATGATAAAAAGAGAAGCGAAAGTGGACAGGCAGACGGCAGCTGGATCAGTTCCGCAGAATACAAAAAGCGACAGGCAGATTACTGGAGGGGCGAAAAAGAGCTGGAAGAGATTTTTGCCCGCACGTACGGAGAAGTTAAAAGAAGGCTTCCGTCCGAGCAGGAATATCGCAGAGTACATATCACAGCTTCCGAGCCGGTCTATCGTCCTGCAAAACCGAAAAAAGCGGAAAAAGAATACCTTCTGGTGGACGGTTACAACATTATTTTCGCCTGGGAAGAGTTAAAAGAGCTGTCAAAGATCAACATTGACAGTGCGAGAGACCGCCTGAAAGATATTCTGTGCAATTATCAGGGGTATCGCAAGTGTACGCTGATCCTGGTATTTGATGCCTACCGTGTGAAAGGACACCGGGAGGAGATTACAAAATACCACAATATCCATGTGGTCTATACAAAAGAGGCAGAAACAGCCGATATGTTTATCGAAAAGACCGTCCATGCGATCGGCAGGAAATATCAGGTTACAGTAGCAACTTCCGACGGACTGGAACAGGTGATCATCATGGGACAGGGCGGAAAGAGGCTGTCCGCTGCCGGCCTCAAAGAAGAAGTTGATATGGCGGCAGCTCAGATGAAAGAACATCTGGAGGCGGCGAAGCCAAAAACAAAAACCTATCTTGGGGAATATTTTCCGGAAGATTCTGGAAAAGCAGAGTAAAATTTTTTGCCGGACAGAAGCCCGAAAAAATGAATATCATACAAAACATAGTATAAATGTCATATAGTGAGGTATCGAAAATGAAAATGGCAGAAGAGCTTCAAAGAGAGCTTTGCAGTATCAACCGTAAAAGTTATCCGGCGTACAAGGGGCTGAAAGGGGCATATCAGTTCCCGGATTACCAGCTTTTTATCGAGCATGTGCAGGGTGATCCATTCGCAGCACCGTCCGCACTGCGGATTTTTGTGCCGCACAGCAAGGCAAAATTTCCGGAAAGATATTATTGGGATAAGTGCAGCAAGGTTGCATTGCAGGATGCTTTGCTCCGACGTTTTGCGGAAATATCCGCAAAATTCTGTTACCAGGCAAAAGGCTCCGGTAAGAGCGGTGTGATCCAGGTCAGTCACTGCGGACAGGAAGTTCTGGAGCGAACTGCCTGTGAGATCAAAAAGGAAGGCATCCACATCCGCTTTTTTGTCGGTTTTCCGGCAAATGGACGAACGATCAATTCCGGCGAACTGGAAAAGATTCTGTTTGTGTATCTTCCGAAGTGCGTGGAAATGTCTCTGTATCACAGAAAAGTTCTGGAAAGAGAGACCGAGCAGGTGATCTGTTTAAAAGAGGATCAGAGGGTAATAAGGGAAGAATTAAAGAAAAGAGGTCTGATCGCATTTGTGGCAAATGGTTCGATTCTGCCAAGACAGAGCGGAAATTCTGATCTGCCGATGAAGGATGCCGTCCCGTTTCAGTCCCCAAAGAGCATGGAAATCACCATACAGCTTCGACATCGTGGTTCGATCACAGGTATGGGTATCAGAAAAGGGATCACGCTGATCGCCGGCGGCGGTTATCATGGAAAATCGACGCTGCTTGAGGCACTCGAAAAAGGCGTTTACGATCACATCGCCGGAGATGGAAGAGAATTTGTGATCACGGATGATACTGCCTGGAAACTTCGGGCGGAGGATGGCAGAAAGATTAAGGATGTCGATATTTCGCTGTTTATCAATCATCTTCCAAATGGAAGAAATACCAGAAGATTTTCTACTCTGGATGCCAGCGGCAGTACCTCACAGGCGGCAAATATTATAGAAGCGATCGAGGCGAAAAGCCAGGTTCTGCTGATTGATGAAGACACTTCCGCAACGAATTTTATGGTGCGTGATGAGCTGATGCAGCGTGTGATCCAGAAGGACAAGGAGCCGATCACGCCGTTTCTGGAGCGGGCGAGAGATCTCTACGAAAAGGCAGGCATCTCTACGATCCTGGTAGTCGGAAGCTGTGGTTCGTATTTTTATATCGCAGATCAGATCATTCAGATGGACAATTACTGTCCGGTGGATATTACAGAGAAAACCAGAAAACTGCTGAAAGAATATAAAAAACCGGACTGTAAGGCAGAAGGCTTTGTACTGCCGTCTGAAAAAAGAAATATATCCTTTGGAAGCTCTGTGGTACGAAGGAAAAATTACCGCGGAACCGGTATGGTAGAAGAACACGAAAAATTAAAAGTGATGGGAAGAGAAAGCCTGATGCTTGGCAAAGAACAGCTGGATCTTCGCTATCTGGAGCAGCTTGCGGACCGGGAGCAGACCCAGACACTGGGGTATCTTCTCAAATATGCAAAAGAGCAGTACAGCGGCAAAACAACAGATCTTACGGCACTGATGGAATCCCTGATCCGGAAACTGGAAAAAGAAGGGATCGGAAGTGTGAGCGGGCAGAAAGAAATTCCGGCCGGGATGGCAATGCCACGAAGACAGGAGATTTATGCGTGCTTTAATCGCTTCTGACCCTGGCCTTTGAAATTCAAAGATGCCATAAAACCACTCCTGTGCAAGCACATCGTGATTTCAGGCTTCTGACCCTGGCATCTTTGAATCGTTACAAAAATATTACAAATATTTACAATTTTACATATTTGTATCAAAATTGTTATGTACCATGTATGCGTCGGGGGGATCGGGAAGTGCAGTGCATGAAAAGATTGCCCATGACATTCTTGAAAGCATCTGTCAGAAGATGACAGGCGGAGAAAATGTGAAATGCTGAAGAGAAAGCGTGGGTGTTTTCCGTTCAGTTCGATGATAAAGGAGGTACAAAACGTATGAAACGCAGAAAATATTTACTTGCCTGCCTGCTTGCAGGTGTTACCATTGCCATGCCGGCAGGGCAGCTCAGTTTTGCAGCAGGAGCACAGAACGATATCAGCCTGATGGCAGAGTCCGAAAGCCAGAGCGAGACACAGTCTGAAAGCCAGAGTGAATCGGAAACACAGAGCGAGTCACAGTCCGAAAGTCAGAGTGAGTCGGAAACGCAGAGTGAGTCGCAGTCCGAGAGTCAGAGTGAATCGGAAACGCAGAGTGAGTCGCAGTCCGAGAGTGAAAAGGAATCTGAGACGGAGACACAGGACCCGAATGTTCCAGAAGGATACAAAGGCATTTACAAGGTCAGTGACCTGAGTCTGTTATCTTCCAAGCCGGACGGAAAGTATATGCTGATGGCGGATCTGGATCTGAACAGTGCAGAACAGGCAAGTATTTCTGTATTTCGCGGTACACTGGATGGAAACAACCATACGATCAAAGGGCTGAAACATGCACTGTTCCAGGTGCTTGAAGAGGGAACGGTGAGCAACCTGAATTTATCGAGTGTGCAGATCAGCGGCAGCGGCGATGCCGGTGCACTTGCAAATGTCATCGGAACCGGCAAAAAAAGTGCAGTTACGATCCAGAATATCACGATCACCGGAAGTGTTACAGGTACCGGGAATACCGGATCACTGGCGGGTGTTTTGAAGGGGACAGATATCGTGATCTCGAGGATCGCTAACAGTGCGACTGTAGCCGGAACGGCAAATGCCGGTGGCCTGATCGGACTTGTACAGGCAACAGATGACCAGGAAGGGGCGGCATCTGTGAAGCTGACAGAGAGCTATAACATCGGAGAGGTCAGTGCGGTAACAGCAGGAGGACTGATCGGTGCAGCAGAGATCCCAAATCTGGCAGCGGCAAGAAACATTGAGATCGCAAACTGCTACAACGCAGGCGTATTGGAAAAAGGGGCCAATATCGTAGCGAAGATCACAGCAGGGAACGGTCAGGTCGTGATCAACAAATGTGTCGGTATTCAGTTTTATTATTCTGTGGCATCCGGCATGGTCGGCACGTCCACAATGGCAGCAGGCAGCACACAGACATCCGGCTGCAGCATTTCAAACAGCTACTATTACAGCATGAATCCGGTCTATGCATTTGAAACAGGAAACTGCATTACCGGAACAGCAACGGCACTCAATGATGTGCAGATCAAGACACAGAGCTATTTCAAAGATTTTGATTTCGATGGCATCTGGGCTTTGAATGCAGCAGAAAACGGCGGTTATCCGTATCTGAAACAGACCACCATGCTGCCGGTCAGCTATGTGGCACCGACTGCCGGAACGGTTCTGATGGACAGCAAAACGGGCGGCAAGTATCTTGTAAGCACCAGAAGCAAAGCAGTTTCCTACGCGGGCGTGCTGGATGAGGAGATCACTTCCGTGAGCATCCCATCTCAGGTGGAGATCAACGGCATAACGTATAATGTAACGGCGATCGCAGAAGGGGCACTGAGAGGAAACACAAAGATCACCTATATATCCGTTCCGTACAGTGTGACGGAAGTTGGAAAATATGCATTTAAGGGATGTGCATCTCTTACAAAAGTAAGCACCCTCAAATATGTAAAGAATATTTATCAGGAAGCATTTGAAGGCTGCACAAGCCTGACAACGATCGGTGCGACCAATTATCGGATCACACTTCCGTCTGTTGAAATGATCGGTGTGCGGGCATTCCGCAGAGTATCACAGGTGCACAGAGTCTATATTTCTTCGAAAAATCTGACTACGATCAAAAGGGGGGCGTTCAGCGAATGCAGCGGTATAACGAAGTTTAATGTGGTTTCGACAAAACTGAACAGTATGGGAAAATATGCACTGTACAGAACCGGCAAGCTGAAGACGGTCATTTTCAAGACCGGGTATCTGACGAAGAGCAACGTGGGAAGCAAGGCATTTAGCGGAATCAAATCAACGGCAACCTTTACGGTTCCGGCAGGTTCCGTTCAGAATTATAAAGATTTATTTAAGAGCAAGGGAGCGGGGAGCAAATTTAAGGTTAAAAGTTTGTAAAAAAGATTGAGAAGCGTTAAGGGTATTTACAAAAAACTCATATAAAATAAAAAAACTTCTGAGATCCGGTATGGATTTCAGAAGTTTTTTAATACTTAGCTTATAACCTTTTCAGGCTTTTGCTGTGTCACGGAAGATCACATGGCTGTAATTTTTCAGGGCACTTTGCAGAACCAGTCCGATCACACCGCAGGAAAGTACTTCACCGATGCCGACTGTCAGCATCATAAACGGGATCGGCAGATTGACACCGTATCCGTAGTAAAGGACGAACGGTACGATCAGGGTGTTGGCAATGATCGGCGGCAGCGGAGCTAAGAATCTGCTCTTTTTACGCAGGGCATAAGTTCCGAGGGCTCCAAGCAGTGTGGCAATGCTGCCGAAAATAATATCAGCAGGGATTGCACCGCCGAACAGGTTGGCAATAATACATCCGACAAACAGTCCCGGAATCGCAGCCGGTGTGAAGAATGGCAGGATGGTCAGTGCTTCAGAAATACGAACCTGTACTTCACCGAAACTGAACGGTGCAAAGATGATCGTCAGCACGACATAGATCGCTGCGATCACAGCAGCCTGGGTTAAAAAGGTTACCTTGTTAGACTTTTTCATGATATTTTTCTCCTTTAGTTTTGTTTTATGAGTGGAAGGTCACGAACACTCAGCACATTTTACGGCGGTGACCGCCGGAAAGCCCGATAAGACCTTGTTTTTAAGGGCTTTGCAACGGCTCAAAGTATAACACAGTGCCGGAAAGATTGCAACAGAAAGCTGGAAAATCTATGCTGTGTCAGAATCTGGAAGCGTATTTCGACACTTCCCTGAAAGTGTATAAAAATTTGGCATTTTTGGGGGAATGTATACCAGATTTGCTAGACAAAAAGGGAAAAGTAAGATAAACTAAAATTTGTGGTAAATGCTCTTTTGCATTTACAAAGAGGTAAAAAAGAAATCATGTATCAGAAAAGGCGAAGATGGAGTATGAGGAGGAAAAATGAAGTTTGAAAAAGAAGTGATGCAGAATCTTGCTATGATCACACAGCTTGGGATTTCTATGCTGGCTCCGATCATTCTCTGCGTATTCGCAGGCCACTGGCTGGATGAGCACTTCGGGTTTCACAGCGTGATCGTGCTGCTTCTCTTTGGTATCGCAGCAGGTGTACGCAACTGTTATCTGATCTTAAAACAGCTTATTCCGAAAAAAGGAGAAAAGAAACATGGAAGATAAGGTATTGAAAAGTCTGATTTCCGGTATCCTATTATGTGGAATACTGTTTCAGGCAGTCTTTGTGTGGTTTTCTGATGCAAAGGTCTTTTTTTCACTGGGGCTGTGGATCGGAGTCGGCGTTGCCGTTTTTATGGCATGGCACATCAGGTACAGTTTAGAAGATGCACTTGATATGTCAGAGGGCGATGCTCCGAAACATATGTACCGTATGTATGGCATCCGTATGGCAGTCGTGCTGGTTGTATTTTTTATTACTGCCTATTTTGAGATCGGCAGTATGATCGGCGTTCTGCTTGGAGTGATGACTCTGAAAGTCGGAGCATATATGCAGCCTTTGCTTCAGAAAATAAAAAAGAAAAGAAGGTGAATGAGTGAGAGCAGGTTTTTTGCTGGCGGCAAGTGGTGACGTGGATTTTATGATCCATGGACTGTTCAAGTACAGGTTATTCGGACAGGAATTCTGGATCACGACCACGCATGTCAGCATACTCGTGGTGATGCTGGTACTGTTTGTGTTTGCACTTGCGGCAAACCGGGCGATGCGTCATGCACAGGAAGTGCCGGGATTTTTCCAGAACATCGTTGAGATGATCGTGGAAATGCTGGACGATATGGTAGAGAAGAGTATGGGAAGTTATGCGAAGAAATATCGCAACTACATCGGATCGATCTTTATCTTTATTTTTGTCAGCAATATCTCAGGTCTGTTTGGGCTTCGGCCTCCGACAGCAGACTATGGCGTGACACTTCCACTGGGAATTATCACATTTTGTATCATACAGTACAACAATGTGAAGTATAACAAGTTCGGTGCATTTACCGATCTGTTTAAGCCGATCCCGATTCTCTTCCCGATCAACCTGATCGGAGAGATCGCAGTGCCGTTTTCTCTGTCACTGCGTCTGTTCGGAAATGTGCTTTCCGGAACGGTTATGATGTCACTGATCTACTCACTGCTTTCGAAATTTGCAGTGGGCTGGCCGGGATTTCTTCATATTTACTTTGATCTTTTCTCCGGTGCAATACAGACCTATGTATTCTGTATGCTGACAATGGTATTTACTTCACAGAAAATGCCGCAGGAAAATTAAAAGATGTCAAAGCCCCGGAAGCGGATCCGTTCGCAGCAGGTGGGCGGCATCATCTGGCAACATCAAGAAATCGTAACTGTGAAGGTAATGAACAGTTACAAATCATACTTTAATATTAGGAGGTACATCTCATGGATGGAATTACAGGTAAGGCACTGGTATTAGCATGCTCTGCAATTGGTGCAGGTCTTGCAATGATCGCAGGTATTGGTCCTGGTGTAGGTCAGGGTATCGCAGCCGGATATGGTGCAAGTGCAGTAGGAAGAAACCCGGGAGCAAAAGGTGATATTATGTCAACCATGCTTTTAGGTCAGGCAGTTGCCGAGACAACAGGTCTTTATGGTCTTGCTATCGCATTTATCCTGCTGTTCGCAAACCCGCTGATCGGCAAGCTGTAAAAAGGGGGCAAAACGTTGGAACGACTGTTTAATCTGGATCCTCAGCTGATTCACGACGCCGTTCTGCTGGCACTTGCAGTATTTGTCATGTTTACGTTTCTGTCCTATCTGCTGTTTAATCCGGCAAGAGATTTCCTGAAAAAGAGACAGGATAAGATCAAAAACGATCTGGATACCGCCGCAGCAGATAAAGCAGATGCACGTAAACTCAAAGAAGATTACAATGCGAAAATTCAGAATATCAATGCAGAGGCAGAAGAAATCCTTTCACAGGCAAGACAGAAAGCTCTGGATAACGAAGCGAAGATCATTGCCGAAGCAAAAGAAGAAGCTGCAAGAATTCTTTCAAGAGCAAATGCCCAGGTTGAACTGGAGCGTAAAGCTGCTGCAGATGATATGAAGAAAGAAATGATCGCACTTGCATCTTTGATGGCAGAAAAGGCAGTAGCCGGTGCGGTTGATGCAAAAGTTCAGGATACGATGGTAGAGAGTACACTGAAAGAAATAGGGGAGGACACATGGCGAAAGTAGCGGCGAAGGTATACGGTGACGCGCTGTTCGAGCTGGCGGTGGAAGAGAACCGCTGTGACCAGTTTCTGGAAGAGATTTGTGCCGTAGAGAACGCACTTGACCAGAATCCCCAGGCAGAGACGCTGCTCTGCCATCCGGGTATCGGCAGCGAGGAAAAGCAGGATTTTATCGAAAAATGTTTCAAGGGAAACGTCTCAGACGATATGACAGGATTTTTACAGATTCTTGTGAAGAAGGGACGCTTTTCCGAGAGAAATGCCATATTTGCATATTTTACAGCTAAAGTGAAAGAATACAAAAAAATTGGTGTGGCTCTGGTGACATCTCCATTTGAGCTTACCGCAGAACAGAAGACTAAGATCGAAAAGAGACTTCTGGATACTACGGACTACAAAAAGATGGAGATCACATACCGCGAGGATAAGACGCTGATCGGCGGTCTGGTGATCCGGATCGGAGACCGTGTCATTGACACCAGTATAAAGAGCAGGCTGGAAGAGCTGAGGCTGCAGCTCATGGGAATTTCCCTCGAAGCCTGAGAGAAGAAAACAGCATGAAAGAAGGTGCAAAGACCTTATGAATTTGAAACCTGAGGAAATAAGCTCAGTGATAAAAGAAGAGATCAAAAGATATTCTTCCCATATGTCCGTTGCAGAAGTGGGCACGGTTATTCAGGTTGCAGATGGTATCGCACGTATCCACGGTCTTGAGAAGGCGATGCAGGGTGAGCTTCTGGAGTTTCCGCATGGTGTGCGGGGCATGGTGCTCAACCTGGAGGAGGATAACGTAGGTGCCGTACTGCTCGGTGATGCAACGAATATCGAAGAGGGCGATATCGTAAAGACTACCGGCACCGTTGTGGAAGTTCCGGTAGGCGATGAGATGATCGGCAGGGTTGTCAATGCCCTTGGACAGCCGATCGATGGCAAAGGTCCGATCTCAAGCAGGAAATTCCGTAAGATCGAAAGAGTAGCTTCCGGAGTTATCGACCGAAAGAGCGTAGATACCCCGCTTCAGACAGGTATCAAGGCAATTGACTCCATGGTGCCGATCGGAAGAGGACAGCGTGAGCTGATCATCGGAGACCGTCAGACCGGTAAGACAGCGATCGCGATTGACACGATCATCAACCAGAAGGGCCAGAATGTAAAATGTATTTATGTAGCGATCGGTCAGAAAGCATCGACCGTTGCCAATATCGTAAAGACACTGGAAGAAAACGGAGCCATGGATTATACAACCGTTGTAGCATCCACTTCCAGTGAACTTGCTCCGCTGCAGTATATCGCACCGTATTCCGGATGTGCGATCGGAGAAGAATGGATGGAGAATGGAGAGGACGTACTGATCATTTACGATGATCTGTCCAAACATGCGACAGCTTACCGTACACTTTCCTTACTTCTGCGTCGTCCACCAGGCCGTGAAGCTTATCCGGGAGACGTTTTCTATCTGCATTCCAGACTTCTGGAGCGTGCGGCGAGACTTTCCGATGAACTTGGCGGAGGATCTCTGACGGCACTGCCGATCATCGAGACACAGGCAGGTGACGTTTCCGCTTATATTCCGACGAACGTTATTTCCATCACAGACGGTCAGATCTATCTGGAGACAGAGATGTTCAATGCCGGATTCCGCCCGGCGGTAAATGCCGGACTTTCTGTATCACGAGTTGGAGGTTCCGCTCAGATCAAGGCAATGAAAAAGATCGCTGCTCCGATCCGAGTAGAGCTGGCACAGTTCCGTGAGCTGGCATCTTTTGCACAGTTTGGTTCCGAACTGGATGCCGATACCAAAGAAAAGCTGGCACAGGGCGAGCGTATCCGTGAAGTCCTCAAACAGCCGCAGTATGCACCGGTTCCGGTAGAATATCAGGTTATCATCCTGTATGCGGCTACCAGAAAACATCTGCTGGATATTCCGACAGAAAAAGTTCTGGAGTTTGAAGAAGCACTGTTTGAATATATCAAGACCAAATATCCGGAGATTCCGGAGAGCATCAAAGAGACCAGGGTACTTTCCGACGAAGCAGAGCAGAAACTGATCCAGGCGATCGGTGAGTGCAAAGCAAAATTTTCTGCAGCTGAATAAAGCAGCATGATGACGGAAAAGAAAGCAGGAGGATGATACCATGGCTTCAATGAGAGATATTCAGAGGCGCAGAAACAGTATCGCCAGCACACAGCAGATCACAAAAGCCATGAAGCTGGTTTCCACCGTAAAGCTTCAGAGGACGAGGGAAAAAGCGGAAGAATGCAAACCGTATTTTAACCATATGTATGCCACGGTGACCAGTATGCTTGCACGTACCGGCATTGTGGAACACCCGTATCTGAAAAGCGGAAAATCGGGGAAAAAGGGTGTGATCGTCATCTCATCCAACAGAGGACTGGCAGGCGGTTACAACTCCAACATCGTGAAAATGCTCACGCAGGGCGAACTGGAAGGAAAAGAGCTTCTGATCTATAACATCGGCCGAAAAGGGCATGAAGCACTGGAACGAAAAGGCTATGAGATCGCAGAAGATTACAGCGAGGTGATCAATGCCCCTCTGTATTCGGATGCGGTGGAGATCAGCCAGAGAGTCCTGAAAGATTTCGAGGAAGAGAAGATCGGAGAGATTTATCTTGTCTATACCAGCTTCAAAAACACGGTGGTACATGAGCCGAAACTTTTAAAGCTGCTTCCGGTGGAATTCAGTGACAAAGAGCTGTCCGATGCAGAGCGGAATACGCCGATGAACTACAAGCCGGGCGAGGAAGAAGCCCTGGATATGATTATACCAAAATATATCGCAAGTCTTCTGTACGGAGCGTTAAACGAGGCGGCAGCCAGCGAAAACGGTGCACGTATGCAGGCAATGGATGCAGCTACGAGCAATGCAGAGGACATGATGGAAAGCCTGGAACTGCAGTACAACCGTGCAAGACAGGGCTCGATCACGCAGGAGCTGACCGAGATTATTGCAGGAGCCGAGGCTGTTGAATAGAAACGTCTGCCGCAGCATATGCGGCATTACTAGGAGGAAACATGGCAGAACAAATTCAAGGAAAGATCACGCAGATCATTGGTGCGGTCCTGGATATTAAATTTCCGGAAGGCAAGCTGCCAAAGATCTACGACGCGATCCATATCGCAGCTCCGGACGGCGGTGTGCTGACGGCAGAAGTTGCACAGCACTTAGGTGACGATACGGTGCGATGCATTGCGATGGGACCGACCGATGGGCTGGTTCGTGGTGCCGAAGCGATCGCAACCGGTGCACCGATTACCGTTCCGGTCGGAGAAAAGACACTTGGACGTATCTTCAATGTAACCGGAGATGCGATTGATAAAAAGCCGGCACCGGAAGGCGTCGAATATTTACCGATCCACAGAAAAGCACCTTCTTTTGAAGAACAGTCCACATCTACCGAGATCCTGGAGACCGGTATCAAGGTAGTCGATCTGCTTTGCCCGTATCAGAAAGGCGGTAAGACCGGTCTGTTCGGAGGAGCAGGTGTAGGAAAGACCGTTCTGATTCAGGAGCTGATCCACAATATCGCAACCGAGCACGGTGGATATTCCGTATTTACCGGAGTTGGTGAGCGTACACGAGAAGGAAATGACCTCTATCACGAGATGGAGGAATCCGGAGTTATCAATAAGACCACCATGGTGTTCGGTCAGATGAACGAGCCGCCTGGAGCACGTATGCGTGTCGGTCTTACCGGACTTACGATGGCAGAATATTTCCGTGACCAGGCAGGAAAAGATGTCCTGCTGTTCATCGACAATATTTTCCGTTTTACGCAGGCAGGTTCCGAGGTTTCCGCCCTGCTTGGACGTATGCCGTCCGCAGTAGGATACCAGCCGACACTGCAGACCGAGATGGGTGCTCTTCAGGAGCGTATCACTTCCACAAAGAGCGGTTCCATCACATCCGTACAGGCCGTTTATGTGCCGGCGGATGACCTGACAGACCCGGCACCGGCTACGACATTCGCACATCTGGATGCTACGACTGTACTTTCCCGTTCCATCGTAGAGCTGGGAATTTATCCGGCAGTTGATCCGCTGGAGTCCACATCCCGTATTCTGGACCCGCGTATCGTAGGCGAGGAACACTATAAAACGGCACGAGGCGTGCAGGAGATCCTGCAGAAATACAAAGAACTTCAGGATATCATCGCCATCCTTGGTATGGACGAGCTTTCCGAGGACGACAAGCTGGTCGTGAGCCGTGCAAGAAAAGTACAAAGATTCCTGTCACAGCCGTTCTTTGTGGCAACACAGTTTACCGGTCTGGACGGACGTTATGTGCCGCTCTCTGAGACCATCCGCGGATTCCGCGAGATTCTCGAAGGCAAGCACGATGATGTTCCGGAAAGCTACTTCCTGAACGCAGGCTCGATCGATGATGTCACAGCCCGCATGAAATAGGGAGGTGTAAAATGGCAGCAGACAATCTTTTTGATCTGAAGATCATTACACCGGATCGTGTATTTTACAGTGGAAAAGCCAGTTTTCTGGAGCTGAATACCGTAGAAGGCGGGATTGGTATCTATAAGAACCATATTCCGATGACAACCGTTCTGGAGCCGGGGATCGCCACGATCACCGAAGAAGGCGGAAATAAAAAGGAAGCAGCACTGCACACCGGATTTATGGAAATCTTAGGTGACAGGATCACGATCCTTGCAGAGATTGCCGAGTGGCCGGATGAGATTGACCGCAACCGGGCACAGGAAGCAAAGATCCGTGCAGAACGCAGACTGCAGAATGATAAGTCCAACGTCAATATTACGCGGGCAGAGCTGGCACTGCACAAGGCACTGGTTCGTATCGAACTGGCAGACCATGTAACAAAATAATAACAACAATAAGAAAACCGGCAGGATATGTTTATATCCGGGCCGGTTTTCTGCTGCCTGAAGTTTTCAGTACTTAACTTGAGATGAAAATGTTCTGCAAAAGCAAACGAAAAGAGTTTTTCTGTATATTCTTCCAGAGACGGGAAATAATGAAAACAGACGAAACTAAATTCGGGAAACAATGGAGGGATATAGGATGCAAAGATGGCTGAAACGGGCAGGACTGATTCTGTTTTTTGGCCTGTGGGCAGCGGCAGGACTGCAGATCTGGGCAAAGAAACAGGAAAGCAGAGAGATGGAGGCAGTGGCAGCGTTCTCGAATATTGGAACAGACAACCGCAGCGGTATCGTGCAGTACTATGGAAAGCTGAAAAAAGAGAAGCAGGTGCAGATGCTGGAACGCCGGGAAGAATACCTGCGGCAGATCGCAGCCTCACTTGGTATTTCCAGTCAGATTCTGGTCTATCGTACCTACGGAGAGGACAGTCAGAGTGTCGTACTGCAAAAAGAAGGGGCAAACGCCGATACTGTGCTGCGTCTTGTCACCTGGAGAGAAAAAGGGGCGATCACCGGACAGAGCCTGTATGCAAACGTGACTATTCCCGGCGGCGGATTTGAAGAGGCACAGACCTTAAGAACGAAAATGCAGAACGTTCTGGATGAAACGATGGAAAGCAAACGAAGCAGTGTGGCAGTGCAAGGGTTTTATCTCGGAAATCTGTCAGAAGAGAAAAAAGAAGCGATCGCAGAACAGCTGCTGGAAGATATGCATGCCAGAACCGTGATCAAAAACCAGGATGGGAATCTGTATACGGTTTATGCCTACAGTCCCTGTTTTTCGGAGAGTGTAAGGCAGGGGACAACCCGGGTAAATCTGGCACTGACCATGTATTACAACAGCAGGACGCAGCAGACAGAAATATGCGCGGCAGTTCCGGTAATTGGGGTGAGCGGGGAAAGTGCTTGATTATTTGCAGAAGATTGCGTATGATAAAGCGTATAGTATCTTCTGACAACTGCAGCATGCATTGTCAGGCAAATAAAAATGCAGGAATCATGCGTGATCTTTGTGCTTTGCAGGCTGGGGATTACGAAGATGGGAGAGATTATGTATACAGACGGAATCATATTTGATGTGGATGGAACACTCTGGGACAGCACGCCGATCGTGGCTGAGGCCTGGACACAGGCAGTTCTGGAATGTGGTATCAAAGACCGCATCGTAACAGCGGGAGAATTAAAACAGTTATTTGGAAAGACCATGTCCGTGATCGCAGCATCCCTTTTTCCGGAGGCTTCAAAAGAAGTGCAGGAAACCATTCTGGAAAAATGCTGCGTTTATGAAGAAGAGGCACTGGAAGAAAATCAACAGGATATCTGCTATCCGGATGTCCGGGAAGTCATAAAACAGCTTGCAAAAATATATGATCTTTATATTGTCAGCAACTGTCAGTGCGGCTACATTGAACAGTTCTTAAGAAAGACACAGCTGGAGGCGTACATAAAAGATATCGAGTGTTTCGGAAATACCGGAAAGAACAAAGGTGAAAATATCCGCCTTCTGGTGAAAAGAAATAGCCTGAAAGCACCAGTTTATATCGGAGATACAAAAGGGGACTGCGACGCCTCCAAAGAAGCAGGCGTGCCGTTTATCTTTGCTTCTTATGGATTTGGAAACGTTATAGAATATGCAGCAAAGATCGGGGAAATGAAAGATCTGCTGCCGCTGTTTTCAGGGCAGTAACACCGCATGGATCGCATGTGCGTTCGACTGAAAGCCATAACTTGACTATATGAGCTATATATGCTACCATATGTATAACAAATGTGCTGCAAAGAGAACAAGTGCTTTGCAGCATTTGTCTTAGTCGGAATATACGCTCCGACTCGAATTTTACTGTATATCGAAGGATATTCCTTTGGTAAGACAACAAAAGAGGGTGGCTTTATGGTTATAAAAATTGATTTTCAGAGCGAAGAAGCGTTGTATATGCAGCTGCGGAATCAGATCATTCTCGGGATCGCAACTTCTGTGATCCAGGAGGGAGATTCCCTGCCGTCCGTCCGGCAGCTGGCGGGCGATATCGGCATCAACATGCACACGGTCAACAAGGCATATTCTCTGCTGCGTCAGGAAGGATTTCTGACAATAGACCGGAGAAAGGGAGCCGTGATCGCACTGGATGTTGATAAAATGGAAGCAATAAATGAAATTAAGAAAAATCTCAGAGTTATTCTGGCAAAAGCACACTGCAAAAATATTTCAGCAGACGAAGTGCATGAGCTGGTTGATGAGATTTTCTCAGAATACGAGCCGTTATGATCAAATGATGTTGAGGTCCTAAGTTCAAATGTCTTATCTTGCAAGCAAGAACGACCTTTTGACCCTGACATCATCAAGTCTGTAAAAAGAAAGACAGGAGGCGATAAGATTGCGTGAGCGTTTTACAGAAAATGCAGAAAAAGTATTAAAGCTGGCAAAAAAGGCAGCCCAAAATAATGGAAATGGATACATAGGATCCGAGCATCTGCTGCTTGGACTTTTAGAAGAAGGCGAAGGCACGGCGGCGATCCTTTTAAAAGAGTCCGGTGCAGACACCGTCAAGATTCGCACTTTAGTTGCAAATCTGATCACATCAGAGGGAGATACCCTGACAGAAGAGACCGACTATACGCCAAGGACCGAAATCATTCTTGAGAATGCCGTGCATGAGGCGGATTTCTTCCATATGGAAAAAGTGGGGACGGAGCATCTGCTTCTGGCACTTTTAAAAGATACGGAATGCGTGGCAACCAGACTGCTGCACACGATGGAGATCGATATCCGCAAACTTTACCTCAGCGTTCTTAGTGCGATGGGGATTGAGGAGTCCATGTACAAAGAGCTGGCACAGAAAGAAAAGGCAAGAAGGGACGGCGGTGCGACTCCGGTGCTGGATCAGTACAGCCGTGATCTGACAGAGATGGCAGCAGAGGGCGAGCTGGACCCGATCGTCGGCCGTGACGCAGAGATCGAGCGTATTTTGCAGATTTTAAGCCGCAGGACGAAGAACAATCCGTGCCTGATCGGTGAGCCGGGTGTCGGCAAGACGGCGATCGCAGAAGGGCTGGCACAGCGGATCGTGCTCGGAGCCGTTCCACCGATGCTTCAGAACAAACGCGTGGTCACACTGGATATGGCGAGCATGGTTGCCGGTTCCAAATACCGCGGCGAGTTTGAGGAACGCATCAAAAAAGTGATCCAGGAAGTGACGGACAGCCGCGATGTGCTGCTGTTTATCGATGAGCTGCACACGATCATCGGGGCAGGCGGAGCAGAAGGAGCCATGGATGCCTCCAATATTTTAAAACCGTCCCTTTCCAGAGGAGAGATCCAGCTGATCGGTGCCACCACGATCGAGGAGTACCGAAAATACATCGAAAAAGATCCGGCACTGGAGCGACGTTTCCAGCCGGTTATGGTAGAAGAGCCGAGCGAGGAGGAGACGCTTGAAATCTTAAAAGGAATCCGTCCATACTATGAGGAACACCATGGTGTTCGGATCTCCGACGAAGCCCTGGATGCAGCAGTGAAACTTTCCAGACGTTATGTCAACGACCGTTTCCTTCCGGATAAGGCGATCGATCTGATGGATGAAGCAGCATCAAGAAAGCAGCTCAAAGGATATCAGGCACCGAAGCAGCTTGAAAAGCTTCAGCAGAGACTGGAGCAGATTTTAAAAGAAAAAGAAGAGAGCATCGTTCTCGGAGATTTTGAAGAGGCTTCTAATCTTGGACAGGAACAGATCAGAGTAGAAGAAGAGCTAAAAAAAGAACAGAAAAAGATGGATCGCAAACGTTCCGGCAAGAAACTGACAGTTGGCGAAGAAGATGTAGCAGATGTGGTAGCCGTATGGACGAAAATACCGGTCAGCCGCCTGACAGAAAAAGAATCCGGTCGCCTCTTAAAGCTTGAATCTACACTGCATAAACGAGTTGTAGGTCAGGATGAGGCCGTAACTGCTGTTGCCAAAGCCATCAAACGAGGCCGTGTCGGACTGAAAGATCCGAAACGTCCAATCGGTTCTTTCCTGTTCCTTGGTCCGACCGGTGTCGGCAAGACCGAGCTTTCCAAAGCACTGGCAGAGACCGTTTTCGGAAGTGAAGACGCCATGATCCGCGTTGATATGTCTGAATACATGGAAAAACATAGTGTTTCAAAACTGGTAGGTTCCCCTCCTGGATATGTGGGATATGAAGAAGGTGGACAGCTTTCTGAGAAAGTCCGCAGAAATCCATATTCCGTGATCCTGTTTGACGAGATTGAAAAAGCACACCCGGATGTATTTAACATTTTGCTTCAGGTGCTGGACGACGGACACATCACCGATTCTCAGGGCAGACAGGTGGATTTCAAGAATACGATCCTCATCATGACCTCCAATGCCGGAGCACAGTCGATCATTTCCCCGAAAAAGCTGGGATTTGCATCGGTGGACGATGAGAAGCACAACTATGAATATATGAAAGGCAGTGTGATGGAAGAGGTACGCCGGATGTTCAAACCGGAGTTCTTAAACCGTATCGATGAGACGATCGTCTTCCATGCACTGAACCGTGAGAATATCACCAGGATCGCAGAGATCCTGCTGGAGCAGTTCGCAAAACGCTGCAAAGAGCAGATGGATATCACACTGAAGATATCAAGTGCTGCAAAAGAACTGATCGCAAAAGCAGGCTTTGATGAAAAATACGGTGCAAGACCGCTGAAACGTGCGATCCAGACGAAAGTAGAAGATGCACTGGCACAGGAGATCCTGGAGGGCAAGGTAAAAGCAGGGGATAAAGTACTGCTTGGCGTTTCTAAAGAAGAAATTAAATTTTCTGTGAAAAGTGAAAAAGCTCTGGATAAGTAAGTTCGATTATGGTAAAATAAGACAAAAGTCGAGGAGAAATCCCATAACTGTTGAACACTTTCACATGCGTTTGATTTGAATATCAGTAAATCCAGTCAGAATCATACATTGAGTTTTCGTGCATTTGACTTGAAAGAAAGCTGGTTTGACAGCGGGATAAAGCGACAAAAGAGAATACCAGGAGGGCATAGATATGTCAGTAGTAAGTGAATTGATACGCACAGAAGCAGATGGAACGATCAGTTTCGGTAATTATGAGCTGCCGGCCAAATCCAAAAAATCCGATTTTGAGCATGACGGCGATCTGTATAAAGTAAAAACTTTCAAGGAGATCACAAAGCTTGAGAGAAATGGCATGTTTGTTTACGAATCTGTACCGGGAACCGCAGTCAGCCATTTGAAAGCGACCGAGAATGGTATGAGCTTTACCGTAGAGTGCCCGACCGATGCACAGATTACCGTAGAGCTGGAAGAGGAGACAAGCTATCAGGTATTTGTCGATGATAAGGAAGTTGGCGAGATGAAGACAAACCTCGGCGGCAAACTGGTACTGAGCGTAGAGCTTGACAGCACAGAAAGTGCGGCAGTTCGCATCGAAAAAATGTAATAATCTGATTCTGACAGCAAGTGTTTTGAATTATGAAGAACCATTATAAAAATTGAGAATCTTCTCAGCATAAGAAAAGGGGGAGCGTCGGGACGGACGTTCCCTTTTTGCTGTGATGACGAGAAAAACAAAACAGAAATATCTGCCGGAAAGAATCGGCAGTGTTCTTTAAAGGAGGGAACATGGCAAAAAAATCAACAATTTTTTTCTGTCAGAACTGCGGTTATGAGTCTGCAAAATGGCTGGGACAGTGTCCGGCCTGCAAAGAGTGGAATACACTGGTCGAGGAGACCGTCGTGACCGGGAAGGCGGGAAAAAGCAGTAAAAAAACAGAGAGCCTGGCGGCTAGGATACATGAGGCACAGCCGGTGAAATTATCCGGAATCAAGACAGAGAGCGAGATACGCACAGCGACCGGATTTGAAGAGCTGGATCGTGTGCTTGGCGGAGGCATTGTTGCCGGATCGCTGGTTCTGGTCGGCGGTGATCCGGGTATCGGAAAATCAACCATTCTTTTGCAGGTCTGCAAAAATCTCACAGAAAAAGGCAAAAAAGTATTGTATATATCGGGTGAAGAATCGCTTCAGCAGATTAAACTGCGAGCGTCCAGAATCGGAAGTTTCGGAGAGGAAATGCTGTTGCTCTGTGAGACCAGCCTTGAGACGATCCAGGGGGTGATCGAGCGTGTGCAGCCGGAAATTGTAGTGATCGATTCGATCCAGACGATGTATCAGGAAGACGTTTCCTCCGCACCGGGAAGTGTATCGCAGGTAAGAGAAGCTACTTCTGTATTTATGCAGATCGCAAAACGTATGGGAATCTCCATTTTTATTGTCGGACATGTGACAAAAGAAGGAGTTGTCGCAGGACCGAGAGTTCTGGAGCATATGGTTGATACCGTGCTGTATTTCGAGGGTGACCGCCATGCAGCCTACCGCATCCTTCGCGGCGTCAAGAACCGATTCGGCTCCACCAACGAGATCGGTGTTTTTGAGATGTGCCAGAGCGGATTAAAAGAAGTCAAAAATCCATCGGAATATATGTTAAGCGGCAAGCCGCAGGGAGCATCCGGGTCGATCGTTTCCTGTTCCATGGAAGGCACAAGGCCGATTCTTGTGGAAGTTCAGGCACTTGTGTGCCGCAGCAACCTTGCGATGCCAAGAAGGACGGCAGCCGGCACCGACTACAACCGAGTCGGACTTCTGATGGCTGTGATCGAAAAACGCATCGGTATGCATTTATCAACCTGTGATGCCTATGTCAACATTGCGGGAGGCATCCGCATGAACGAGCCGGCGATCGACCTGGCGATCGTGCTTGCACTGATCTCCAGCTACAAAGACATTGCGATTGACGAAAAAACACTGGCATTTGGAGAAGTTGGTTTGAGCGGCGAGATCCGTGCCGTCAGCATGGCACAACAGAGAGTGGCAGAGGCCAGGAAACTAGGGTTTGAGACGATCATTCTGCCGGCAGTTTCCGTGCCTTCAATTGGGAAAGTGGAAGGGATTCGCCTGCTTCCGGCAGCAAATTTAAGGGAAGCATTGAAATATCTGTAAAAGTTACAGCGGGGGTGAAAGTATTTTGTATAAAATTATGCTGGTAGATGATGAGGCAGAAGTAAGAGAGAGCATTTTGCTTCAGATTTCGAAGAGCAGTTGCATCAGCAGGAAATGTAGCATCTGCAACGCAGAGTACAGAAACTACTCGATTTCTCTTACGGAGAAGCAACGAAAGAAGATGGGCATTAAGAAAACTCATATATAAAATAGAACGCCATGATGATTCGAAAACAATCCCCGTCAAAGTGATTTGTTTTCGGATTCGTCATGGCTGTATTATTTTGCACACCATGTTTTACAATGCGGTTCGTCTGCACATTGCCAAAAGCTCCTGGCCTGATGGAGACTCTGAGGCGGAAGATTATTAAAAAAATATCTGTCTGATTTGGATTGACAAAAATCGCTTATTCAAGTATAATAATCACAAAATAGTTTTAAATCTAATTCTATCTGACTTTCATTGCCGTTCGGCAGGAAAATCCAAAAAACTTTATACCTGCACAGAGCGGCTGAAAATACAAAAGTGATATCTTAAGAAAACTTTTTGACAACCGATATTTGCAAATTGCTTCTTAGCCAAAGAGTTTCACAATCCCGGTATCCAAGGCTGTTTTGTAGCAGGGAAATGTCAGCAAAGCTGACCAGAAGCGTGCACCGGGTCTCACGTATATTTAGCCTGGATTCATACAAAAAGCAAAGGAGCAGCCTATGGGACAAAAAGATATTACAGAGAAACTACTGGAAGATTATAATGATGTATTTGCAGATATCATAAACGGACTGATTTTTAAAGGAGAACAGCGGATTCTGCCGGAATCTCTGGAAAATGCAAAAGTCCACTCTCAATATAAAGCAGAAGATGGAAAGGTCCATGAACTGGAGAGGGATGTCATAAAATACTGGAAAGAGAAAAAAGTTGAACTGGCGATCTGCGGGATCGAAAACCAGAGCAATGTGAAAAAATATATGCCGTTCCGTATTATCGGATATGATGGTGCTGCATATCGCAGCCAGCTATTGGAGAACAGAAAAGAGATCCTGCCGGTCATGACAATTGTATTGTACTTCGGTACGGATCATCACTGGTATGGCAAAAAGAATATCAAAGGGTTGATGAAAATCCCGGAAGGACTGGAAGAGTACATCAATGATTATGAAATGAAAGTATTTGAGATCGCATGGCTTACAGAAGAGGAGATCAGCCGTTTCCACAGTGATTTTAAAGTCGTGGCAAATTTCTTTGTTCAAAAAAGAAAGCATAAGGATTATATCCCGGATGATCCAACGGAAATCAGGCATATAGATGAAGTACTGAAATTGCTCCGGGTAATGACCGGGGATGAACGCTACCAGGCAATATTTCAGAAAGAGAGAGGAGTGCATAGTATGTGTGATGTGGCGGAAAGACTCGAAAAAATGGGAATGGAAAAGGGAATGGAACAGGGAGTGAAACAAGGAAGAAAGTTAGGCAGAAATGAGGGAATCCACGAAGAAAAAATCCGTGTATACAAAAAACTTCTTGAAAAAGGATTTTCGAAACAAGAAGCACAGGAGATAACTGAATTGCCGCAATTTCTGGAAAATTGACCGAGCCTTTTAAAGCGAGAGATGCTTCTTGTCCGAAGGGCAAGAAGATGGGGCTTAGAAAAACCTATATGTAAAACAGAATGCCATGATGAAGCGAAAACAATCTTAAAATGTGCGACATTTCAATTCTTTACACCTGCCTGGAAAGCAACGATTTTGACTTCTGAAATGCCGGATTCAACTCCAGTCCCATACTCAGCTTTTCGCAATTTTCGTTCTTCCAAATGTGAATAAGATAATATAGATGGCATGATGTCAAGAAGTTACAATATCACATTATTTTCGTCTGCAAATATAGGAAGAAATTACTGGTTTCGAGGCAGATATCAGATGATATAAAGCAGTTTTCATATGAGATATGCCAAAGACACAGTGTTATTATCAGATATATGGAAACAGATAAAGACCATATTCATTACATGATAGAGACAGAACCGACAATGTCTATTAGTAAGATTGTAAACCTGATGAAGAGCTATACAACATACCATATATGAAAAAGTTATCCCCAATATTTACGAAAACAATTTTGGAAAGAACATACCTTTTGGACAGATGGATATTTTGCCTGTAGTGTAGGAAATGTATCGGAAGAAATGCTGAAAAGATATATAGGAAATCAAGGTTGAGAAAGAAGGTGACAGTGGATGTTAAAGGCATATAAATATAGAATATATCCAAATAATGAGCAGAAAATACAGATTGCAAAAACATTTGGCTGTTGCCGTTTTGTATATAATCAGACACTGGCATACCGGAAAGAAGTATATGAGAAAGAGAAAAAATCAGTTAGTAAAACCGACTGTAACAATTATTGCAATAGACAATTAAAGAAAGAGTATGAATGGCTGAAAGAAGTGGATAAATTTGCTCTGACAAATGCGATTTACAACATGGATGCTGCATACCAGAAGTTTTTCAAGGAACACGCAGGTTATCCGAAGTTTAAGAGTAAACACGATAATCATAAGTCATATACAACAAATTTTACGAATGGCAATATAACAGTAGATTTCGGGTGCAATAGAGTAAAACTGCCTAAATTAAAAGGAATAAAAGCAAAACTGCATAGAAATTTTATCGGACAGATAAAATCGGCAACGATATCACAAGTTCCGAGTGGAAAATATTATGTATCAATTTTAGTGGAAACAGAACACGTGGAACTGCCACATATAAATCAAAATACAGGAATAGATTTAGGTATTAAGGAGTTATGTATTACTTCTGCTGGAAAGAAATACGAAAATCCAAAAATCATCAGAAAATACGAAAAGAAACTGGTGAAACTGCAAAGGCAGTTAGCCCATAAAGAGAAAAGAAGTCAAAATTACTACAAAACAAAGAAAAAGATAGCATTATGCCATGAAAAAATAACAAATACCAGAAAAGATTATCTGCACAAGATGTCACATGAGATTATCA